>OLSB01001796.1_pt1 | contig 19410 bp, 19 predicted proteins | sample 1672071 | NCBI WGS metagenome assembly OLSB01 (sample SAMEA3136642, study PRJEB25190) | human gut metagenome | biome: human gut; feature: human-associated habitat; material: faeces | place: Austria | collected 2013 | reverse complement strand
GGCGGTCGCCTCCTAAAGAGTAACGGAGGCGCCCAAAGGTTCCCTCAGCGCGGACGGAAATCGCGCGAAGAGTGTAAAGGCAGAAGGGAGCTTGACTGCGAGACATACAGGTCGAGCAGGGACGAAAGTCGGGCTTAGTGATCCGGTGGTTCCGAGTGGAAGGGCCATCGCTCAACGGATAAAAGCTACCCTGGGGATAACAGGCTGATACCCCCCAAGAGTTCACATCGACGGGGGTGTTTGGCACCTCGATGTCGGCTCGTCTCATCCTGGGGCTGTAGTATGTCCCAAGGGTTGGGCTGTTCGCCCATTAAAGAGGTACGCGAGCTGGGTTCAGAACGTCGTGAGACAGTTCGGTCCCTATCCGCTGTGGGCGTTGGAAATTTGAGTGGAGCTGTCCCTAGTACGAGAGGACCGGGATGGACGTAGCTCTGGTGCACCAGTTGTTCTGCCAAGGGCATAGCTGGGTAGCTACCTACGGACGGGATAAGCGCTGAAAGCATCTAAGTGCGAAGCCCCCCACAAGAAAAGATTTCCTCCTTTAAGGTAAGACCCGTGAGAGACTATCACGTTGATAGGTCGGAGGTGTAAGTGCAGTAATGCATTCAGCTGACCGATACTAATAGGTCGAACGCTTAACCAATGGTCGTACTCGAGTTTGGTACTCATTCAGTTTAAAGAGGAAAATCCGGTGACTATAGCGGAGAGGATACACCTGTTCCCATCTCGAACACAGCAGTTAAGCTCTCTAGCGCCGATGATACTTGGTGGGAAGCTGCCTGGGAAAGTAGGTCGTTGCCGGTTTGAGAAAAAGGATGATTTCAAAAATCATCCTTTTTTGGTTTTTGCATAAGGGGCTGCGGAGTACGGGTCGAAAGCCGGGACTGATGTACTGAAGACCGGAAATTTTGAGGACAAAACTTCAAATGGACAAAACTTCAAATGAATGTTTTTTTAAAAAATAAACACATTTTAAGGTATGGGGGGTATTTACATGAAGAAAGGTAAAGAAGTAAAATCTGCTTTTAGCGGGGAGAATAACAGGAAAGATAGAATTAAAAACTATGTGAAGGATGTGGCTTTTGATGTGATAGGAGGCCTCATGATAGCCTTCGGCACATACAACTTTACTGTATATGCTGAATTTCCAATGGTGGGGTTAAGCGGAATTGCACTGATTTTTTATCATCTGATGAATATACCTATAGGAATAACAACGGCAGTTCTGAATATTCCTATTGCCTTGATATGTTATAAATCGCTGGGAAAAAATTTTTTCCTCAGGTCTGTAAAGTCAATTATAATTACATCGCTTATTATGGATGTCATAGGACCTGCTTTTCCTGTCTTTTCAGGAGACAAGCTTCTGGCTGCAATTTGTGCAGGCGTTTTGTCCGGAATCGGATATGGCTTGATTTATATGAGGAATTCTTCTACCGGAGGAGTTGATTTTGTTGTAATGACAATTAAAAAAGCACATCCGCATCTCACTATAGGAAGCATTTCATTTGTCATAGATGTTTTTATAATAATTTTAGGTACGGCAGTTGTATCCGGCGAGATTGAAAATTTAATATATGGTATGATAATAAGCTTTATTTTGTCTGCAGTGGTGGATAAAGTAATGTATGGATTGTCAGCAGGAAAGATGGCGCTTATCGTCACTTCAAATCCACGGCAGGTGGCAGAACAGATCAGTTTGACCACGGAAAGAGGATGTACCTTTATTAAGGCTCAGGGAAGCTATTCAGAAGAAGAAAGAGATGTGGTAATGTGTGCATGCAGCAATAAGCAGATGTTCGCAATCAGAACAGCAGCAAAGGTGGCAGACCCTGATGCGTTTATAGTAATACTTGATTCCAATGAGGTTGTCGGAGAGGGTTTCAAGAAAGCCTGATACAAATTAAAATTTCCTGTTGGAAATAACAGCTATGAAAAGCGTCCCGGACAACGGGACGCTTTTACGGTTATTGGAATAAGATGATTCCGGATACCGGGGTTGTTTATGTGGTGTATGGAGCTCTATGAAGTGATGAACTGTATTGCACAGACTTTTTCTGAATACATAAAAAGACAAGGGATGCTTTTATTTCGTCAAATGGTGTGATATAATGAACCATAATGCCAGGAAAAAGGAGGAGCGGATTCGTGCATATTATCAAGATTATTTTTGCCGTGCTTACGTGCGTTCCTCTGGCGGCTTTATGCTATTACTTTTTAAATAAGCTGGTAGAGCAGCTATACAAAAACAGGAGCAAGTAATGAGCAAGGGATTGTTTATTTCCATTGAGGGGCCGGACGGAAGCGGCAAATCTACGCAAATCGAAAACATAAAACAGTTTTTCTGCGACAAGGGTATTGATATCGTATTTACCAGAGAACCGGGAGGTACTGCAATAGGTGAAAGAATAAGGGAAATTATTCTTGATAAAAATTGCAGTGAAATGGATTACATGACAGAAGCAATGCTGTATGCCGCTGCCAGGTCTCAGCATGTGGCTCAGGTGATCAGACCTTCCCTGGAGGAGGGAAAGATAGTTATCTGTGACAGATTTGTGGATTCAAGTATAGCCTATCAGGGATACGGACGCAAGCTTGGAGATGCTGTGACCATAATAAATGGCTTCGCAATCGGAAAATGCCTGCCTGATGTGACATTCCTCATGAAGCTTGATCCTCGTATCGGAAGGCGCAGGATAGATGCAGACAAACAGGACAGGCTGGAAAGGGAACAAGATGATTTTCATATAGCTGTTTTTGAGGGATATCTTGAACTTGAAAAAAAATACAAGGACAGGATTGTGGGGATTGACGCCAGCAGAAGCATAGAAGAAATTAAAGTGGATATTTATAAAAAACTGGAGGAGTTGCTTAAAGGTGTCACTGGATAAATTCAGTTCGAACAAAAAGCTTATTGATCGTATAGAAGAGAGCATAAAATGCGGAAAAGTTTTTCATGCCTACATAATTGAGGGGGACGGATTGTCAGGCAAAGAAAACTTTGCGCGGGAATTATGTAAAGCTGTTTTGTGTGAAAAAGCTCCGGGGACAGGATGTGACCGGTGTCTGAGTTGCCGCAAAATAGATCATGGCAACTATGAAGATCTTTATTATATAGAAGCGGACGGCATGTCTGTAAAAGACGAGCAGGTGTCAAAGCTTCAGTCAGATCTGAAGAAAAAACCCACCGGACCGAGAAATCTTGCTATAATACAGGACGCAGATACTATGACGACCAGGGCTCAGAACAGGCTTCTTAAGACCCTTGAAGAACCTTACCAAGGCACTGTCATCATGCTTCTTTCTGAAAATCGTGAGAACCTGCTTGAAACCATCAGGTCAAGATGTGTGACCTTAAGACTGGAAAATACAGCGGAGGGCAGTGAAAAGCAGCATGCGGCATCTGAAATATTCCAGGTAATTCATGATGGAAAGAGTTTTTATGAAACCAAAGCGCTTCTGATGAAAAATATGAAGAGCAGGGAGGAAGCGCTTATACTGCTGGACGGGCTGGAAAGAATATATAGGGAGATTCTCGTAGGCAGGGACAGCCGCAGCAGGCTTTATCGAACAGAAGAAATATGCAGGGCTATAGAACTGATTGAAGAGGCTCGAAGAGATTTATATGCAAAAGTGAATTATCAGTACGCCCTTAAAAATCTAATATTAAAAATCGGAGGATAATATGGTAAAAGTAGCCGGAGTGAGATTTAAAACAGCCGGAAAAGTATATTATTTTGACCCGGATGAACTGGATGTAAAAACCGGGGACAGTGTTATAGTGGAAACCGCCAGAGGAATGGAATTCGGTACCGTTACTATGGATGTATGCGATGTGGATGAATCCGAAATCGTTGCACCTCTTAAAAAAATAATACGTGTGGCCAACGAAAAAGATCACAAGCAGCATATTGAAAACGTAAAAAAGAAAGAGCGGGCAATGGCTTTATGCCAGGAGAAAATAGATAAACATGGTCTTGTGATGAAGCTTATCGATGTGGAATACACTTTTGACAACAGTAAAGTGGTATTCTATTTTACTGCAGACGGAAGAGTGGATTTCAGAGAACTGGTAAAGGATCTGGCCGGAGTATTCAAAATGCGCATAGAGTTAAGGCAGATTGGAGTAAGAGATGAAGCTAAGATGCTGGGCGGAATAGGAAGCTGCGGCAGAGCGCTGTGCTGTCATAGTTGGCTGTCTGATTTTGAGCCTGTATCAATAAAAATGGCTAAAGTCCAGAACCTTTCACTCAATCCTGCTAAAATTTCAGGAATTTGCGGAAGACTGATGTGCTGTCTGAAATACGAAAATGATATATACATGGAATTCAGAAAAGGCATGCCGGACGTGGGAGAGAGTGTGAAAACTCCTGACGGAACAGCAAAAGTTGTAGATACCAATCTCCTTGAGAGGACTGTAAAAGTAAGGCTTTTTCTGGATGATAAACCTAAGGGAAAGAACTCTGAAGATAATGCAGATCAGGATGAGAAACTTTCGACGGATATATACACATACAAAAAAGAAGAAATCCGTCGCATAGATAAGCACAAGGACAAGAAGAACGTAAATATTTTCGAAGGTGTGGATGAGGACACCATGAGAGAAATAGAGGAACTTATAAAAGACTGATAATATGGTGGAAGGCAAATCAGATTTACGAAAATGCAGCTCTGTAGAGATAAAAGATTGGGAGAGAGTGGATCAGATCGGATTCGGAAATCTTAAGCTTATCCAGAACCCGCAGGAGTTCTGCTACGGTGTGGACGCTGTAATTCTTGCAGATTTTGCAGTGAATTTCTGTAAGAAAGCACCTGTGACGGTGGCTGATCTCGGCTGCGGCAGCGGAATTATACCGCTGATTATATCCTATAGGACGGAAGCTGCGCATATATATGGGGTGGAAATCCAGAAAGAGGCATGGGACAAAGCCTGCAGGAACGCAAAACTCAACAATCTTGAAGAGAGACTGACTTTTGTAAACGCAGATGTTAAAAATGCAGAACATGGGTGGGGAAAGGATCTGACCGGTAAAATGGATATGGTCACCTGCAACCCTCCTTACTTCAGAAAAGGAAGCGGAATAACCAATGATTCCGGTTCAAAAGCGATGGCAAGGCATGAGACCACTGCCGGGCTGGAAGATTTTCTGGAAACTGCAGCAGTTCTGCTTAAAAGAGGCGGTGACATGTTTATGGTGCATAGACCATCGCGGCTGGCAGATATATGCTTTTATGCAAGAAAGGCGGGGCTTGAACCTAAAACCATGCGGCTGGTAAGCCCCAGAGCAGATGAAGCGCCCAATATACTTCTCATACATATGGTTAAAGGAGGAGGGAAAGAACTGAAGGTGCTTCCTTCCTGGGCAGTGTATGATCATCAGGGCAGATACACCGAAGATATATTGAAAACCTACAGGAGCTGATGCAGAGGTCAGATAAATCTGCATACAGCAAGAGAAACAATTATTCCCGCGAAATAGCCTATGAGGCCGCCTTTAAGGGCGTGCCTCATTTCTTTTACCTTTGTTACGCCGAAATACAGCGCAAGAACATATATGACTGTTTCGCAGCCACCTGACATTACACATGCTGCACGGCCGGCATATGAGTCAGGCCCTGTGGACTCCAGGATATCCTGAAGTATTATAAGTGAGCCGCTTCCTGAAACGGCCCTGAGGAACATGAGCGGCAGCAGTTGTGCGGGAATGTCAAAAAACGATAAAACAGGGGAAAATATCTCATATATAAGGTTGAGAATGCCTGAAGCAGTCAGGCCGTTTACTGCCAGAAAAATGCCAATGAGGAAAGGAAGAATTTCCAATGCAGTTTTGAGACCGTCTTTGGCTCCGGCTATAAAATAATCATAAACCGGGGCTTTTTTAAGCAGGCCGTAAAGAATTATCATTGCACTCATGACCGGAATGAAAGCAGCAGATAGAAGAGAAAAGAATGCTGTCATAACCTTTTGTCCTTTTTTTCAAAATATTTGCACGCAATTATGGAAACCGTTATAGTTGCAACGGCAGTCACTGCAGAAGGCAGAACTATGGAATACGGGTCGCAGGAACCCGCGTCAGTTCTTATCTGAACTGCCATTACCGGAAAGATTGGAGCAAAAGCCATGTTTACCACGGCAAAAGTGCACATATCGTTGCTGGCAACAGATGAATGACGGTTTTCATTATCCAGCTTTTCCATGGTCCTAAGCGCAAAAATCGTCGAGCTGTTGCCTGCACCGAAGATATTTGCCATGAAGCTCATTATTATTGAGGAAAGAGTCTCCGGATCCTTCTGCCTGGGGAAAAGCAGCTTAGTAAAAGGAAGCAGAGCCACCGAAAGCTTATTTATCAGGCCTGTACGCTCTGCAATTTCCATAAGACCGCTCCACATGGCCATTATTCCGCACATACCTATTACAAATTCAACGGCTTCCGCAGAACTTTCAGTGAGAGTATCACCAAGGGAAGCAAGATTCCCTGAAAAACATGCATAGACAACCGATGCCAGCAGGATGGCTGCCCAGATATAATTCATCATGATGAGAAAATACTCCTTTCGTGGTAATAAAAGGTTATGCTTATTTGCCAAAAACATGTTGAAGTAATTTCCATTTTTGAGTTATAATATTACGAGTATAGTTGGACAAAGGAGGATGGAGATGACCATTACATTGACACTTAAAGGGGTACTGCTGACTATAATAGCAATACTGGGAATAGTGGCCTTGGCATATCTTATCGTGATTATGGCCAATCTGGTCAAAACATTAAAGAAGACCAACGCAATTCTTGATGACGCTAAAGCAATCACCGAGGTGGCGGCAGATAAAGCTCAGAAGCTTGACGGAGCCATAGACGGACTGGCAGAATCGGCAGCGGGTATTGCAAATGCGCTTAAAGGCAACAAGAGTGTGATTGCAGCAGCTACATCTGTCGTCAATGCGGCAAGCAGCGTGGCAGGAGTTATAAAAAAATCCGAAAACAAAAAGAAATCTGAAGATAAATAACTTTAAAGGGGAGGACTTTAAGTATGAAAGCGACAGGAATAGCAAGACCGGTAGATCCGCTGGGAAGAGTGGTAATTCCGGTTGAACTCAGAAGAAGCCTGGGTATAAAAACGGACGACCTTCTGGAAGTTTTTGTAGATGGCGAGTATATAATGCTGAAAAAGAATGATCCGAAGTGCATTTTCTGCGGAAGCACAGAGGATATTTCAGAAATACACGGAAAAAATGTATGTAAGGCTTGCATCCGTGAGATGAAAAATCTTTAGTCGGATGGAGGAATAATTTGGCAAAATATATTGTAGAGCAAAGCGGACCTTTACGCGGAGAGGTCCAGATAAGCGGCGCGAAGAATGCCGTGCTGCCGCTTATGGCAGCTGCACTGCTTTCTGAAGAAGAGTGCGTTATAAGGGACGTCCCTGATCTGCGTGACGTGAGCCTAATGAGAGAAATACTATCATCACTGGGTTCTCAGATTGAAGAAATCGATGAAAATGTTTTATCCATACACACCAGAGACATTCTGTCCACAGAGGCGGATTTTGAACTTGTAAATAAAATGCGGGCTTCAATCCTTGTAATGGGACCGCTTCTGGCCAGAAAAGGCAGAGCTGTAATCCCCATGCCGGGAGGATGTGCAATCGGGGCAAGGCCTATTGACTTGCATCTCAAAGGCTTTGAAGCCTTGGGGGCGCAGATAGTCAAAAACGATGAAGCGGGCTTTGTGGAAGCTGTTGCCGGTCCCCAGGGACTTATCGGGGAGACCATATATCTGGATTTTCCAAGTGTAGGAGCAACGGAAAATATAATGATGGCAGCAGTGCTTGCAGACGGCACAACATACATCGAAAACGCTGCAGAGGAACCTGAAATAGTTGATCTGGCCAATTTCCTGAATAAAATGGGGGCGAAGATAAAGGGAGCCGGAACTGACACTATCAAGATTGAGGGAGTAGAAGGTCTTGGAGGTGCAAAGCATACTGTAATACCTGACAGAATAGAAGCAGCCACATTTATGCTGGCGGCAGCTATTACAAGAGGAGCGGTTCATATTTGCAATGCAGTGCCGGATCACCTTAAACCTGTTATAGCAAAGCTAAGAGAATGCGGAGTGAGAATAGAAGTAGGTGATGACGATCTCATTGTCCGAGGCGATCTGGGTCCACAGTACGCAACCGACATCAAGACTCTGCCTTATCCGGGATTTCCTACGGACATTCAGTCACCGTTTATGGCTTATTTGACAACAGTTGAAGGCTCCAGCACTGTCATAGAGACTGTATTTGAAAACAGATTTATGCATGTTGCTCAGCTGGGCAAGATGGGAGCCATTATTGAGACTGCAGGAAACAAAGCCAATGTGAGAGGAAATGCAAAGCTCAGAGGATGCCATGTTATGGCTACAGACCTCAGAGCCGGTGCAGCTCTTGTACTGGCAGGATTAGCTGCAGAAGGCACAACTGAAATTTCTGAGATTTATCATATTGAAAGAGGATATGAGAAGTTTATAGAAAAGTTCAATTCCCTGGGTGCACATATAACAAGGGTGGACGATTGAAAAACAGCTTAACAACAGAGTATGTACACATATTCCCGAAATTTTCGGTATGACCGAATGCTTCGGGAATATTTTTTTATTACTAAACATAGGCTACTTACGGAGGGCGAAAAAGTGAAAGGATTTATTCATGCCGGAATTATTATATTGCTGCTGATGGTAGTTGTGCCGCTGGCAATAGGGCTCGCCGGCCCGGGTAAAAAAACGGGTGGGCTGGATGTTCCCGAAAATAAGATTACCGTACCAAAGTCTGTTAAGGTGTGGATAGATGAAAAAAGCAAGCCTGCGGATGTGGATTTTGAAGAGTATGTAGCCTGTGTTGTGGCAAGTGAAATGCCGGCAGACTTCGGAGAAGAAGCCCTTAAAGCACAGGCAGTAGCAGCAAGGACCTATGCCATGGCCAAGATACTCAAGTATGAAGAGTCGCTTCCGGAAAACCACCCCGCCGCTCCTTTGTGCAATACGACCCATTGTCAGGTGTATAAAACAGAGAAGGAACTTATTTCGTGTCATCAGGAAGGCTGGGGACAGGAAGGCTGGGAAAAGATAAAGAAAGCCTGCAAAGAAACAAAAGGAGAACTTCTTTATTATGATGGGAATCTGGTGATGCAGCCGCTCTTTTTCAGTTCCAGCGGAGGTCAGACGGAAAATTCAGAGGATGTCTTCTCAGGTGCGTATCCGTATCTTGTAAGTGTATCAAGCCCTTATGAGGAAGGCGCAAGTCATTTAAATGAGCAGAAAACTTTTACTTTGGATGAAATGAGAAAAAAACTTAAGGCCGCATACGGTGAAAAAGATACGGGCCAGCTAAGGACAGACAATATAAAAATACTGTCCAGAACGGCCGGAGGTAGGGTAGACAGAATGCAGATAGGCGATGCGACTTTTAAGGGAACGGAAGTGAGAACTGCTCTGGGCCTCAGTTCGGCGCTTTTCTCCATAGCTTTTGAGGAAAGTGGTAAAGACGCGGAAATAACCTTTACATCCAGCGGAAGCGGTCATGGTGTCGGCATGAGCCAATATGGTGCCAGAGGAATGGCAAGGGAGGGAAAAACATATAAGGAGATACTTACACACTATTATACAGGCACTGTTGTTTATTAGCATAATTGCCCTTGATTTTACATGAAGCAGTATTGTATTATAAATATAAATAAAGATTTAATTACAGCAGCTTGAAGAAAGGAAATGTCATGGCTGATCTTAAGTACTTAAAACGTTTATCCAGGGATTATCCCAATATCAAGGCGGCTTCGGCCGAGATAATAAATCTGAAGGCTATTCTGGCATTGCCCAAGGGAACCGAATATTTTTTGAGTGACCTTCACGGCGAGCATGAGGCTTTTATTCATATGCTGAAAAGTGCATCAGGAACAATAAAAATGAAAATAGATGAGCACTTTGAAAACATACTAAGCGAAAAGGAAAGGGATGATCTGGCGGCATTGATATACAATGCAGAGGCGGAAATTGCAAGACGCAAAAAAATTGAACCCAACTTCAACGACTGGTGCAGCATTGCAATATATCGTCTTATTACGATATGTAAGTCCGTTTCGACTAAATATACCCGTGCGCGAGTAAGAAAAAGACTCCCTAAATATATGGATTATTCCATCGATGAACTGCTCCATGCGGATGACGAAGCCAACAGGGCGTACTATTACAGTGAGATAATTAATTCAATAGTAGAGTGCGGAATGGCAGAGGATTTCATCATAGAGCTTACGGAAGCCATAAGCAGGCTTGCAGTGGACAAGCTCCATATAATCGGAGATATATTTGACAGAGGAGCGCACCCCGATGCCATAATGGATTTTCTCATGGACTTTCATGATGTTGACTTTCAGTGGGGAAATCATGACATAGTATGGATGGGCGCAGCTACGGGAAACTGGGCATGCATTGCCAATGTGCTGAGAATGAATATCAGCTACAACAATTTTGATATGCTGGAAGTGGGATACGGTATCAACCTGAGGCCGCTGGCAACTTTTGCGGCAAAAGCCTATGGGGATGATCCGTGCCGATATTTCAAGCCGCACATCCTCGATCGGAACAAGTATGATCCTGTTCCGGAAGAACTGGCTGCCAAGATGCACAAGGCAATTGCAATATGTCAGTTTAAAATCGAAGGACAGAGAATCAAGGCTCACCCTGAATATAATCTGGAAAAACGCCTGATCCTGGATAAAATAGATCTTGAAGAGGGAACCGTGGAAGTGGAAGGTGTAAAATGGCCTCTCAGAGATACCAACTTCCCTACTCTGGATATGCAGGATCCTTATGCACTGACACCGGAGGAGGAAGAAGTGATGAATTCCCTTTCGGCAGCATTTCTCAATTCAGAAAAACTCCAGAAACACATCAAGTTCCTTTACAGTCACGGTGCGTTATATACCAAGATCAACGGGAATCTCCTGTATCACGGCTGCATCCCTATGGATGAGGAGGGAGAATTTAAAGAAGTAGAGCTGGGCGGCGTGAAGCTTAAAGGTAAGGAACTTATGGATTATCTGGATGACCAGGTAAGGAAGGCTTATTACGCACCTGAAAAATCCAGAGAAACAGGCTTCTCAGGGGATCTTATGTGGTATCTGTGGCTGGGAGGCGATTCACCTCTTTTCGGTAAAGAAAAAATGACCACCTTTGAGAGACTTTTCATTGAGGATAAGAGCAGCCATAAGGAGTACACACGACCTTACTACAAGTTAATTAACAAAAGGGAAACCTGCGAAAAAATTATACGAGAATTCGGTCTGGATCCTAACAGAGCAAAAATACTCAACGGACATGTGCCTGTAAAGATTAAAGACGGTGAATCTCCTATCAAAGGCGGGGGTCTCCTGTACGTTATCGACGGAGGCATCTCTAAAGCATATCAGAAACAGACAGGAATCGCAGGATATACATTCATATTCAATTCAAGGTTCATGGCTTTGGCTGAGCATAAGCCTTACAGCCCGCTGGCCGAAGATGGAACTCAGGAATTCCATTCACCTGTAATGAAGACCGTTGAGACAATGCCGGAAAGATTGCTGATAATAGACACAGATCAGGGTACCAAGCTGGTTGAAAAGGTGGATGATCTGAAAGATCTTGTGGAAGCTTTTAAGAACGGCGAAATTAAAGAGCAATACTGATACAGTAAGGATTCTGACTTTTATAAGAATTAAAATCATACACGAAGAAGCTGCCTGCGGCCGGCATTCCGTCATCTGCAGGCAGCTTTCTTGTTATGCTATAGAGCATATGTATATTCTGACAGCCAGAGCCAGGCCTTCGTAATCACCTGGTGCAAAGGGATTAATGCCGAGAATTTCACCTGCACGGTTCATGCGGTAACGAATTGTATTTTTGTGCTGTCCCATAGCATTGCCTGTCTTTTCCAAGTCTCCGCCGCATTTGACAAACTCCGTTACGGTGGATAGAATATCGGACTTCTTTTCTGTATCATACTTTTCAAGAGGACTTATGTAGTCTTCCATATAGCGCTGCATGTGAGGCTGTCCGGCATTTGGCAGAATGGCACGGTATGGACCAAGCTCATTAAAGAGAGTGTAGGGATTTTCGCTCTCACCGGAGAACCGGAGAGCGTAAAAACTTTCTCTTATGGCCTCGGGAAGTTCTTCTCTCATATTGTGGATTGAAGAGATACCTATTCGAAAGTCATCTGTCAGGGTTTTGCCCAGGGTATGAAAGCCGGTCTCAATCAGGGAATATATATCTTCAGCGGGTGATCCGCTGCCGGAGAGGATGATCATGAAACCGTTTTCATAGTAAAAAACTGAATCCTCAGGAGAAAGAAGATTTTCGGCGTATATTTTCGATTCTATTTTTCTGTAAGCCTGCGGGCCCAAAGATCCTTTCTTGTGCCTGAAGGTGATTACCAGTATATCATCCTGTATTGATGGATTTATATCGTAGATAAGCTTCTTTATGGTATGACTGTCTCCCGTAGATTCATCAAGAAGAAGGTTGACTTTCTGTTCTCTGTAATAGAATGATTCATATCTTTCCATGGCTTTATTGATAAGTATGATTATATCTTCAAAGAAAGGATAGGAATCATTAAGCACGAAAATCGGGAAATTCATGTGATTGGCATAACGTATGACGTTATCGCTGATTGGGAGTTTAAAAATGTTTTTGATTATCAGGCCGCTGCCCTTTTTTGCCACAAGATTCTTTACGGCATCATAAATAAGGTTAGGGTCGTTTTTTGCGTATAGAAATGTTGTGAGAGTAAGAAACTCACCATCCATCTGATAGTTATAATCGTAATATTTCTTCGAAACGTCTTTATCATATTCGTAGTCAAGTATTCCGCAGTGAGAAACGTTTTTCTTCAAGCCGCCGCGGCCGGCTATAAGGGTCAGCTTGCTTAGCTCCGGAAAGTTAAAAATATCCTGAACAGTCAGTTTCATAAAATCCTCCGCGATTATTTTTTAATACAAAAACGAAATATAATTTTAAATTATTATACAACATCAAAAGTTGAAAACAAAGGATTTTTTGTGAAATTTGCAGTTTAACTTAAAAACCATTGTACAGCAGCACATGAATAGAAGAAAATTTTTGTTTACAAATATAAAAATAAGGGATGGCAAAGAAACCGATAAAGATATATATTCAGACTATAAGATAAAAATGTTTTATGAAAAGGAGATGGCGCACATGGGCGTTCTTATTCTTAACAGAGAAGAAGTAAAAAAAGTCATAGACATGAGAGAAGTTATAGAAAAAGTAAGAGGTGTTTACCAGCTTAAAGCAAAAGGCCAGTCTGTAATATGGCCTCTGGTAAACTACGAGTTTGAGGAGGAGCATGCCGCCATGGATATCCGTTCGGGATACGTAAAAGGTGAACAGCTTCATGGACTCAAGATGCTTAATAACTTTCCTGACAATACAAAAAAAGGATTGCCTCCTTTTAACGGCGTAATGATGGTATACGATTCCAATACGGGAATTCCTATCGGTATCATGGACGCATCATACATCACCTGCATGAGGACCGGCGCCGCAGGAGCTCTCGGAGTAGATGCTCTTGCTCGCAAGGACGCCAGACACCTCATGCTCATGGGAGCCGGCAAGCAGGCACCTTTCCAGATTGCCGCAACATTGATTCTGAGACCTCAGATTGACAAGGTTTACATAGTGGATCCTGTAAATTATCCTCAGGCCCAGGATCTTGCCGCAAAAATAAAGGCTCAGCTGAAAGAAGAATTTAAAGTTGATGCAGACGGCGTGGAGTTTGTTGCAGAGGAATCCATTGAAAAGGCAGTAGCAGACAGCGATGCGGTTATAACAGTTACAAGAGCTACAAAGCCTATGATTATGAAAGAATGGGTAAAACCGGGGACACACTTCAGCTGTTTGGGCTCCGACATGGAAGGCAAAGAAGAAATCGACGGGGAAATTTTCCAGGGAGCTAAAATATATGCCGACGATATTGCTCAATGCATTCGCGTAGGCGAAATGGAAATTCCGCTTAAAGAGGGGACAATCAAGAAGGAAGACATCACAGGTGAAATCGGCGATCTGCTTTGCGGCAATATTGTCGGTAGAGAAAATGACAGCGAAATTACGATTTTCGATGCTACAGGCCTGTACATTCTGGATCTGGTTGCTGCTAAAGTTGCAATAACCAAAGCGAAAGAGGCAAAAATCGGTATTGAAGCAGAAATGTAAAAATATAAACTAAAAAGCAATTATCACAACTGGAGGGAACAAAAATGAAATTAGCTTGGTTTGGAGTAGAAGAATGGCTGAATCCTATGGATTCATTAGCAAAAATCAATCTGGGAAGCAGCTGCGTCAAGGCTTTCACTATGGACGAACTGTTCAGAGTAACAGGTCAGGACGAGCAGGCATTCCTGAAGGACATGGAAACCATGAGCCTTCATTATCATCATGGTGATGCTACAGGTTCTCCTAGAGTAAAGGCAGCAGTTGCGGGAATTTATCCAAAGGGAGATGTAAAACCTGAGCATGTTATGATGGTTCATGGCGGCACCGGTGCTAATGATATCGTAATTATGGGACTTCTTGAGCCGGGTGACAATCATGTTGTAGTTAAACCTTCATATCAGCAGCACTATGATATCTCAAAATCCATAGGAATCGAGACAAGAATCGTACAGCTGAAAGAAGAAGAAGATTACAAGCTTGACATGAACGCTCTGCGTGCAGCTTGCGACAAAAACACCAAACTGATCACACTGACAAACCCGAATAACCCTATCGGAATCACTCTTTATGAGAAAGAACTGGCTCAGATAGTGGAAATCGCAAAAGAATTCGATGCATACATTCTGTGCGACGAAATGTACAGAGGTATGGATGAGACATATATGCCGTCAATAGTTGACTTCGGATATGAAAAGGCCATTTCTGTAAGCAGCCTTTCAAAGATGTTCTCAATGGCAGGAACCAGAATCGGCTGGATTATCTGCAAGGACAAAGAAGTATATGAAGAATTCAAGACAAGAAGATCATATAATACTATCTGCTGCGGTATAATCGATGAAATCATCGGTTCCATAGCACTGGAAAATTACGAAAAGGTTTGGGCAAGAGCAAGAGGAATTCTGGCTCCTAACAAGAAAATCGTAGAAGATTGGGTTAAGACTCAGCCGCATCTGAGCCTTAAGGGAGATCCAAAAGGAACAACATGCCTGATTAAGTATGATTACGATGTTGATTCTGAGACTCTGGCCAAGGATGCAATGGATGATCCGAGAAAGATTCTGTTTGTTCCGGGAGATTACTTCGATATGCCTGGCACTATCCGCGTAGGATACGGCGCATTCGGAGATCCTGAGAAATTAAAAGAAGGTTTGGCTCAGTTCGGAGACTACCTGAAGAAATGGGAAAAGTAGGGATACATAAACATAAATAAGTCCAGTTTCATAACCTTACAATTTTTATGACAACCACAAAGCCCGTCGGCATAATGCCGGCGGGCTTTGTGGTTGTGGATTTATGCAGAGAAAGCTATTCTCCGGAATTCTTTAGTTCTGTATATTTTCTGTCAAGTTTTTTGAGGAGGGAGATTATTTCTATCTTCTGCGGACAATGTGATTCGCAGTTCCCGCAGCCTATGCAGCTGCCGGCGTTGGGTCCCAGTTCTTCGTACTGTTTGGAAAGAGAACCCCATATATAATGAAATCCTCTGGCAGCAGCTTCGTTGTACCAGGAAAAAAGCTTTGGAATTTTTATCTCTGCAGGGCATTCGAAACAGTAGTTGCAGCCGGTACAAGGAATGATCATGTCTGACTGAAGCAGCAGGCCGGCCTGCGAGATGGCCTCAAGCTGTTCATGTGACAGCAGCGGTCCTGAAGAAGTTCTGATATTGTCCTGCATCTGCTGAAGATCAGACATGCCTGACAATGTGCACATCACGCCTTCCAGCTGCTGGGCGTAGCGCAGAGCATAGGAAGGATAAGCTTCGGTGCGATCTCCCGACTTCCGGGCAGCGTCATCTACCAGCCGGCGGGCTTCTGCGCTTGGCAGCTTTGCCAGCATGCCCCCGCGAAGCGGCTCCATTACTATGACAGGCTTATCATATCTGCGGGCAATGGAATAAAGTTCTTTTGCATTCTGGTACTCCCAGTCAAAATAGTTAAGCTGAATCTGGACAAATTCCAGGGTGTCGCCATGCTTTTTAAGAACTTCCTCCAGAAGAGCAGGTTTGCAGTGAACGGAGAGCCCTATGTGACGGGCCAGACCGTCAGATTTTTTGCGGGAAACGAAGCTGATCAGGTCAAGTTTTTCAATATTCGGCCATGTCTCTTCGTCCACATTATGCAACAGATAAAAGTCGAAATAATCAACATTGCATTTTTTCAACTGTTCTTCGAATATTCTTTCCGCATCATCGATGGTTTTGCAAAGCCATGTAGGAAGCTTATCGGCAAGCATGTAGCTTTCACGGGGGTACTTTGATATAACTCTGCCGCAGAAGTTTTCCGCTTCTCCGCCATGGTACCTGTATGCCGTGTCAAAGTAGGTGACTCCGCCTTCCATGGCTGCAGCTGTCATTCTTTCACCTTCTGTGTAATCTATATTTCCATTTTCGTCCATGGGAAGCCTCATGGTGCCGAACCCCAGAACTGAAACTTTATCGCCTTTAAAATCGTTGTATCTCATTGGCATATCCTCCTTGTAATATCCTCCATCTTCTTTGATGTAATGATATCACAGGAAAAATTTTTCGTAAATAGCATAAATTTCAATATATATACTGAAGTACTTGTTAATATATACCTCATATGGTACAATACTGCTAATTGTGAATGTCAAATATATGTGTGATTGGAGAACTTAATATGGAAAACGGTCTGAACAAAAAGTACGGACTGCTTACCGCTATCTGCATTGTAGTGGGAACGGTAATCGGATCCGGAGTGTTTTTTAAAGCACAGACTATTCTTCAGAAAACTGAAGGAAACATGCCTCTCGGTATAGCCGCGTGGCTTATTGGCGGTGCAATTATGTTGTGCTGCATTGCTGCTTTTGCCATTATGGCCACCAAATATGAAAAGGTCAATGGTCTTGTTGACTATGCGGAGGCAACCAACGGCAGTAAATATGGGTATTATGTAGGATGGTTTATGGCCCTTATTTACTATCCCACTCTTACATCTGTACTGGCATGGCTTTCTGCCAGATACACTCTTGTATTTATTACAACAGCTTTTCCAAGTGTAAACCTTTTAATCCCTGCATCCCAGGGAGGCTGTGTCATAGGTCCTGAATGTATGGCGCTGTCTCTCTTCTTCCTGTGCATGGCTTATGCCATGAATGCCCTGGCGCCCAAGCTGGCGGGTCATTTTCAGGTAACCACCACATTTATCAAGCTTGTGCCGCTGATACTTATGGCAGTAGTAGGAATTGTTGTGGGACTTATAGGGGAAAACGGAACTCTTCTGGATAACATGTCGTTTTCCGGTTCAGCTGACGAAAGTACGAGTTCTCTGCTTTTTGGTGCGGTGGTTGCCACTGCTTTCGCTTATGAAGGCTGGATAATTGCCACTTCCATAAACGCAGAACTTAAAGATTCAAAAAAGAATCTGCCTATTGCTCTCATTGTGGGCGGAATAATAATTGTTGCTATTTATCTCTTTTATTATATCGGTGTGGCCGGAGCAGCTTCAGTAGATGAACTGATCAATGACGGAGCTACTGTGGCATACCTGAATCTTTTCGGTGGTGCCTTTGGAAATGTGCTTAATGCTTTTGTAGCTATTTCCTGCATGGGTACTCTCAACGGACTGATGCTGGCATGCACCAGGGGTCTTTATGCTGTTGCTGCCAGAAATGAAGGACCCAAGCCTGAAATTTTTTCACAGGTGGATTCCAGAACGAATATGCCAAACAACGCGTCCATTTTCGGATTGCTGCTGTGCGGTTTCTGGTTTCTCTTCTTCTACGGGGCAAACCTTGCTCCTATGAACTGGTTCGGACTTTTTGGATTTGACTCTTCGGAACTGCCTATCGTTACAATTTACGCGCTGTATATACCTATTTTTGTACGATTTATGAAAAAGGCCGACGACTTGGGGCCTGTAAGAAGGTATATAGCCCCAGCGGCAGGAATATGCGGAAGTGTCTTTATGGTTGTTGCCGCATTGTATGCTCACGGAGTGGCGCCATATATGGCAGCTAGAGAAGCGGGAGAGTTTGCATGTCCGGTGCTTTTCTATCTGATTGTTTTTGCAATTGTGGAACTTATCGGAGCATATTTCCTTAAAAAGAAAAAAGCTTAATGGCCTTGCTTATTTATATAATACGGGCAAGCAGCCGGCACTGTTGAAGTTGCCGGCTGCTGCTCGTTTTTGCAAAGCTGCGTTTTGTAATAGCCAATGCATAATTAAGGGAACTTAAAGCAAAAAGGTTATTGACATATGCCATAAAAGTGATACAATATAATTGACATATGTCAGAAATGAAGTGAGGCAGGAGGAAATAATATGCCGAGACCGCGTAAATGTCGTAAAGTGTGCTGCATGCCGGAAAATACAGAGTTTGCACCGGTGAATTGCATGAAAGCAGAGAAAACCGTCATACTTAATGTTGATGAGTACGAGGCTGTGCGGCTGATAGACAAAGAAGGATTTTCTCAGGAAGAATGCAGCGGCTATATGGGAGTGGCCCGAACCACCGTGCAGCAGATATACAGCAGCGCAAGAATGAAGATAGCGGAGGCTATTGTAGAGGGATGCCGTCTTGTGATAGAAGGCGGAGATTATCGACTTTGCAGTGGTCGGGAAAAAATGTGCGATTGCGGCGGATGCAAAAAACATCGCTGTGCAAAATAAATTTACACCTACGGAGGGATATATGAAAATAGCAGTTACTTACGAAAACGGAATGATATTTCAGCATTTCGGACATACCAGACAGTTTAAAATTTACGAAATTGAAAACGGAGAAATTACAGGAGCGAAGACAGTAGATACAGCAGGATCCGGACATGGCGCACTGGCAGGATTATTAAAAGAGCTGAAAGTAGATGCTTTAATATGCGGAGGAATAGGAGGAGGTGCCAAGAACGCACTGGTAGAGGCGGGTATAACGCTGTATGGCGGAGTGTCGGGACAGGCAGACGATGCAGCAGCAGCTCTGGCTGAAGGAAGACTGGGATACAATTCAGATGTGACATGCACACATCACCGGCATGAGGATGGACAGGGACATACCTGTGGAGAGCACGGATGCGGGCAGACACACACCTGTGGAAAATAATATTATTACGCGAAGAAGGCTTCGGATTTATCGGTAAATTCGAAGGGTACTCTAAATTATCGTGTGGGTGAGAGAAAGTCTTCTCTAAACTATCGTGTGG
>OLSB01001795.1_pt1 | contig 19418 bp, 25 predicted proteins | sample 1672071 | NCBI WGS metagenome assembly OLSB01 (sample SAMEA3136642, study PRJEB25190) | human gut metagenome | biome: human gut; feature: human-associated habitat; material: faeces | place: Austria | collected 2013 | reverse complement strand
AAAGATAGGGCCGCCGGAGGCGCGTCAGAAACGACCACGACGGAACGAATCCTTGGGACATTTCCCCCTGATAGGGGGAGCCGGCCCCTGGAAGGGGAGCCTTTTTTACTCCTTCTGCATCAGGTGATACTCATACAGCAGCTTCGCCGCGGCCTCGCGGGTGATCGGCTGCTGCCAGCCGAAGTTCCCCGCGCTGTCGCCGGTGAACACCCCGTTCTGCTTCGCCCATTCGGTCGCCTCCCGCGCCCAGTCCGAGGGCGCGTCGCCGGTGCCCTGCAAGCTGAGCAGCTCCTCCTTCGTCACTTCCATCACCTCCATCACCAGCCGTTTGAACCGGACCCACGCCGACTCGTCGTCCACCCACATAGCCGGGCAGCGCTTGCTCACCACGTCGTAGTGCCGCAGCACATGTTCGATCGGGATCTGATAGGTCCGCATGAGCGTTCTCGTGAGCAGCGCCGCATTCTCGACCACCGCGTCCTCCAGCCAGTACCGACCGTTTTCATACCGGCAGCACATCTCGATGGAGATCGAGTTGCCGTTGTGGCAGCGCGGATGCTTCTGCCGGTAGACGCCAGCCGTACCGACCGCCCAGGCCGTATCGCCGTCGTCCACCGACTGCAGCCAGCCGTTCCGGTCGACAAAATAATGCGCCGAGGCCCCGCGCGGGGACCGGAAATAGTTCAGATTCCCCGCGGCGGAGTCATTGCGTCCGGCCGTGTAGTGCAGAACGAGAAATTCGATGCGCTGCGTCCGTCCTCTGGTGTAATTACTCGGATGCGCCGTCGTCATGCTTCGCACCCGCCTCGCTGTGCAGCTTCTGCGCCTGGGTGCCGAAATAAAAGGCGATGACCGTCGTGTAGATCATCATGAAGTCCTGGCTGACCTCACCCTTTACGGCCTGCCACGCAAAGACCGCCGTCAGCGCCAGCGTCACGATTGATTTGACCGTCAGCAGATTTTCAATGCGCTTCAAAACCTGTTCCATACCTCCCGAAGCTCCTTTCATGTCACGATCTCCCACCCGGCGATCTCCTGTGCGATGCGGTCGATGAATGAATTGCCGCGCAGCGCCTTGTAGGCCTTGTACTCATAGAGATAATTCTCGTACTCATACTGCCGGATGGTCTTTTCCTCCCTGTGCTTATAATATGTCGCCAGCATGTCCGCGCGCAGCATACATTTCTGCCCCTCGCGGATGGCACTCATCCCGAACAGCCGCTCCCGCACCGGCTTCGCCAGCAGCACCAGCAGCGTTACGATCGACCCCAGCCCGCTGCACACACTGACCAGCGCGGAAAACGCCGTCATCTGCCCCGCACTCATCGCAGCGCATCCTCCGCCGCCTCGATGAGCGCCGCCAGCTCCGGGATGAGGCCCGCCAGCGTCTTCTTTGCCGCCGCGCCGAGCGCCGCATAGCCCTCCGTCAGCTTCCGCAGCGCCGGCAGCAGCGCCGCCAGCTTGTCCGACGCGCGCACGTCCAGCTCCGCGAGCCGGGCTCTGATCTGCGCGAGCAGCTTTTCTTCCAGTTTCGTCATGCCAGTGCCTCCCCGATCTGCCGCAGCGCCTCTTCGAGCTGCGTGTATTTGCCCATCTTGACCGTCAGCGTCCCGTCGCGGTGATCCGTGATCGGGCCCGCGACGCAGTAGTCGGCATTGTCCCATTCCTGCACGGTCTCGGTCCCGCCGCCGTCCGTGCCGTCCGGCACCGTCTCCCGCTGGACGATCGACCAGCCAAGGCCGTCCGTAAACAGCTGCGCGGCCTGCGCGTGCGTCATCGTCAGCGTGATGGACTTGGACGCCCGCCCGTCCCAGTCGCGGTCGATCAGCCTTCCGCTGATGTATGCCGGATATTCATTCTCCTGTACCTTCAGATAGATCATTGCCTCTCCCCGTCTCTCCTTTCCTTAAAAGCACCATGCCGCCGCGATGCCGTCCACCTCGGACGCGACGCTCCAGTCCGCTTCACCGCTCCATCCCGTTCTGCAGAAGCAGGTGGTGCTGCTGATCCTCGGCGAGCGCAGATACCACGCGCGGTTTTTCTTCCGGTTCGCGGCCGTCTGGTAATACGCGTACTGCGTGCCCTCGCCCGCGTAGGAATGCGTCCGCGTACCCTGCACCTCGATCTCCGACAGCAGGAACAGCGTGTCCTCCGTCGTGTCGATGGCCGAGCTCGCGCCGCCTGCCGTGGTCTTCTTTGTCACGGCCTTCAGCGCGGCCACGACCTCTGCTGGCATTTTCGACTTTATTATCTTGAAACCACCAGTCGTCCGCAGCAGACAGTCTGCCCAGCCCCCAGTGTTGCTACCAGAGTTATTCATCTTGTACTCTGTCGCATAGCACGTGTGCATCTGGAACGTCAGCGGAGCCTTACCCGAGCCGTCGGCATAATCGTCGTGGTTCTTGCCGATGATGTCGATCTGATAGTTTTTCTTCCCGAACGCCATCATACAGCTGTCCCCGACGTTCCATGTGTCCGGCACCTGCTTGTTCTGGCAGGCGGCGATGATCGTCCGCCAGCTGTTTTTGGAAAAGTCCGCATCCAGCCCGCCAAAGCCGATCGCGTAGGCCGTGCCGTCCACCAGCGTCCGGCCTGCCGTCCGGCTGCGGGCCGTGCCGTCAATGAGATCCGTGCCGCCCGTGACCGTATAGCCCGTGCCGCCGATCAGCGTCCTGTGCGCCATCTCCCCGCCTCCCTACTCATACTGCCAGGCGATCGCGCCGTTGACCGTCGGCGTCGTCTCCTGCGCGAACAGCGCCTCGCCGCGGGCCATGTAGGTCGTGTAGGCCGTGTCGGCGGCGTGGACGTCCGTGCTCCGGTTCAGCCGCGCCGTAAGGTCTGCGGGCGTCGCATACGTCCCCGCCAGGCTGACCGCGCCGGTCTGCCCGTCGACGGAGCTGACCGGCACGCTGACCTGCGCCGCAGCCGCCGCAGCCATCTCCTGCTTGTCCGCCTCGGTAAAATAATCCGTCCCCTTCACCGGCGCCGCGCCCGCGGGCCCCTGCGGGCCGGTCTCGCCCTGTGGGCCTTTCTCGCCCTGCGGACCAGTCGGACCCTGCGGGCCCGTCTCACCCTGTGGGCCCGTTGGACCCTGCGGGCCGGTCTCGCCGGGGTCGCCCTTTGCGCCGTCTGCGCCGGGCTCACCCTTGTCGCCCTTTTCGCCGCGGGCGGGCTTGCCGGTGTCGGTCTCGCCCAGATACCAGTTGCCGTTCGCGCCGATCACCGGCGTCACACCGTCGATGCCGTCGACGCCGTCCGCGCCCTTCGCGCCCTGCAGCGGCCCGTTGTTGACCCACGCGCCCACCGCGCCGTCATAAATGTAAATGTCATACGGCGCTGCCGCGCCCACACCGTAGGCGTCTCCCGCCTCCGGCGCATCGACGCCCGCCGCCAGCGCCTCCGCCGTGGCGAAAAAGCCCCGGATCGTGAAGCCCGCGCCGGTCTGCCCCGTCTCGCCCTGCGGGCCGGGGTCGCCCTTCGGCCCCGGTTCTCCCTGCGGGCCTGCAGGTCCGGCCGGACCCGCGGGACCGGCCGGTCCCTGCGCACCGGTCTGCCCCTGCGTGCCGGTCTCGCCCTTCGGGCCGGGCAGGCCCTGCTCGCCGCGCGCGCCCTGCGGGCCGAGGACGGAGCCGAGATCCGCCCGGCTCCCATCCGTCAGCGTCAGCACCAGATGGCCCTCGTCCGTGACCTCCGCCGCCTTCACGCCGCGGGAGACCAGCCCGTGCAGCGTGACCGCGATCGTATTTGGAATTTCCACTCGCATCCGCTCACCTCATTCTGCCGCCGCGCAGTTGCCCCGCGCGAGCGTCGTTTTGTCGCCGTGCGTATAGAGGATATCGTAGCGATACGCCCCCTGCGGGAATTTCGCGCTCACCGTCTCGTCAAACACCAGCGTCACGCAGTTCCCCGTCACGCCGGTAAAGGAGAAGGTGTGCACCGGCGCGTTCTGCTCGTCGGAAAACCGGACCGTCACGCTGTCGTCCGCGCCGACCGTCACCGCCTCGCCGTCCTGATCCTGCAGCTCCAGCCGCAGCGTGATCGTGAACGTATCTCCCGCGTACCAGCGCAGCACGCCGCCCGCCACACGCGGGCTGGGCCTTGCCGCCGGAAGCTTTGTCATGCCCGTCTCCCCCTTCCGTCAGTTCAGCTCCGCCTGCCCGCTCGTCCAGGCGCTGCTGCGGGTCTTCTTCACGCCCGTACTGCGGCCGCCGGCCTTGGAAGACGCCGTCTTCTGCTTCCGGCTGCCCGCCGTACCGGTGGATTTCGCCGCGGCGTTCTGCCCCGCCTTCGCGGCCGCCTCGGCAGCCGCGGCCTGCTTGTCCGCGTAGGCCAGCTGCTTCCAATACTGCGCGTTCGCCGCGTCCTCACGGTCCGCCTGATATTCGAGCGAGCTCCAGTAATTGTCGTTTGCCAGCTTCGCCGCGCTCGCATACGCGCTGCGCGCGTCGTCCAGTTCCGCGTAGTAGTCGCTCATCTGGTCGCGGTAGCGCGCGTAGTCGCTCTGCTCGCGGCTGCTGAGCAGCTGATAGCGGTTATAGAGCGCCGCCTCTCCGCTCTGCCACTGCTCCCGCGCCTGCACATACAGCTCCGGCACGATCTCGTTCAGCTGCTGCAGATACGCGTTGTACGCCTGCTGTCCGGTCTGCTGGCCGTAGCTCGAGCCGTAGCCGCCCGTGAGCGCCGCCGCCTGCCCCATCGTGTCCTGCATGGCGAGCCTGCCCGCCGTCTGATACTGCTCTCTGGCCTGCCGGTACACCGGATCTCTGCCCAGATCGTAGGAGAAGTCTCCCCGCTCCGCGATCCGGTCATAGAGCTCCTGCAGCTGCCCCTCCCACCGGGAGGCATACGCCCCCGGCTTCGCCGCCTGCACGCGCCCGAGCGCCGCTTTTGCCTCCGTCACGCCGGAAAGATCCTGCACCGGCTGCTGCGCCGCGCGGGCCGCAGGCACGCCGTAGCTGCCGCGGTAGTTGTAGATCGTCTGCTGCTGGTTGCTGAGCGCGCTGCGGTAGCTGCCGTCCGCGTTGACGCCCAGGATCCGGTAGGTGCCGCCGCCCGTCACGACCTCGTCGCCCGCCTGCAGGCCGGTCGGCGCCTTGCCGTTACTCTGCACTCTGTAAAGCGCCATCTTCTGCCTCCTGTTCTTCCTCTTTTTCCGCTTCCTCCTGCCGTTCCAGCACGGCCACCTGCCCGCGCACCTGCTCGAGCACCATGCCGACGATGCACGGCGGCAGCCCCGCCGCGTTGATCGCCTCCACCAGCCCCGCGCGGAGCGTGTGGATGCTTCCGGAAAGTCTGCTCATGTTCATCCCTCCAATCGTTCTACCCGTGCCTGCAGCCGCTGGATCTGCCGGATGCAGAGAGCCACGAATTCCTCATACCGCAGGCCGTAATCCGCCCCGCCGCCTTCGCGCGGCGACCGGACGAAGGCCGCGAAATCCTGCCCCGTCAGCCCGCAGGCCGCGAGCGCCTGCTCCACGTCCTGCGCGATCAGCCCCGTATGCACCCGGCCGGACGTCCCGTCCTTCAGCCGGTAGCAGACCGGCCGCAGCCGCGCGAACAGCGCGTCATAGCGGTCAAGCGCGTCGGAGATCTCCGTCTTCTTCTCCCGGTCGGACGTGCTGATCGTGCCCGTCTGCGCATAGACGACCGACCAGCGGTAGTTCGAATACCCGAGCGAGCCCGCGCCGTCATACTCCGGCGCCGCGCCGCCCGAGACCGACAGATTCCCGCCCACGGTCATCGTGCAGTTCGTATGCGCGCCGCTGCCGGTCACCGACAGCGTGTTCTGCCCATAGCAGAGCTTCGCGCCGCTCGTCGTGGCGACGACCTCGCCATAGCCGCTCATCAGATGGATGCCCGCGCCGCCGTAATCGCCCGTCGTGTACCCCAGATACCCGCCGACTGCGCTTCCCAGCAGCGACGAATACACCGCCATATCCCCGCCGAGCTTGATATAGTCCGCCGACAGCGTCCCCGTCGTGATATCGCTCGCCGACAGGTGGTCGACCGAAAAATTATTGAAATCCAGGATCCCGCCGTTGATGCGCGAGGCCGAGAAATTCCCCGCCGTGATGTCGTCCGCCCGCAGCCCTGTGACCACGGCGTTCGTCACGTTGAGGCTCGTCGCCGTGATCGCACCGGAGATGCTCGCCCCCGTGCACGTCAGCTTGCCGTTCGCGTCGACCTTGAATTTGTCCTTGATGGAAAGCCCGCTCGTGCCGAAGTACATGCTTGCGCTGCCCCCAAATTCATTGGCCGTGCGGAAAATGCTGCTTTCCGAGATCGTCCACGGCCCGAAGGTCGAATCCGCCGCCGCTGTGATCGTCCCGGACAGCACCGCATTGTACGCCTCCAGCGTCCCGGACGGGAAGTGCAGCTTCTTGTCGCTTAAATACGCGACCTCCTGCCCGTCCTGCCAGAAGCTCACCCGGTCCGGCGTCACCGTCACCAGCTCGTTCTTCGTCTGGTCGATGACCCGTTCGCCGCCATCCGTCACCGTCGTCTCGATGTTCCCCACGCCCACGCCGTAGACCGGCACAGCGTCCTTGTAGTACAGCAGCCCCGTCTTGATGTACTGCTGCGAATTGACGGAAAACTGATTGTTGACGCCCGCCGTGTAGTCATACAGCTGCTTGATGCCGACCGAGTTTCCCTCGATCGTCAGCTGTGTCTTCTCGAGATACTTGCCGAAGTCCGAGATGGCCACATAGCTGCCGGACAGCTTCGTCGACCACGTTTCCGAATTTGCCGCCGCGAAATCCGCCGTCTTGATGATGAGCGCTTTCAGCGCTCCATAGCCGGAGAGCGTCGTTTTTTTCTCCGCCTCGGAGAGGCTGTCCGCGTCGATGGCCTGCGAGATCTCCGTCAGCGTCGCCTTCGCCGACCAGTCCGCCAAATTCAGCTGCTCTGTCACGGAGCACAGATACCTGCGCATGCTCTCCAGCTGCTCCTGCGTCGTCTTCCCTGCGATCGACGGGTATGCAAGTGTCAAAGATCCCATTACGCATCACTCCCCGCTTCTAGCACCCGCGCCAGGCTGAACAGCTTCATCTCGCCCTTCCCCGTCAGCCGGAACTTCAGGTGGTCACATCTGGCCGGGCGGATGGGCAGCAGGAAGGTCCTGAGGCCTCGCCCCTCGATATGCCCGCAGTGCCGCCAGACGCCGTCGGAGTCGTACTGCACCCAGAAGTCGACCGAGGACCCCTTCGGCAGCTGCATCCGCAGGTTGATCCGGGACACATACTTCTTCCCGACGAGTCCATACGTCATGATCCCCGTTTCCGCCATCCAGCCTACCGGGCCTTCCAGCGTCCCAACGCTGCCGTACACAGTCCTGAGCGTCCCGTCCTCAAGGAAATACAGCTCATCGTCCACCCGCGCGAAGTCCTCTGCGTGGGTGCTGTCCTCCTTGTGCCACAGACCCTTGCGCGTGTCGTAGACGAACAGCGACCAGTTATGACCTTCATCCTCCATGCTGATGAAATACTTTCCTCTGGCGCCGCCGGCCACGGCGTTGTAGTAGAGCTTCATCCCGAAGCAGCTGCCGATCTCCTGCGGCAGACTCCCGTCGTACACGCAAACGCCCATCCGCGATTTGTAATACAGCCGGTCATCCACCACGACCAGGCTCTTGCTCGACCCATTCTGCACACCCGCGCATTTCTGCACGACCACCTGATGCGCCCCCGTCGCCGACGGATACACCCGATGGAAGCAGTCCTCCTTGAAGAACACCGGGCTGTCCGCCAGCGTCGCCGCGCCGGTCCACTTCCCGTCCGTGCCGCAGCTCGCGCGCCACGAGTCCGTCGACACGCCCTGGTAGCACTCCCAGTTCTTAAAATCGCCCAGCTTGCAGCAGTAGATCTCATTGACGGTCTCGCCGTCCGCCACGCCGTACTTGCAGCCCCACAGCCGGTTCCCGCTCTCGGTGATGAAGTCCATGCTTGGGACCTTCCGGGCTGTCTTCACCGTCCCGCTTGTCACCTTCGTCGTCTCGTCGACGAGGCCCACGATCACAAGGTAGCTCTCGCCCACATCGTAGAGGATCTGGCTGCCGTTGAGCTTTTCGACCTGCTCGTTTCCGGTCAGACCCGAAAGCCGGATGCCGTCGTACTGCTTAAAGCCCTTCCCGATGCCGTTCGCGGAAAGCTTCAGATACACCGTCGGCACGGATACCCACTGGCTCGTTGCCTCCGCCCACTGCTTGAGCGTGTGGAGCTTGCCGGACGTGTCGAGCCAGTACTGCCCGTTCGACGGACTCTCCGGCTGGCTGGCCTGTGTGTAGCTGACCGTCAGCGCCGTCCCGTCGACGAGGCAGAGGGAAATTTCAACATTTGTGCTCGACGCGTCGACCACATTCTCCTGCCCCATGTACCCGTTGTCGGAATACTTCTCGGTGTTGAAGTAGATCCCATCCGGGAAAATGCACAGGTACGCGCCCATGGAAATGAGCTGCTTTTCCCCCGCCGAGATCGACACGGACGGCATATACGCCTCCATGGAAGCGCCGTTGATATAAAGCACCTGGTCCTGCACCCAGCACAGCGCATCCTTCGCCAGAATGCCCTGCACGCCCTCGATCGCCTGCGCCGTCCCCCGCCTTGGCCGCGGCGCGAGCAGCGGATACGCATCCGCCGACAGATTCTCCATGTCGTAAAACTCCCCGTCCGCAAGTTCTAGGTTGTGGTCATACCCGCCGAACGCCTCCGTCGTCAGCGTCTGCTGCCGCCCGGCGGCCAGCTTCGGATAAAACATCCCGCATCCCTCCTCACAGCCGGAAATACGCCGCTTCGCCCTTCGGCATGTGCGCGCGGTTGTAGGCGTTCTGATATGCCTGATAATACGTGTTGTACTTGGCCGCGGAGTTGTTGTACTTCGTCATCTCGCCATTGGCGTCGTCGATCTTCATCTCCAGATACCATCGGTAGATCTCGTCATACGGCCACCCGATCAGAAGCGCCGTCCCGTCCAGATCCGTCTCCGGCCCATACCCCGCGAACGCCGGGACCGCCGTCTCATGCGCCGACCAGATCTCATGCCAGACCGCCCCGTCCAGCTCCGACAGCCACCGCAGCTTGTCCGCGCTGCCGTACTGGTTCGGCTTCAGCCGGTCGACCAGCTCGATCGCCTCCCGGATGGTCATGCGCGTCCCCTCCTTCCAGCGCCGGACGTCTCAGCCCGCGGCCATCGCATCTTCGATCCTCTGCGCCGCCTCGAGCTGCCGTCTGGCGTTTTCCAGCACCTCATAGACCGGCTCCGGCACCTCGACCGCCTTTCCGCGCGGCACCTGAAACGTCCGTCCGTTCACGCAGACGAACTCCGACTGCTGCTCCGTGCCGCCCGCGCGCGGCAGCGTGATGCTCTTCATCTCTGCAAATGCGTGTTCCATATGCTTCTCCTTTCCGTTCCATCCGCCGGGACCTTTGCTCTGCGGCAGAGCGGAGCTGCGCTCCGCCCTGCTGAGTGCCGGTCAGTTCGCCTCGTCCTCCGCGGAATACGCGCCGCAGCTCTCCACGCGCACCATGCGGTCCTGATACAGGATCTTCGCCGCGCTGGAGAACTTGTAGCCCAGCGTCGAGAACTGGTTGAGCGGTCCGCCGACCTGACCCTTGTCCTTGATGATCATCTCCATGTTGCCGCCCTCCGGGTCGATCATGCCGTAGGCGTCCTTGCCGAGAAACAACGTCGCGTACACGCTGTAATACTCCGCGGGCGTGCCATTGGACTCGTCCGCCGCGGTCTTGACCGGGCAGCCCTCGCCGTTGAAGACCTTGGCCTCCGTCGTCTCGATGAAGCGCACGCCGTGCAGCTCGCCGATCTCGCCGGTAAACAGCTCCGTGATCCCCGCGTACTTGTGCGCCTCGACCCACGCGTCCGACGAGCGCAGGTCATAGGCGACCGACGGATGGATGATGGCGACATACTTGCCGTCGATCTTCGGCGCCTTGAGCTTCTTGAGCAGCGTGACGGCCTTGTTGACCTCGTCCGGCGTCAGCTTCGCCGTGGTGTCAAGACCCGCGCGGCTCGTGACCGCCGTGTGCGCGCCGTTCGTGCCGACCTTGTCGCAGTACTGCACGTTCGTACCGGCCACGACCACGTTGCGCACCAGCTTGTCCTGCGTCGTACCGGCCGACGCGCCCAGTTCCTCCGCCGCGCCCAGAATGACGTCGTCGATCGCGTGCAGCTCCAGCTGGTCAGACACCGACACATACGTGCCGTACTGCGTGACGGCCTGCGTCACCGCGCTCTGGCCGAACTTCTGCCCCGTCGGGATCACGCCCTCGGTCAGCGCGCCCGCATCCTCGAGCGTATTCCACTTGCGCCACTCCACGGTCTTGCCGCGCCCGGCCGGCAGCACCTGCTTGCGGGCGAACTGCGTGTGGATGAGCTCCGGCCGCGCGTTTTCCAGCAGCTCGGTGTCGTAAAACGTCTTCATCGAAGCCGTCATGCCGCCGCCCTCCGGGAAAGCGGTCGTCTCGCCCGTATAGGCGTTCACGTAATTGCCGCCCGCATTCACCAGCGTACCGGCGTCGGCAAACAGCTGCAGATCCATCTCCTGATGCATATCCATTCTCCTTTTCCTCCTCACAGACGGATCGTCTCGCCCCGTCTGGCCCTTGTTTTGAGTTCCTCTCTCGTCTGCCGCGACCAGTGCTCCGGACTTTCGGCGAACGCACCGCCGGCTCCCGGCGTCAGGCCGCTCTCGCGCGGGCGCAGATACCCCGCCTGCATGGCGGCCGTCAGCTCCTCGCGCGCCCGTCTGGCCCCATAGGCCATCGCCTCCGCCGTCAGCTCGCGCAGATGCGTCAGCTCATAGGCGCTCTTCGCGTCCACGCCGTGCGTGACCAGCCGCAAAAACCGCGAATCCTCCAGCGCCCGGCTCAGCTCCGCCTGCGGATAGGCCGCCTGCACCGCGGCGAACTGCGCCTTCAGCCGCGCATAGCCCTGCCGCATCGCCGCCTCGCGCTGCTCCTGCGTCAGCGCCTGCGTGCCCTCCGGCGAAAGCGCCGCCAGCCGCTCCTGCTGCTCCGGCGTGGGTGCCGCCGCGCCGGTCTCCGGCTGCTCCGGCTCTGCGAACGCCTGCAGCCATTCCAGTTTCTCCATCCTTCTCCTCCTTCTGCCCGTCCTCCGGGCCGTCTTCGGGTCCCTGCCTGCTATTTTCAGGACTGTCCTCGTCCATGACCCGCACATATTCCGGATACCGCGCCGCAAGCAGCCGGTACCCCGCGCCGATGGCAGCGAACACCGCCTCCACCCGCGCCCGCTCACCTTCCCGCGGGCGCACCGCGATCCGGAAACTGCCGCACGCCGATTCGATCTCCGGTGCCCGCTGCAGTCCCGCCTCCTCCATCGCCGCCGCCAGCGTGAACGCCAGCATCGACGCTGCCGCGCAGACAATATCGCTGCCGTACCGCGAAAACCCCGCGTGCCCGCGCACCGTCAGCGCAGTCCCGGAAAGCTGTACCGTGATCATTCCGGCTGCGCCGCCTCTGCGGCGCGTTTTCTCGCCTGCCGGACCTGCGCAGGGGTCTTCTCACCCTCCAGCCGCACGTCCGCGCGCATGCCCTGCGCAGAATCTGTCAGCGAGGCGAACAGCTCCGGCTCATACCGCTGCGCGAGCGTCAGCGCCATCTGCTGCCAGAGCGCGTCCTGCGTCCCGCCCCGGATCTTCTGCAGCACCTGCTCCTTGCCGTCAAAATCCATCATGTCGAGGCACGCGAGCGCCTGCTGCTCCATCCCCGGCCGGAAGAACCCCAGCTGGAAAAACTGCAGCGCCAGCTCGTTCTGCGCCAGCTTCGTGTATTCCGTGTGCTTCTGTGTCGTCACCGTCACGTCAAAGACCGGCGTGCGCAGCAGCCCGTCCGCGCCGAGGCTTTGCGCCTTGAGATGCGCATTGCAGTAGGACACATATTCCTCCGCCCCGCCCGCGCCCAGAATGCGGAATTTCCGCGGCAGATCGTAAAACTGCCGGATGCGCTCGATGACCATCCGGATCATCCGCGCGTAGGCCCGGTAGGCCGACCGCGTCGCCGCGCGCGAGCTGCGGCCCGAGGCCTCCTGCAGCGCCGCGATGGCCGAGGCCGCCGTCACGCCCGACGAGACCTGCCCGTTCGTCACGTCCGTGTTGCCAGTCGTCCACTTGAGCTCCTCGATCTTGCTGTTCAGCACCTGCACGCACACCGCCGGCAGCGTGCGCACCTGCACCTGCTGCAGCGAGTCCTGCCCCAGATTCCCGTCCACATGCACGAACGGCTTCGTCCAGTCCGCATACTCCTGCTCGTTGACCGAGCCGTCCGCGCGCCGGAACCACCGGGGCGTGGCCGACATGATCGTGTTTTTCACGATGGCCTGGTCCATCCGGTCGATCTGCTCCTGCGCGCCCTTGCCGATGTCGATGTACCCGTAGCCGCAGATCGAGCCCTCAATGGGAAACAGCCGGTCGAAGATGAACGGATACTCCCCGTCGTCATACAGTCCCCGCTCGCACGCGGGCCCGCGCACCGGCACCTGCACCAGTGTCCGTTCGCCCCGCTCGTCCACCTCCTCCCGCGTGACCGACGGCACGAACGTATCGTTCTCCGTCGCGTACAAGACCGTCTGCCCCACATACTTGCAGTAGTGCAGCACCGTCCTGCCCTCCACGCGCTTTTTGTAATACCAGTCCACCACCAGCGTCTTTTCCGACAAGTCCACCGCGTCGTCCGTCCGGTACCTTGCCAGCAGCCCGCTGCTGCCGCCGAGCTTCCCCGCCAGCTGCGGATACGCCGCCAGCAGCGTCTCGTTGTCCTCCAGCTCCAGATAAAACACGTTCTGCGACTTCTGGATATCCGTCACGCCCGGCTCCCAGACCAGATTCAGCACATTCACCGGCCGGATCGAGATATCGCCCAGCCCGCCCAGCTTCTCCTGGTCCCAGTACACGCCCCATACGCCCGTGCCCTGCTTCATCTTCTGCCAGCACGTGTCGGAATAGACCTCCTCAAAGTCGTTCTGCTCCAGAATGCACGGCAGGATGGACGAGAGCATCTGCGCCTCCATCCGGTCGTCCGGCTCCCGCGGACGGATATTCGGCCCCGGATAGGCCGCGATCGCGTCCGCGTGCTTGCCCATGATCACGTTGAACAGCCACCCGGACGCCGGCCGGTCGTCATTCGGATTGCCCTTGTCCGCAAACTGCCGCCACTGCCGCAGCTTCCACCAGTCCTCGTCGGCGATGATGCGCCGCTCGAGATTCTGCCTGCCCTGCTTGTAGCGGCGCAGGATCTCCGCCGCCCGCCGGAGCTCCTTCTCCCCGATCACGGGGACGCCTGTTGTCCGTACCTCCATTGCTTCCTCCTTATCTCAGTTGGTCGAGCGGATCCGACCAGATCGCCGCCGTCTGCCCGCCCCGGATCGGCCGCACCGGCCGCGACATGCAGAAATACCGCCACTCGTCGCACACATGGTCCTCCAGCGCCGTGTCCAGATCCTCCGGCCGCGTCTGCGAATACAGCATCAGCGGCACCGTCCGGATAAACGCCCTGCAGTTCCGGAACACATACATCCGCGGATACCCGTTCTCGTCGAACTGCAGCCGGTAATGGCACTGCATCCACCCCGCGATCCGCTCGTTGTCGCCGGGCGAAAAATATACGCCGTACCGCGCCGCCGTCTGCGCCACGCTCTCCCCGCGCGACGCGTCCCAGATCGCCGGATCCGCCACACCCGTGATCTCGCGGCCCTTCAGCCACGGATGCTCCGTCTCGATCTGCCGGATCTCGGCAAACTGCCGGTCCGGCGTCCACTTGACGCCCTCGTTCGGCGTCCGCGTGCAGCCGTAGAGCTCCAGGATCCGGTAGAGGACCCCGTCATAGTCGACCGCCCACCACGCGCAGGAAAACGGCTTTCCGTACCCGAAGTCATAGCTCCGGCAGACCGTCCACCCCTTGTCCGGCACGAACGGCTCAATGACATGCGTCCACCGCCGGTCCCGGTAGTGCTCCGGCACGTCCCGGAAGTCCTCAAAAAACTGCCCCTCGTACACATCCCACGACCCATGCAGCCACGCCTCGCGCAGCTTTGGCGGCAGCGTCTCGAGCTGCTGCAGATAGTCCGGCTGCCGCTCGAGCAAGACCCGGTTGTCCGTCACCAACGCCTGCACGAAGCTGTAGGCGTCTTCCCGCTCCCCCGGCTCAAACCGCCGGTCGATGAACAGCCGCTTAAAATACCCGTGGCTCGGCCCGCCGGGGTTCAGCGTGTAATACGTCCGCTTCGGAAATCCGTTCGTCCCGCGCACGCAGGCGTTGATCGCGTCGATCCACGCCTTCTGCAGCTGCCCCGCCTCGTCGAGGAACACCACGTCGTACTCCGCGCCCTGATACTGCCCCAGATCCCCGTCGCACGCGCAGTAGCCGAAGGTCAAGACCGACCCGTTCGGAAACTCGAACCGCTTGTCCGCCGCCTTATACTTCGCCACGCCCGCCAGCTCCTGCCGGAGCGGATCGATGTGGTTGTTCTGCAGCTCCCGCAGCGTCCGCCGCACGATCAGCAGCTTGATCCCCGCGTACCGCAGCGCCAGCAGCTTTGCCTTCGTCCGCACGGCCCAGCTCTTTCCGCCGCCTCTGGCCCCGCCATAGGCGATGTGCCGGTGCCGGTCCAGCAAAAACCGCCGCTGCTTCTCGTTCGGCGCATCCATCCGCAGCTCCGTCATTCCGAAAACTCCTCCGCCTGCCCCGCAAAGACGACCCGCACGCCGCGCTCCTGCCCGGCCCCTTCGCCCTGCAGCTCCTGCCGGATCTCCACGGCCTGCTTCATCACCTTCGCCAGCTCCCCGAGCTCCTTGCCCGGCGTCTCGCCCTCCTTGATCTGCGTGAGCAGCCGGCGGGACATCGTCTCCAGCGCCTTTTCCAGATTCCCGGAGGCCTTCCCGATCGGGTCCGCGCGCTTTCTTGCGCCCTTTTCCTCACGCATCCGCATACCTCGCGTTGATCGCCCCATAGAGCTCGCACTTTTCGCAGTGCTTCGTCCGGCAGAAGATCTCCATCTGCTGCCGCTTCGCCCGGGCCGATACAAACGTCAGCCGCAGAAAGCTCGCATCCGTGATCCCCTCGCAGAAAATGCTCTTCCCGCTGTCCTCCCGGTAAAACGGGCACCAGACCGGCAGCACGCCGCTTTCTTCCCTACGCATCCGTATCCTCTCCTCTCTCGTACCGGTATCCGGCCTGCGCCGCCAGCCGCCGCAGCCCCAGCGCCTCCAGCAGGAATTCCTCCATGCACTCCTCGTGCACCACCGCGCCGTCCGCCGCCGCATACCGCCCTTCCGACCTGCGGACCGGCTCCCTGCACCAACGGCAGCAGCCGCAGACCACCTCCATACCAGCTTCCTCCATCATATTTTTATGCGATTCAAGGTTGACAAAAAGCGCCGCAGCGGATACAATAAATGTATCTGAACTTCCCGCTGCGGCGGCTTTCGCTCCCGCATCTGCACGTTGAGTGTATCTCATTTTCGTGCGATTGTCAAGGGGAGTACGTCGCATATTCGTTCGATTCCACATTCTGCACAAAAGTGAGGTGGCTGATTTGTTCGTTTATACCAGATTTGAAGCCCTGATCCGCGAGACCGGCGTCACCAAAGCCTCGATTGCCCGCCGTCTCGGCCGGACCCCCACCATCTGTCAGGACTGGAAAGCCGGCAAATCCGAGCCGAACGACGAGCAGCTTTCCATCGTCGCTTCCGCCCTCGGCACCACGCCCGCCTACCTGCGCGGCACGACCGACGAAAAAAAGCTCCCCACCGAGCCCGAGCCCGGTGAGGAGGATCCGCTCGACGCGCAGCTCAGGGAGCTTCTTTCCCATGCTGACGACGATCTGAAGCAGGCGATGATCGCCTTTCTGGAGCGTTTTCAAAAAAAGTAAGAAATTGCTGCTTTTCTTCCCGGCTCAGCGCCTGAAACAGGCGTAAGATGGTCTCGTCCATCTCCCGCGCCCGTCGGTGCGTCTCGGTCTTCCCTTTCGGATTTTCCGGCATCCTGCATCCACTCCCATCCTTCCGTTCCGTTCAACCAGGTTCTTGCGTTCGAGGCAGTAACTGTATATTAAAACATTTGTTCCAATTTTTCAAGATGGCAGAACAACCAAACTATCGACGAAATTTTTTATTTCTCTGCTATTTCCCATCGTCTCCCGCCGCCCGGATTCCTCCTTGACGCACCGCCCATTCGGTGCTAAAATATCCCTATCCGCCGGTGTGGTGGAATGGCAGACACAAGGGACTTAAAATCCCTCGGCATAACAACCGTGCGGGTTCGACCCCCGCCACCGGCACCAAACCAATATAATCCGAACCAAATCTTCTTAATCGGAGATGGGTTCGGATTATTTGTTTTCTTCGAGAAGTTCGAGGATACGCATTTCAGAAACGGCGTGGTAAAGCGTCCCGAATCCAAGCCCAGAGGGCCGAGAAAACCAAAACTGGTAAAGGATAAGGAGGACAATTATGAAAACCATTAAAAGCTGTGAATTCAACATGGACACTGGCTGCGTGGAGCTGCGGTTTCAGGACGGCAGCATGATTTCCATCGACTGCACCGCCGTGGAGAACGAGGTGGCGGACAACCGCTTCCAGCGGTCGGAGCTGGATTACCTCATCTACAACGACCCGCTGGCTTATGCAGACCTCATTCTGAATGGCGACGTTGAGGCGTATCTGAACGCCGTCACGGAATATAAGCCCTACGAAAACTGAATAAACGCACAAAAGGGGATGGCGGTCTGCCATCCCCTTTGCCATGCTGTTTTAGGAGTATATATCCCTTGGATTTGTCTTATATCTATCGTCAGGCGACGTTCTCGCCGTTTCTGTCCCTGTACGTTTTTGCCCCGTCCCGCGCCGCCTGCCATTCGGCAAATTCCCGCTGCCCTTCCTCACTCTCGTAAAAGGCAAGAATATCCGGCAGCAGAATTCGGGCGATGTTCTCGATCTCATGCTGCGGGATGCCGCTGTTGTTGGTGAGCTTTTTCCGCCTGCTCAAGTTGCACCTCCTAAAAAGTATTTTGCCGTAGCTTTTTCCTGCGCGGCGGAGGAATGGCGTCTTGAGCGTCTTTTGCCGTCTGTGCTTCTTTTCCCTTCGCATCCGTCCCCTTTCCTATCTGAAAATGAAAACGCAGCCGCCTGTCAAGCCTTTCGGCCCGTCTGCGTCTGCATGGCGTCCTGTGTCTGAAATTGTGCTTTTATTATAGCAGCGGCAAGGCTGCACGTCAATACCACGGGAATGGAGCGGTTGACAGCGTAATTTCGGCGGCGGCTACCAAAATTGTTCTGTGGCTTGCAGATTGGAAAGGGTCGTAGCGCAGCAGCCGCCAGCCGTCAATGGTCAAGATGAACGCTTCGCGCCATTGACTGCCGCCGCCCGCCGCGCTTTTTGGCAGACAAGGCGGGCAAGCACAGCTTGTGCCTGCCCGCCTGTATGGATTTTTAGATTTCGCTTACGGCTTGATGAGAATGGCGCTCACATCTGCCATGTTTTAGCCGAGGGTGAACGTGACGGCCTTGCCGTCATGGGTGAGGCGGAAGACGCCGTTCGCGGTGAGCTTTGAAATGATGGTAGAGAGCTTTACGGCGGTCTTTGCGCCGTTGGTGACAAAAATAATCTTTTCTATGCCCTGCGCCCTGAGGGCGGTCATGCCGCTCAGGCTGCTCGTAAGCACGGCGAAGTCCTCGTCAACGGTGACGGTCAGCACGCCGCCCTTGCGCTCCGCCCTGCACCTGACAGCCCTGCCGTCCCTGTCCGTTATGAAGTAGAGGGGCGCATCCATGCCGCGCTCCGCCTCCGGCTGCTCAGGCACGGCGGGCTCGATTGGCTCGGTGGGCTTGCCGGGCTCGGTGGGTTCAGTGGGCTCGGTGGGTTTGCCGGGCTCGGTGGGTTTGCCGGTCGTGGTGCTTGTCGGCTTATCCTTTTCCATGTCCGCGCCGGGGGCGTAATACTCTATGCTTCCGTTCGTCGTCAGGCCGGAGGTGTCCGGCCCGACCTCTGCGCCGGGTATCGGGCTGCCGCCCGTGCTTCCTTTGGGGCGGCTGCCGCCGTCGCCTATGCCTGCGCCCGGTCCGTCAAAATAGTCTCCAACGCCGCCCTGCACCTTCAGCTGCGCATCGCCGGAAACGGTGATGTCTTTTCCTTTGCCCCACATACCGCCGCCGATGCCCGCGCCGTTCTTGCTGCTCTTGGCGGTTACCTTGCCGCCGGAGATGGCGATATTTTCACCGTTTCCGTCATCTCCGCCGCCTATGCCCGCACCGGCATTTTTGCTGGACGCGGTGACCTTGCCGCCGGTGATTTTGATATTCCTGCCGTCGCCTGCATATCCGCCGCCTATTCCCGCGCCGTACCCGCTGCTCAGTCCCTCTTCGTCGCTGCCGCCCGTGGCTGTGACCTCGCCGCCGGATATGGTGATATTTTCGCCGTCTCCGCTATTACCGCCGCCTATGCCCGCACCGTCACTTTTGCTGGACGCGGTGACCTTGCCGCCGGTGATCTCGATGTCCCTGCCGCTGCCTGCGCCTTCTTTTCCGCCGCCTATGCCCGCGCCGCTTTGGTCGCCGCCCTGTGCATTGACCTTCGCATCGCCGGAAATGGCTATATCCTTGCCGTCCCCTTTATTTCCGCCGCCTATGCCCGCGCCGCCGTAACCGCCCGTGGCCTTGACCTCGCCGCCGGTGATGGCTATGTCGCTGCCATTGCCCTTGTCTCCGCCGCCTATGCCCGCGCCGTATTTGCCGCCTTCGGCGGTCAGCTTGCCGTTTTTGTCCTTATCCGCGATGGTCAGCTTGCCGCCGTTGTTCTTTTCAAGGCCGGCATGGCCTTCATCGCTCTTGAGCGTGTTTTCGCCGTCCAGCTCGATGCTGACATTGCCCTCGCCGTTTGTGGAGACGGCGGCCTTATCCTCGGTGCTTGTGTCGATGTTCACGCCGGAGAGGGTGACGTTTGCGGTCTGATCCTTCTCCGCGTTGATGGTGACGGAATGTTCATCGGAGCTTCCCGTAATGACGGGCGCATCATCGGGAACATCGACCTGTGATCCCTGCGTGACTGTCTGCCCGCCGCTCCCGGCGTTTACAGTGATGTCGCCATTGCCGATGTCCCAAGTCGCCGCCAGCGCCGACACGGGCAGACTCGCGAAAAGCAGCAGCGCAAGGAGCGTTGATACGATTTTCCTTCCTTTCATGTGCAAAAACCTCCTTCTTTGTTCTGATTGATCGCCTCGATTCCTTTTTAACAGGTGTAGCTGTGAAAGTATATCAAAGGCGCGCCCCGCCCACAAAACCCATGGGCAAAGCGCGCCTGATATATATGCTGCTCGGATAGCACAAAAGGACAGAGCTATCCTGTCTGTCTGTCTGTCTGTCTGTCTGTCTGTCTGTCTGTCTGTCTGTCTGTCTG
>OLSB01001787.1_pt1 | contig 19470 bp, 17 predicted proteins | sample 1672071 | NCBI WGS metagenome assembly OLSB01 (sample SAMEA3136642, study PRJEB25190) | human gut metagenome | biome: human gut; feature: human-associated habitat; material: faeces | place: Austria | collected 2013 | reverse complement strand
GAGAGTATAGAAGTGCGCCCTTTAGTTCCTAAAGGGATTTTATCAGTTCGACAAATCGGAAGTTATTTCTCTAATACGTAATATGAATCATATTCTGTACCGTCATGTCCAATCAACTTTTCTTCTGAATACTTAAAGCCCAATCTTTTCAATGCTGAAATACGTTCAACCGCTAAATCTATCGCTTTTGTAGCAATTTTATCACATTGAAAAAGTACATATGCAGGTTCAATTATCAACTCCAAAATTTTAACAATCTCACTTGTAATTTCATAATCGCTCCGAATATCCAATCTAAGTAAACCACAATTTGTAAAATAATCTTCGGCTTCTCGATGAAAAAGTTCTATCGTACCCACCGCCTCATTTGTTTCCTTTGAAACAATCGTCCAACGGACAAAACCCTGCCTATCATATTCCCAATGCCAAAATTCAATCGCTTGTTCCATTCTTTTTTCAGTTGTATAGTAAAAATCATCTCCACCACAATTATCACTATTAAAAAATGGTACTGATTTTTCATCAGAATATACTTTTAACAAATCCGCCTTGTCCTCTTTGTTTGTCATTCTTAGCATATAATATTCATTTTCATAAATAGGGCAATTTTCATATACATCAACCGTCATGTTAATCCTCCTCAAATCCTGATTTGTCTGCTCACTTTTCGTATTCAAATTATACCATAAAACTTGTGAACAGTTCTACCGCAACTTTGGACTATATGAGAAAAGTCCGAACAGTTTTCTGCCCGGACTTCCTCGCTCAATCATAAATCAATTCCGCTTTCACAATCTCCTCTGCCTGTGCCTTGCAAGCGTTCATCTGCCGCACCCATTCCATTTGGTTTTCGGCTTTCAGCTGTTCGGTCACGCCGTTGCGCTTCACCAGCTCCGGCACGATCAGCTCCATGCGATTTCGTGCCGCTTCGTCAATCTCGGCGCAATACTGTCTTACGTACACCCAGCAATTCGGTGCGCCGGTTTTTTTATCGGCCGGAGAGTTCGACCGCGTGGCGGACGAAGGAGAGGGGCGGGACCTGGGCGGGGAGCTTGGCGCGGAAGCGCATCTGCGGGGTGCGCGGCTCGGACAGCGGGATGCCGTCCATATCCTCCATGGGCGTGACCTGCCACGAAAGCGGGCGGAAGTCCGGGCCGACGAGCTCGACGGTATCGCCGACGGCAAACTTGTTGCGCAGGCCCAGGACCGCGTTCCCCTGCGCGTCGCAGCTTTCCACGACGGCGCAGATCTGCCACTGGCGCAGATAGCGGGAATCCTCGGTAAACTGGCCGGGCTGGCCGTAGTAGAAGCCGGTGGAGTAGTGGCGGTGAGAGACATGGTCCACCTCATCGCGCCAGACGGGATCCGGCGCGCGGCCGGCCCACACGTCGTCGAGCACGTGGCGGTAGGCGCCGGTGACGATGGCAGCATAATAGGCGGATTTGGCGCGGCCCTCGATCTTCAGGCAGTCGATCCCGGCGTCGCAGAGCTCGTCCAGATGGTCTATCATGCACATATCGCGGGAATTCATGATGTACGTGCCCTTTTCGTCTTCGAAGACCGGGAAGTATTCGCCGGGGCGCTTTTCTTCCATCAGGGCATACTGATACCGGCAGGGCTGGGCGCACTGGCCGCGGTTGGAGTCGCGGCCGGTCATATAGTTGCTGAGAAGGCAGCGCCCGGAATAGGAGACGCACATTGCGCCGTGGCAGAAGGTCTCGATCTCAAGCTCGGGCGAGACCCGCTCGCGGATCGTCAGGATCTCCTGCAGGCTCAGCTCCCGTGCGAGCACCACGCGGCGCGCGCCGAGGTCGAACCAGCTCTGCGCGCAGACGTAGTTGGCGATCGACTGCTGGGTGGAGATGTGCCGCTCGCAGCGCGGGGCGTACTTCCCTGCCAGCGTGAACGCGCCGAGATCCGCGAGGATGAGCGCGTCGACGCCCGCGGCATCGAGCTGCTCGAGATAGGCCGGGAGCGCGGCGGCCTCATCATTGCGGGGCATGATATTGACCGTGCAGTGGACCTTCACGCCCGCGGCGTGGGCCAGCTGCACTGCCTTCGGCAGCTCGTCCGGCGTAAAGTTGCCGGTGAACGAGCGCATGCCGAAGCTCGTGCCTGCCAGATACACGGCGTCCGCGCCGTAGGCGACGGCCATGCGCAGCTTTTCCATATCCCCTGCCGGGCTCAGAAGCTCCGGCTTACGTCTGTCCATCTGTCTGATTCTCCGTATCGGTATTCTCTTCGCCGTCCGCGGGCGCGTCCGTCTGCTCCTCGTCCGGCTGGGTCTTGCCCGCGAGCTCCGCCAGGAAGTTCTGGTGCTCGTAATAGGTCTCGGAGAAGTGGTGGACGCCGTCGGCGTTCAGGGCGTAGAAGTAATAATTGGTCTCGGCCGGGTACAGCGCCGCACGGATGGAGTTCATACCGGGGTTGGCGATCGGGCCTGCGGGCAGACCGGCGTTCGTGTAGGTGTTATAGGGGCTGATGACACCCTTGTCCGCGTTGGAGAGCACTTCCTTGCGCTCGGCGAGCGCGTACTGGATGGTCGCGTCGATCTCGAGGCAGGGATAGAGCTTGCTGCACAGGCGGTTGTAGATGACGGAGGCGATGGAGGCGCTCTCGGAGGTCTTCGCGGTCTCCTTCTCCACGAGGGAGGCGACGGTGATGAGGTCGTAGAGCGAGAGTCTGCCGTCCGTGATCTCGGTCTCGGTGAAGCCGTTCGTGCGCATGCGCTGGGCCAGGCGGTCGTTGAGCGCGTCCAGCGCGTCGTAGAGGTCGTCGGTGAATTTGTTATCGAAGTTGCGCAGGAATTTGTCAATGACGTTCGCCGGATCGTCGCTCATATAGAACTGGTACGTATCCGGGAAGAGATAGCCCTCCAGCCGGTTTTCGCTGCCGTAGGGGATCTCCTGCAGGAAGTCATAGGCAAATTCGTAGCTCGCCGCGGTATCGGCCAGATCCTGATAGGAGCAGACGCCGTCAGCTTCGAGCAGACGGAAGATATCCTCGCACTCGTAGCCCTCGGGAATGGTGACCTCGACGACCGCACGGTCGGGGCTGGCCTCGATCATGTTGCTGACGAGGGCGTGATAGTCGTAGCGGCTGTTCAGCGTATAGGTGCCGGGCTCGATGGTCTTTTCCGCGTGGGAGGCCCAGCAGTAGAATTTGAACAGGGTCTCATAGCGCACGAGACCCTTGCTTTTGAGCTCTCCGGCGATCTGCGAGATCGTCGCGCCGTCGGGGATGGAGACGGTGACCTCGGCGTCCTCTTTCGTCAGCGACAGCACGTCGTCGGCGCAGCGCCAGACCGCCACGGCCAGCAGCACAGCCACTGCCAGCACGCAGCACACGTACAGCAGCACCCGGATGCCGGACGGCAGCCGCGGGCGCTTCTTTTCGGGCTCCTGGCTCTCCGGCTGCGTCTCCTGGTCGACGGTCAGATCCGCGTATTCCTCCGGGATCTTCGGCTCAAAGAGCGGCTGCATGCCGGGCTTGGGCGCTTCTTCGGCGGCGTCCGGCGTGTCGGGCGCAGGCGCATCCGGCTGTTCGGGCTGCGCCGCATCGCCGGGCCCGTCCATCATCGCGTCGACGCGGGCCAGATCGTCCTTGACCGACGCCAGCAGCTCATCGAGCGAAAGCTCTTCCAGACTTTTTTCCAGCGCGTCCTGCTCGGGCGTCTGTTCGTCCGGACGGGCGTTGGGGTTCTGTTCAGCCATGTGTTCCTCCCTTATGCGCGGTAGACGATGTCGGCCGCGACCTGATCCGCGGCGGCCTTCCCCTTCAGCGCCTGCAGGCACAGAAGGCCAAACTCGTCAGCCGAGCCCGCCGCGCGGCCGGTGATGACGCGGCCATCCTGCACAGCGCCGCAGGCCGTCATGACGGCGGCGCCCATCTTCTCCTCGAGACCCGGATAGCAGGTGGCCTTGCGGCCGTCGGTGATGTGCAGCTGGGCAAGGATCGTGGGGGCGGCGCAGATGGCCGCGATATATTTTCCGTCCGCATAGGCAAGGCGGATAAAATTCATGGCGGTATCGCAGGCGAGGATCGAATGCACGCCGCCGAGGCCGCCGGGCAGGATGACCATGTCGGTCGAAGCCAGCTTCAGATCCTCCACGCGGCAGTCGGCCTGCACGCGCACGCCGTGACCGGCCTCGATCAGCGTCCCGCCGATCCCTGCGAGCTGCACTTCCACGCCGCCGCGGCGCAGAATGTCGCACGGCGCAATGGCTTCCATCGGCTCAAAGCCGGTACCCAAGATCATATATACCATTGTATTATGCTTCCTCCAGACATTTTTTTACGTACGAATACAGTTCCTCATGGATATCCTCGATCGAGCGGAGCTTCCCGTCTTTCACGCAGGAGACGACCGTCCAGCCGAAGTAGGCTGCGGCCTGCCGCGCGACCTCGCGGCACTGGTGCAGATATTTGTCGTTGCGCTCGTGGATGTCGGCCTTCGTCCCGGTGTCGCTCTCGCGCTTGCGCATGAGCGTCTCGGCGATCTCCACCGGCATGTCGAGGCACAAAACCAGATCCGGCTTCGGCAGGCCCATGCGGCAAAATTCCAGGTCATAGAGCCAGGAGAAGAATTCCTCCCGCGCCGCTCCCTCGAGCTTTCCGCCCTGGTGGACGGCGTTGGACGTTGTATAGCGGTCCGACAGGATGAGGCCGCCCGCTGCGTAATCGTCCTTCCAGACGCGCTGATAGGACGCGTAGCGGTCGACCGCGTAGAAGGTCGAGGCCGCGTAGGCGTTGACGCTGTTCGGGTCGTCGCCGAACTCGCCGTTGAGATACATCCGGATGAGCGCCGACGACGGCTCGAGATACTGCGGAAACTGCAGACGGCGGAACGGAATGTTCTCGCTCTGCAGCCGCTTGGTCAGAAGTGCGAACTGTGTGGATTTTCCGGTACCGTCGGTACCCTCAAACACGATCAGTTTTCCCATGTTGTTTACCCTCTTATCCGTTTGCCGAGCACGGCAAACAGGTATTTTGGCAGCCGGAGCATACGTCCGAACCGCTTCGGCTCCTTGATGAGCCGGTAGAGCCATTCCAGATTACAGCGGATCATCCACTTCGGCGCGCGCTTCACGGTCCCCGCGAAGCTGTCAAGAGAGCCGCCGAGGCCGATCATGAGCTTGACGTGCAGCGCGTCCAGATGGTCCTTCATGAAAAGCTCCTGCTTCGGCGCGCCGAGGCAGACAAAGAGCACATCGGGCCGGGCGGCGTTGATCTTCTCGATGATCGGGGCTTCGTCCTTGAAATAGCCGTCGTTCATGCCGCAGATATGCAGCTTCGGGTGCTTTTCGAGCATTTTCTGCGCGGCAAGCTCTGCGATGCCGGGCTTGCTGCCGAGCAGGAACAGGCCGCCGCCGGTCTTCTCGAGAACGGAGAGCAGACGGTCGGCAAAGTCGACGCCCGCGACCTTCTGCTTGAGCGGCGTCTTTAAAAGCTTCGAGGCCAGGACGACGCCGGCGCCGTCCGGCAGGACGAGATCCGCGCCGTTGATGAGCGCGCGGAGCTTTTCGTCGTGCAGGGCTTCGTAGGCGATCTCGGCATTGGGGGTCACGGCGTAGCAGGTCCTGTCTCCCGCGAGGATCTGTTCGGCGCGGGCGGCGGCCTCATCCATCGTGACGTTATCAAACTGCAGGCCCATGATATCCAGTTTCATGTGCAGGCATACCTCACCAATTTAGAATCATACGCATATCATCTTAGCACATATTTCCGCATTTGTCCACGCAATTTCGGGGCCAATTTCCTTCCGCGGAGTTTCACATGCGCCCGGCGCTGCATAAACTGTTATGAAAGCGAAGCGTGAACGACCCTGGTTTCGGCCACGCGAACCTTTACGATCATATAATAGGAGGTCATCCGAATGTCTGAACCTGCACAGGCTGGCAAGACCTGTGATCTGCGCGGCATCCGTGAGGCTGTTTGCGTGCATACGGGGAAAATCACGGACAGCTGCCTTGCCAAAGACTGCATTGAAGATCTGCGCGTGTACTTAACGGTGGACTCCCAGCACACGCTGGACTGCGCGGCGAGCGCGAAGGCGCGGTTCGTGGAGCTGCTGTTTGTCGATGTTCAGGTGGAGTGTGTCCCCTACTCCTCCGGCTACTTTACGGTCGACGTTACCTTCTACTACCGCGTCATCGCCGACGCGACGCTCTCGGCCGGGCGGACGAATACGGTCACGGGCCTGGCGGTCTTCTCGAAGCGGCTGGTGCTGTTCGGCGGCGAGACCTGCGCCCGGATCTTCTCGAGCAAGGACGATCTGACGTGCCTCTGCAAAAAGTCGCTGCAGTCGGTCTCGCTGCCGCGGGCCATTGCCGAGACGGTCGACCCGATCATCCTCGGCTCGCGCGTGATGGAGGCGTGCGGCTGCTGCTGCCAGAGCGAGACCGCTCCCTCCATCCCCGAGGCGCTGCTGGGCTGCTTCGACGAGCCGCTGGTGCTGACCGGCGAATGCAAGCGGCTGCTCGTGACCATCGGGCAGTTCTCCATCGTCCGGCTCGAGCGCGACACGCAGCTGCTCATCCCGACGTTCGACTACTGCGTCCCCTCGAAGACCTGCCCGCCGGTCGGCGGTGCGAGCACCGAGAGCCCCTGCGATGTTTTCAGTCAGATCGAGTTCCCGATGGACGCCTTCTTCCCCGGCAAAAACGAACCCTGCATCAAACCCGAAGACAGCTGCACCGGCTGCAGCCGGACGAAATAAGCAAACCCGGGCTTCCCCACCCAGAGGGAAGCCCGGCTTTCCTTTTTGGCCGCTGTTTTACACGGATTTTCGATGGATTTAACATCCGCGGAGAAATCTCACGAAGATTTAACACGGGCATGCACGCGCTTTTGACATTTTAAATTTATAGTAGGGTCAGAACACAAGAGAAATACGGAAAGGGATCTTTGTGAAATGACGATTTTTGACTTTTTGACCATGCTCGGCTCGCTGAGCCTGTTCCTGTTTGGCATGAGCGTGATGGGGACGGCGCTGGAAAAGCGGGCGGGCGGCTCGCTGAAGGCCATTCTGGCGAAGCTGACGAGCGGACGGTTTTCCGGCCTGCTGACGGGACTTGCCGTGACGGCGGTGATCCAGTCGTCGTCGGCGACGACAGTCATGGTGGTCGGCTTTGTCAACTCCGGGCTTCTGAGCCTGCGGCAGTCGATCCCGGTGATCATGGGCGCGAACATCGGCACGACGGTCACGGCGTGGCTGCTGTCGCTGTCCGGCATCAGCGGCGACAGCCTGTTTCTGCAGCTGCTGAAGCCGTCGTCGTTCACGCCGGTGCTGGCCGTGATCGGCATCATTCTGTATCTGACCGGCAAGGGCAAGAAAAAGGACACGGGCCTCATCCTGCTCGGCTTTGCGACGCTGATGTTCGGCATGGAGTCGCTGTCCGGCTCGGTCTCGGGGCTGCGCAACGACCCGAACTTCACAAAGTTCTTCCTGATGTTCTCCAATCCCATTCTCGGCGTGCTGGCCGGTGCGATTCTGACCGGCATCGTGCAGTCCTCGTCCGCCTCGGTCGGTATCCTGCAGGCGCTCTCGTCGACCGGCGCGGTCAGCTATGGCGCGGCGATCCCCATCATCATGGGCCAGAATATCGGCACCTGCGTGACGGCGATGCTCTCGTCCGTCGGCACGAATAAAAATGCCCACCGGGCCGCCGTCGTGCATCTGAGCTTCAATATCATCGGCACGGTCGTCTGGCTGACGGTATTTGAGACGGCAAATCTGCTGCTGCACTTCACCTTCGTCGACCAGCCGATCGACACGTTCCAGATTGCGGTCATCCACTCGATCTTCAATGTGCTGTGCACGCTGATGCTGCTGCCGTGCTGTGGGCTGCTGGAAAAGCTGTCGTACCGGCTGATCCCGGAGACGGATCACCCCGATACCGCCGCCGTGCTGGACGAGCGTCTGTTCGCCACGCCGGCCATCGCGCTCGTCAAGAGCGAGGAGCTGACCAAGCGCATGGCCGCCGACGCGGAGCTGGCGCTGCATGAGAGCCTGCAGGCCGTGCTGCACTTCACGCCGGAGCTGGCCGCCTCGGTCCGCAGGCGTGAGGACGACACCGACCGGTATGAGGACACGCTCGGCACCTTCCTCGTGCATCTGGCCACGCAGCCGATGAGCGAGCAGGACAGCGTGGAATCGTCGAAGCTGCTGCATCTGATTGGCGATTTCGAGCGCGTCGCGGACCACGCCGTCAACATCATCGAATCCGCCGAGGAGCTGAAGGAGAAGGGCGTCTCGTTCACGCCGCCGGCGCAGAAGGAGCTGCAGACCATGCTGGACGCGGTCGGCGAGATCGTCGATCTGACGAGCCGCGCATTCCTGCAGGACGATCTGGCGCTGGCGCGGCAGGTCGAGCCGCTCGAGCAGGTCATCGACAAGCTCAAGGACGAGCTGCGCACGAACCACATCGCCAGACTCCAGCGCGGCGAATGCTCGCTGGCCACGGGCTTCGTGCTCTCCGACCTGCTGACGAACCTCGAGCGCGTATCCGACCACTGCTCGAACATCGCCGGCTGTCTGCTCGACATGAAGAACGAGCGCATCGACCTGCACAAGTATCTCGGCGACGTCAAATCCGGCAGCAACGAATTCTTGCTCCAGTACAACGCGTTTGAGGAAAAGTACAAGCTGGAAGCCTGACGCCTTGCTTTTCCCGGCCCCGTGTGCTATCCTGAGAAAAAGATAACTGGGAGGTACGGATATGGCGATTTGGGCATTGGCAGGCACGCTGGCCTTCAGCTTCCTGCTCGAACTGATCGGCGCATCGGCGGCAAACAGCTCCGGCTGGGGCATCGTCGGCGCGATCGCCGCAATGGGCGCCTTCCTGATCCATACGATCGAACAGGCGCATAAAAAAACGCCGGATGAGGACGATAAACCGGAGGAATAAACCAAGGCCCGCCGCGCAGCAGCGCGGCGGGCCTTTTTCTCTTTTACGCGCTGCGTTCCGATTCGAGGGTGCGGAGGGCTTTGCGGAATTGGTGGGAGAAGAGGATGGAGGTGAAGGTCACGGCGAGGGTATCGGCGACGGGCTCGGCCAGGTAGACGCCCAGGGTCGGATCCGGGACGAGGTGCGGCAGCAGGTAGATCAGCGGGATGAGCAGGACGAATTTGCGCATGACGGCCACGATGATGGAGCAGACGGCCTTGCCGATGGAGACGAAGGTGATCTGGCAGGCCTGCTGGATGCCGAAGATCGCCAGCACCGCGCAGTAGATGCGAAGGGCGCGGCCGGTGAATTCGATCAGTTCGGCGTCCGGCGTGAAGATCCCGGCGAACACGCGCGGGCAAAGCATGACAAACGCCCAGATCAGCGCGGAATACGTCAGGCAGACGGTCAGGAGCACGCGGAAGGTCTTTCTGACGCGCTCGACGTTCTTTGCGCCGTAGTTATAGCTCAGGATCGGCTGCGCGCCCTGCGAGATCCCCTGCAGGGGCAGGAGCGCAAACTGCATGACGCTCGTGAGGATGGTCATGGCGCCGACGGCGATATCGCCGCCGTAGCGGGCCAGCGAGGAATTGAAGCAGACGGAGAGCACGCTCTCGCTCGCCTGCATGATAAACGTCGCCGTGCCGAGGCCCACGCAGGGCAGGATGAGCCGCGGGCTCTGCAGGAAGTTCTGCACGCGCAGCTTCAGGACGCTTTTTTTGCTGAACAGGAACAGCACGACCCACAGGCACGACACGCCCTGTGAGACGATGGTCGCCAGCGCAGCGCCGCGCACGCCCATGCCGAGCTTGAAGATCAGGATCGGGTCGAGCACGATATTGCACACGGCGCCGATCAGCACGGTGAGCATCCCCTCCCGCGCAAAGCCCTGGGCAGTGATGAACGCGTTCATGCCGAGCGTCAGCTGGACGAAGACGGTGCCGATGGCGTAGATCTGCATATAGTCGGCGGCATAATTGATGGTCTGCCCGCTCGCGCCGAAGGCAAGAAGCAGATCGCGGTTCCAGATGAGAAGCACCGCGGTCAGGACGGCGGAGATGCCAAGCTGCAGGGAGAAGCAGCCGCCGAGCATCTTTTCGGCCGTCTGCAGATCGCCCTTGCCCATGCTGATGGACGCGCGCGGTGCGCCGCCTGAGGCGACGAGCGCAGCGAAGGCCGACACGATCAGGATGATCGGCGTGCAGACGCCAAGACCGGTCAGGGCCAGGCTGCCGACCTGCGGCATGTGGCCGATGTAGATGCGGTCTACAATATTATAGAGCATATTGACGAGCTGCGCGATCACCGTCGGGATCGCCAGCCGGAACAGGAGTCTGCCGATCGGCTCCGTGCCGAGAAACGCGTTTTTCTGATCCATCCGGACGCCTTCTTTCTGTGAAATGCCAGAAGATATTATAGTGTGCGGAGGACGGGCCTGTCAACGGAAAACAAGATGTTGCGGAAGGCGGGAGGTTTTGGCCCATATATGGTGATGTTGGCAGAAAAAAGTTTAATATTTGCTTAAAACCGGAGAAAAACGTTGAAAATACAGCGCAAATATGGTACTCTTTTGGTAAACATAATACTCCAACCACAGGAGGAGAAGGACATGAAGAAACAAAGATGGCTCAGCCTGGTGCTGATCCTGGCGCTCGTCGTGGGGCTGTGCAGCGTGTGCGCGGCCGCGGCGGACGATCAGACCGCAGAGCAGCCCGCGCAGGAGGCGGCGGACACGGTCGCAGAAGCGGAAGCTGCGCCCGCCGACGGGACACAGCCCGATGCGGCTGCGGCAGAAGCAAACACGGAAACTGCCGAACAGCCGGAGCAGGATGCGGCGGCAGAAACGGATGCGGCCGCAGAGGAAGCGCCGGCGGACGGCACGCACATCCACGCAGTCAACCGCGAGGACGCCTGTGAGGAACCGGCTTTCGAGCCGCTGACGGTGCGCGGCGGGCAGCTGGAAAGCGGCTGCTACTATCTGACGGAGGACTGGACGCTGGACGAGCCGCTGTGTGTGGCGAAAAACGGCGTGCAGGTGACGCTCTGCCTGAACGGCTATTCCCTCTCGCTCGCAGACGGCGCGGAGGGCTGCATCATTTACCTTGCCGTCAGCGACGAAGGGGCGGAGCCCTCGGTGCTAACCATCACGGACTGCAACGGGGCCGGGACCTCGAGCAACTACTATGTCGGCGAGGCCGGTGAGCTGATCTTTGACGACGGGAGCTTTGCCTGGCAGGAGGCCTATATCGCGGCGAACGAGAAAAACGCGCTCGCGGGCGGCCGCATCACCGGCGCGACAGCCGGAGCCATCAGCGTGGGCGACTATAACCAGCTGTATCTGTCCGGCGTCAATATCATCGACAACGAGGGCCGGTACGGCGCAGGCGTTGTCATCGCAGCGCACGCGAAGGCCGTGATCGACAGCTGCGTCATCGCGGGCAACCGGCTGGCGGGCGAAATGAAGGCTTCGGAGCGGCAGATCCTGGGCGGCGGCGTGTACTGCGCGGGCGAACTGGAGCTCTGCGGCACGACGAACCTCACCGGCAACCGCGCGCAGGACGCGCAGAACAACCTTTGGCTGGATGAGACCGGCACGGTAACGATCGGCGCGCTGGGTCTTGACAAGCAGGCACGCGTCGGCGTCAGCGGCCAGGCGGAGCAGGCCGTTTTGACCGGCTACGCGGATGATTTCTCGGAGAACTTTACGAGCGACGATCCGACGCTCTGCATCAGCGCCGTGCATGAAAACGGCTTTACGGACCTGCAGCTGCAGGAGGCCGTCTATACCCTCACGCTCGTGACGGACGAAAATGACGAGCCCGTCACGCTGGAAGCGGAACAGGGCAAGAGCCTTGCGGATCTGTATGTCAACGACCCCGAACGGGAAGACGCCGCCTTTGACGGCTGGTACACGGAAGACGAGGAACCCGTCGACACGCAGCAGCCGCTGCATCTGACGGCGGATACGACGCTCTACGCGCACTGGACGCAGGCTTCGGACGAAGAAGCCGCTCCCCTGCCCGATTACGATCCCGACACGCCGCTGACGCGGCAGGAGGCAGCAAAGACACTCTATCAGATGGCAAAGCAGCTGGGGCTAGACACCGAGGCAGGCGCGGACGTTGATCTGACGCAGTTCACGGACGCGGACGAGATCGACGCTGACGCGGAGGATGCGGTCCGCTGGGCCTATGCCTCTAACCTGCTGACGGAAAAGGACGGGAAGCTGCGCGTGCAGGAGGAGCTGAGCAGAAAAGAGCTCTCCCGGATGCTGGAGGATCTTCTGGCGCTGAGCAGCGCGGATTGAGCGGCAGTCCTGACGGAATTTTACAATTTGACTACATAGCAGCAAACGACCCCGGCAGCGATCTGGCTGCCGGGGCGGTCGTGGTGCTTTTTATGTGAGGGCGCGATGCAGCGGCGCGGGGACGAAGCCCTCCTCGGTCAGACGCCAGAAGGTATCGAAGCCGCAGCGGCAGGCAAGCTCGACGGCTTCGGCATAGCCGAAGGCGACGTCGCAGGCGCGGTGGGCGTCGGCGGTGAAGAGGATCTTCCCGTCCATCTGGCGCAGCAGGCGCAGAAGCGGCTCGGCGGGATACGGCGTCTGCCGGTAGCCGCGGCTGATCGCACCGGTATTGATCTCGAAGATCTTCCCTGCCCGGATCAGCCGCTCCATCGCGGCGCGTGCGCTGGGCGGGACGATGGGATAGCGCGTGTGCGGCTCATCGAACTTCGTGATGAGGTCAAAATGGCCGACGATATCGACCTGCGGGACCTCTGCCAGGCGGGCGACGAGCGCGTAGTAGCAGTCGGCCTGCGCCGCCATGTCGCCGCCGAACTGCACCTGCGCACACTGCGCCAGCAGCTGCGCGCTGCCGTCGACGGTGAAGCGCGTGCCGTCCGGCAGGGCGGGAAAATAGTGGACGGAGCCGATCAGATAATCGAGCTTCTGCTCCGGCAGCGGCGAGCAGCTGTCCCACTCCAGCCCGCAGTAGAGGGAAAAGCGGCCGCGAAAGTCCGCCTGCAGGCTGCGCGCCTCGCGCAGATAATCTGCCAGACAGCTCTGGTCGATCGCCCAATCGTTTGCGAACGGAAGCGGGCTGTGCCCGCTGAAGCCCAGGGCGTCCAGGCCCGCGGCTTCGGCGTTCTGCGCCATGCGCGCGAGCGTGTCCTGTCCGTCGTCGTAGAGGCTGTGGGTGTGAAGACTCTGCAGAAGCATAGGTGGCCTCCTGTGGTTTTTTCTTTGAGTATAGCATATCTGTCTCCGCATGCAAACAGCCGCCCGCCGGATTTTTTCCGGCGGGCGGTTTTTTTGCGCGTCAAAGTGTCCAAACGTATGCATAATATGCACGCCGTAATGTATAAATAGAACAAAGTATTCAAATTTTGCAGAAAATACTTGCATAATCATGCATTATGGTGTATATTAGTCGCATCAAAGAGCCGGGTGGCCCCGGCTGTGGAGGGATCTCGATGAAAAAGGTGTTTATCGACGGCAGCGCCGGGACGACCGGCCTGCGCATCTTCGACCGTCTGCAAGCGCGCAGCGACATCCAGCTCCTGACGCTTCCGGAAGCGGAGCGAAAGGACGAAGGCCGCCGCAGGCAGCTGCTCAACGAGGCAGACGCCGCGTTTTTGTGTCTGCCGGACGCAGCGGCGGAGGAAGCGGCGTCGTGGGTGGAAAACCCGGACACTGTTGTGCTCGACACCTCGACGGCGCACCGCACAGCTCCCGGCTGGTGCTACGGCTTTCCGGAGCTCTCCGCACTGCAGGAGGCCCGCATCCGGCAGGCCAGGCGCATCGCCGTGCCCGGCTGCCACGCAAGCGGGTTTATCGCGCTGGTGTATCCCCTTGTGGCAGCGGGGCTGCTGAACAAGGACGCGCTTCTCAGCTGTTATTCGCTGACCGGCTACTCGGGCGGCGGCAAGAAGATGATCGCGGAGTATGAGGCGCCCGCGCGCAGCGCGCTGCTGGACGCGCCGCGGCAGTACGCGCTCGGCCAGACGCACAAGCATCTGAAGGAAATGAAGCAGATGGCGGGGCTTGCCAGCGAGCCGGTGTTCTGCCCGGTCGTATCGGACTTTTACAGCGGCATGCAGGTCACGGTCCCGCTGTTTGCGCAGTGGCTGAAGCCGGGCGCTTCGATGCAGGACGTCAGGGCGGTCTATCAGGCACTGTACACGGGGCCGGTCGTCTGCTACACCGACGCGGCGGACGCGGGCGGCTTTCTATCCGCCGCGGCGCTGGCCGGGAAGGACAGCATGCAGATCGCCGTGGCCGGCAATGAGGAGCGGATGCTCCTGCTGGCCGTCTATGATAACCTCGGCAAGGGCGCGTCCGGCGCGGCCGTGGAATGTATGAATCTTGTGACCGGCGCGGAGAAAACGCTGGGTCTGGAACTGTAATGCGGGAGGAAACACAGATGAAAACGATCGAAGGCGGCGTGTGCGCCGCGCATGGCTTTACGGCCGCGGGCGTCCACTGCGGCATCCGGAAGAATAAAACGAAGCGGGATCTGGCGCTGATCTATTCCAGCGTCCCGGCCAGCGCGGCAGCGGTCTACACCACGAATCTGGTCAAGGGCGCGCCGCTCGTCGTGACGAAGCAGCATCTTGCCAACGGCAAGGCACAGGCCGTCATCTGCAACAGCGGCAACGCCAACACCTGCAACGCCAACGGCATTGAGATCGCCGAGCAGATGAGCGAGCTGCTGGCCCAGGCCCTGCAGATCCAGAGCTCCGACGTCGTCGTGGCCTCGACGGGCGTCATCGGGCAGCCGCTCGATATCGCGCCCATCGCCGCCGGGATCCCGGAGCTGGTCAAAAATCTCGGCCCGCACTCGGCCGAGGCCGCCGAGGGCATCATGACCACCGACACCAAGCGCAAGGAGATCGCCGTCAGCTTCACTGTGGGCGGCAAGGAATGCAGGATCGGCGGCATCTGCAAGGGCTCCGGCATGATCCACCCCAATATGGCGACGATGCTCGTGTTCATCACGACCGACTGCGCCATCTCCCCTGCCATGCTGCAGAAGGCGCTCTCGACCGACATCGCCAACACGTTCAACATGGTCTCCGTCGACGGCGACACGTCGACCAACGACATGGTGACAGTCCTGGCCAACGGCCTTGCCGGAAACGCTGAGATCACGGCGGAGGGCGAAGATTTCACGGCCTTCATGCAGGCGCTCAACACCGTGACGGTGTATCTGTGCCGCTGCATCGCGGGCGACGGCGAGGGCGCGACGAAGCTGCTCGAGTGCAAGGTCTCGGGCGCGGCGACGCTGGACATCGCCAAGACCGTCGCCAAGAGCGTCATCTGCTCGTCTCTCACAAAGGCGGCCATGTTCGGCGCGGACGCCAACTGGGGCCGGGTGCTGTGTGCCATCGGCTATTCCGGCGCGCCGGTCGACGTGAGCAGGATCGACGTGCAGTTTGCCTCGAAGGCCGGGACGATCCTTGTGTGCAAGGACGGCGCGGGCGTCGATTTTTCCGAGGAAGAGGCCAAGAAGATCCTGCTTGAGAGCGAGATCGAGATCCTCATCGACCTGCACAGCGGCAGCGCGGTCTCGACGGCCTGGGGCTGCGACCTGACCTATGATTATGTGAAGATCAACGGCGATTACCGGACGTAACGGGAGGAGAAAGATATGGATATTTCCAATGCCCAGCGGGCGCGCGTGCTGGTCCACGCGCTGCCGTATATCCAGGACTACAGCGGCAAGATCGTCGTGGTCAAATACGGCGGCAACGCCATGGTCTCGGAGCATCTGAAGGACTCGGTCATCCGGGATATCTGCCTGCTGCAGCTCATCGGCGTCAAGGTCGTGCTCGTCCACGGCGGCGGGCCGGAGATCACGGAGACGCTCGGAAAAATGGGAAAGAAGAGCGCTTTCGTCGACGGCGTCCGGGTCACGGACGAGGAAGCCGTCGGTGTGGCGCTGATGGTGCTGGCCGGGAAGATCAACAAAACGCTCGTGAACCTCATCGAGCTCAAGGGCGGCAGCGCCATCGGCCTTTCCGGCCTCGACGGGCACATGCTCAAGGCAACGGTCAAAAAGCCGGAGCTCGGCTATGTCGGCGAGATCACGGACGTGAACGTCCAGCCGATCCTGGACGTGATCGACAAGGGCTATATCCCCGTCGTATCCACGGTCGGCTATGACGACGCGGGCAATATCTACAACATCAACGCCGACACGGCGGCCGCGCGCCTCGCGGGCGCGCTCGGCGCGGAGAGTCTGATCGCCATGACGGACATTGCGGGCATCCTGCAGAACAAGGACGATCCGTCCACGCTCCTCCCGGCCATCCGCATCGATGAGCTGCCGGAGCTCGTCTCCTCCGGCGTCATCCAGGGCGGCATGATCCCGAAGGCGGAATGCTGCCGGAACGCGATCGAATGGGGCGTGCGGCGCGTGTTCATCATCGACGGGCGGGTCCCGCACGCGATCCTCATTGAAATGCTCACCAACGAAGGCATCGGCACGATGTTCACCAGATAGGAGGAAGGATCATGGACATTCAGAAGCTGGACCAGACCTATATCGCGGGCACATATGCGCGCTTCCCCGTCACGATCGTGAAGGGCAAGGGCTCGCTCGTCTGGGACGAGAACGGCAAGGAGTACATCGACCTGTCCACCGGCATCGCCGTCGATATCTTCGGCGTGGCCGACGAGCAGTGGATGGCGGCCGTCACAAAGCAGCTCGGGACGCTGCAGCATATCTCGAACCTTTACTACACCGAGCCCTGCGCGAAGCTCGCACAGCTGCTGTGCGAGAAGACCGGGATGAAGAAGGTCTTCTTCGGCAACTCCGGCGCGGAGGCGAACGAGTGCGCCATCAAGGCCGCCCGGAAATGGTCGGAGGATAAGAAGGGCAAGGAATATTCCACCATCATCACGCTCAAAAACAGCTTCCACGGCCGGACCATCACCACGCTGGCCGCGACGGGGCAGGATGTGTTCCACCACGATTTCCTGCCGCTGACGGACGGGTTCGTCTATGCCGAACCGAACGATCTGGCGGATCTTGCGCGGCTGATCGCGGAAAACAAGTGCGCGGCCGTCATGATGGAGGTCGTGCAGGGCGAGGGCGGCGTGATGCCGCTGGACGAGGCGTATGTCAAGGGCGCGGCGAAGCTGTGTCAGGAAAACGATCTGCTGCTCATCTGCGACGAGGTGCAGATCGGCAACGGGCGCAGCGGCATGCTCTACGGCTATATGACCTACGGCGTGCAGCCGGACATCGTCTCGACGGCCAAGGGGCTCGCGGGCGGTCTGCCGCTGGGCGCGACGCTGCTGGGCGAGAAGGTGCAGAACGTGCTGAGCGCCGGGACGCACGGCTCGACCTTCGGCGGCAACCCCGTCTGCTGCGCGGGCGCGATCAACGTGCTCGAACGGCTGGACGAGGCGATGCTGCAGGGCGTGCAGGCGCGCTCGGCCTACATCAAACAGGAGCTGACGGGCGCAAAGGGCGTCATCGGCGTGTCGGGCCTCGGACTGATGCTCGGCATCCAGACGGAAAAGAACGCGGCGGACATCATCGCCGCCTGCCGGGAAAAGGGCGTGCTGGTCATCAAGGCCAAAGACAAGCTCCGCCTCCTCCCTGCCCTCAATATCCCCATGGACCAGCTGGCAAAAGCCATCGCGGTCATCAAGGAATGCTGCGCGGGATAAGAAATATGAAAAGCCTCCCGAACGGGAGGCTTTTCGTGTCTCAAGGCTCCCCTTGCAGGGGAGCTGGCAGCCGAAGGCTGACTGAGAGGTTGCTGCAAATTTGTGACAACCTCTCCGTCTCGGCTGCGCCGAGCCACCTCCCCTGGAAGGGGAGGCTTTGGGGCTTCCGCATCCGATGGCTTCCCCTATGAGGGGGAAGGCTTTGAAAAGAAAAGCCTCCCGGGTGGGAGGCTTTTTTCTTTATTTACCCGAAATACCGATGCAGGATGGCGGCGAGGTGGGCGCGGGTGGCGGGGGCTTGGGGATTCAGGGCGCCGTTGGAGCCGGTTAAGATCTTCTCGCCGGTGGCCCATTGGAGGGCGGGGATGGCGTAGTCGGAAATGTCGAATGCGTCGGTATAGCTGAGGATGTTGGTGTTCTCCCCTGCCGTCAGGTCGCGGCCTTTGAGGGCGGCGTAACGGTAGAGCATGGCGGCGAGCTGCTCGCGAGTGACGGGGGCTTCGGGGTTGGAGCCGTTGGAGATGCCGTTGGCTTTGGCCCATTCGCAGCCCGCGGCGTACCACGGGGTGTAGCGGTCGGTCCTGATGCCCTCGCACCGGGCGAGGATGGTCATGACCATGCCGCGGGTGACGGGAGCCTCGGGGCTGAACGCCGTGTCGGACGTGCCGGTCATGAGGCCGGTTTCGTAGGCGTATTTGACGTCGTTATAGAACCAGTCGGCGGACTTCACGTCCGCGAACGGCAGGTCCTTCGCGAGCGCGGGGAGGATGGAGATGAGGGGGTAGTCGGGGTCAATGGGATCGACGGGCGGGACGTATTCGGTCCAGTTGCCCGTGATCTCGCCCTCAATATTTTCCCTGACAAGCGTTGCATTTGCGCCGTCTGCGACGTAGACACCATCACCTTCACCGTCAGCTGTGCAGTTTTTGATCGTGCCGCCGGTCATCTCAAATGTGCCGTTTGAAGCAACATAGATACCGCCGCCGTAACCGGAACCATAAAGTCCTTCACTAAAACAGCCGCTAATCACTCCACCAGTCATGCGGAACGTGCCGTTCACATAGACACCGCCGCCGTCGCCATTGGCGTAACAATTCTCAATCGAGCCGCCGTTCATGACGAACAGGCCGCCCTCATCTACCAGCACGCCGCCGCCTTGTGCTCTACAGCCACTTCCACGCGCAGCACCTCCCTGTAGTCTGCCGCCGTTCATCGTAAACGTACCTCCAGCAAGAACATGTACACTACCATCAAAGTCGGAAATTGTTCCGTTTTCGTTGCTGCTGTCCGTCAGCGTCAGGTGGCCGCCACTCTGGACGGAAAACGCTCCGTGGCTATGTTCATTTTCTCCACTATGCCTCTTTATCGTCTTTCCATTGAGGTCGATCGTGACGCTTCCTTCGATCCTGATCTCGTTATACAGCGTGATATCCTCCGTCAGGCGGTAGCTGCCAGCGGGAAGCGCGTTTCGATAATGATAGATGGTCTTTCCATCCGCAACTTCTGATTCTTTTATCAGCTTTTCGTTTATGTAATTATCTGTCAGTTCAATTACGTTTCCCTCGGCAAACACCGCTACCGGCAACAAGGCGGCGCAGAGGCAGAGGATCAGGAGGAGGGACAGGAGGCGTTTTTTCATGGCGTTTTTCCTTTCAGACGGCAGATTCTGTCTGCGAGCAGACAGAACAGCGGGATATCCCGCTGGGTGGTGGATGGCCTTTGTGCCATTATAACATGCCGGTGGGAAAAAGGCAAGGATTTTGGGAAGTTTATTTTTGCGGGCAAAAAAAGCCTCCCCTTCCAGGGGAGGTGGCTCGGCGTGAGCCGAGACGGAGAGGTTGT
>OLSB01001778.1_pt1 | contig 19528 bp, 10 predicted proteins | sample 1672071 | NCBI WGS metagenome assembly OLSB01 (sample SAMEA3136642, study PRJEB25190) | human gut metagenome | biome: human gut; feature: human-associated habitat; material: faeces | place: Austria | collected 2013 | reverse complement strand
TTGACCGCGCCCTTTACGCTGTCCTTGAACAGCGCGTCGATCTCCTCCGGTGTTAATTCACGCGTCATTCCGACCGGAAGCGTCCCGAGCGTCAGTCCCCCCTCTGCAATGCGGCGAAGATAGCGGACGGTCATGCCGCGGCTTGCCATCATCCGACGCACCTGGTGATACTTGCCCTCACAGACGCGGACAAGGCTTTTTCCGTCTCCGAGCGGCTCCAAGATTGCGGGCAGGCACTTCGTCCCGTCGCGCAGCTCACAGCCCGCGCGAAACGCCGCGACGTCCTCCTGCCCCGCCGTGCCGTCGTGCTCGGCGTAGTAGGTCTTTTCAATCCTGCGCTTCGGCGCAAGCAGCCGATGGGCAAGGTCGCCGTCGTTGGTGAACAGCAGCAGCCCCTCCGTGTCCATGTCGAGCCGTCCGATGGGCATGAGCTTGCGGTATTCGGCGGGCAGATACTCCATGACGGTCGGATAGCGGTCGTCCTTTGCCGCCGTGACGCAGCCCGCAGGCTTATGCATCATCAGCACGATACGCCGATCACCGCGCGCGATCGGCTGTCCGTCTAAGCAAACAACCGCCGTCATCTCGTCGATGTGCTGCTCCGGCGAGCGCACCGTTGCGCCGTTGACCGTCACCCTACCCGCGCGGACCATATCCCGCAGCTTTCGTCTGGACTCCAGTCCCGCCTCCGCCAGATACTTGTCAAGCCGCTGCATTCTCCGTTCCTCCTTGGCATATTTGTCCCCGCAGGGACATACAGTTTACCACATCAATACATTTGTGGGGGGAATCCTATGTTTGTTTTCACCGCCAAGCTTTCCAAGCCGAAGCTTTTCGCTGCCGGTATTCTGCTCCTTGCCGCCGTGCTTCTGATCGTCCTGCTCGCCGTGTCCGGCGGCAAAGAAAGTGAAGCTCCCGTCGGAGAGACCAACGACGACCGTGTCGCCTACCTTGCGACCTTCGGCTGGAGCGTCAACGCCGAGCCGACCGAGGTACAGCAGGTGCGTATTCCGGACACCGCCGACAATAAGGTCTTTGCCCGCTACAACGACCTGCAGCTCAGTCAGGGCTTTGATCTGACGCAGTACGCGGGAAAGGAAGTCATGCGCTACGTCTACGAGGTTCTCAACCATCCCGACGCCACCGAGCCGGTCTATGCCGGTATCTTGGTCTACGAGGGGAGGATCATCGGCGGCGACATCACCGATACCTCGCCGAACGGTCAGATTCACGGCTTTGCCATGCCCGGAAGCCCGCAGGCGACCGTTCCGAGCGAAAGTGCCGAGCCGTCCTCCGAGGCAGCGAGCGAAACCGCCGAGCTGCCGACGGAAAGCGGCACAGCCACCGAAGCGGTAACGGAAGCGCCGACCGCCTCCGAGGGATAGTATAGCACAGCTCCGCGCAGAAAAAAAGGCTTGCATCCGCACGCGTCGGCTGCTATAATGTAGGAAATGCGGCTGCGGCGTCGGAGCGGCGGTTCGCTATACACTTCAGGGCAGGGTGCAAATCCCGATCGGCGGTAAAAGTCCGCGAGCGCTTCGGCGCAGGATTCGGTGTAATTCCGAAACCGACTGTAAGGAGCCTTCCGACGGCGTTCGGCGGCTCTAAGTCAGGATGGAAGAAGTTTAATTCCCGTATTTTCACTGCCCGAAGCATTTGCTTCGGGCATATTTTTTTCGGAGGCATATCATGAAGCAGACAAATACCAAAAAGATCGCCGTTCTTGCCATGTTGACCGCGCTGGCATTCGTCGCCGTGGCGCTGCTGCGCGTTCCGGTGTTCATCTTCCTGAAATACGAGCCGAAGGATGTCGTGATCGTGCTCGGCGGCTTCCTGTACGGACCGCTTGCCGCCGCCGTTATCTCTGCGCTGGTATCCTTCCTGGAGATGCTCACCGTCAGCGGCACGGGACTGATCGGCTTTGTGATGAATTTTATCAGCAGCGCCGCCTTTGCCTGTGTCGCCGCGCTGGTGTACAAGAAAAAGCACACGCTGTCGGGCGCGGTGCTCGGGCTTTTGGCAGGCGTCGTCTCCATGACCGCCGTCATGCTGCTGTGGAATTTTATTCTGACGCCGCTTTACATGGGGACACCCCGTGTGGAGGTCGCCGCCATGCTGATTCCGGTCTTTCTCCCCTTCAATCTGCTTAAAAGTCTGCTCAACAGCGCCATCGCCGTGCTGCTGTACCGTCCGCTGGTGCAGGGGCTGCGGCGGGCAAACCTGTTCCCGCAGAGCACCGCCGCCGCAGGACGTGGAAAGCTGTGGGTTTGGCTTGCAGCAGCGCTTGTCCTTGTTGTCGGGATTGTCCTGCTGATTGTCATTTAATATAATGGTATGCACCCGCAAAGCTTTTCATTGCTTTGCAGGTGCATTTTTTATGTTAGAATCTGTTAAAAATTATAGCGCCAAAGGCGCGTCAGATTCTGCATGAGACGTCGCAGCGTGCGTTCGCACGATGCGAGTGTGCGTAGCACACGGGATTCTTGATTCAATATTTTAATCAAGAATCAGGAGACTGTCAAAAAAGTGCCAAGTCTGTCATTGCGAGGGTGCTTGCACCCGTGGCAATCTCGCAGAATTGTTCCGAAATTTCGATATGCTTCGGCGAATTCGAAACATTTTACATGAGATTCCCACGTCGCTTCGCTCCTCGGAATGACATAGCTGAGGGTTCTTTGACACGCTCGGATTCTTGATTCAATATTTTAATCAAGAATCAGTATTACGGCATCTCCGCGATACGGCTGCCCTATTTTTCCGCGCGGTATTTTCGCTGTGTCGCCATACCGCCGCGAATATGCCGTTCCGCCTTGTTCTGTGCCAAAATTTCCTTCACACGGCAGTACAGCGCCGGATTGCACCGCGGCAGCCGTTCGATCAGATCCTTATGTACCGTGGACTTGCTGATGCCGAACTGCTTCGCGGCGGCACGGACCGTTGCCCGATTGTCAATCATGTACACAGCCAGATCGCAGGCTCTTTCTTCAATGCTTCTCCTCATGTGACCAAACCCCCTAAGCTGTGTATCGCTGTGAGAGTATATGCGGCGGGACAGGCACAATATGCTTGCAGCGCAGCGGAAAGGATGCTATAATGTCACGGTAATAACATTCTCTCTCGGGGAGGTATTGATTTGAAACGATTCTTTGCATTTTTGCTGGCGGCGGTGCTGGTACTGACCGTGCTGCCGCTCGTCGGCGCGGCACAACCGACGGTCGTCTATGTAAACGGCACCAAAAGCAGCTCGGGCGACGGCAGCTCTGCGGAGACGGCAGTCCGAACGCTGCGCGAGGCGTATTCACTTCTCTCGCGGACAGCGGGCGGAACGATCGTCGTCTGCGGACGGACCGAGGCGAGCGATTGGTCACAGGAGTTAGAGAAGAACCCCTTTACCGCTGCGGTGACGCTGACCTCCCGCTACGGGGCGGAGAATTATGCCGACGCCGCGCTGATTTTTACCGACCGCTACTTCTGTTTCGGCGGTAAAACGGTGCTGACCGATCTGCTCCTGCAAACCTCGATCAACACCTATCTCTATTCGGGTGCCGACCTGACGGTCAAGCGCAGCGTCCGCACGAGCATGACCGACACCGACGCCAAGCTCTCGATCTACTGCGGCTTACGGACCGCTCGCTGCGAATCGGTACGGGTGGACCTTGCGGGCGGGACCTTTACGCAAATTCTGCTGAGCACCACCAAAGGCACCGGAACGACCGAGGCGCGGCTGTCCGGCGACGTGTACATCAACAGCAATGTCACCCTCGGCGCGTCGGGCACGGCGGACCTCATCCGTCTGACGATGGACGGCGGCAGCGTCGATAAGCTGTATGCGACTCCTCGGAGCGGCGGCACCACGAAGGCGGCGGAGCTTATCCTGCGCGGCGGACAGTTTGAGAGCTTTACTGACGCGCCGACGCTGAAAAAGACGACCACGCTGGGTGAGCTTACCGTCACGCTGGGTTCGGAATTCATCTGCGACAACCTCGGCGCGTGGGAGGATTCAAAGCTGAATCTGAACGGAACACGGTCGCTCAACTGGCTGAACTACGCCGGCGGTACGCTGAAGGGGCTGGACCGCTACGACCGCGTGAATCTGCTCGGCGGCGACACGATTCCGTCCGCAAAGGAAGGCAGCTATATGCGTCTGTACGGCTACAGCGGGCAGTTCAGCGCCGACCCCTCGGGCTTCCCGACGCTGTACGTTGACGGCGGCTCGGAGGCAACGCTGCTGCGCACCCTGCCGAGCGAAACAGCGCTTTCCGTCGATGCGGACAGCACGCTGCGGCTTGCCTCGCCGTGGAATGAGGAGGGTAGGACAGAGGCGGCGCTGGTACAGCCGGAGCTTACCGCGGTATCTCCCGTCCTCCGCGTCGATTTCGAGCAGAGCACCGACGACCGCAGCGGCAGCGGCAACAACGGCGCGCTCCACGGCTCGCCTGACTTTGTGCAGAGCTACGACGGCAGCCGTGCGCTGCACCTGCAAAACGATTTCGGCGGCGCTGCGGAGGAGTACGTCTCCTTTGCCGCGCTGCAGGGCATTGATCTCCGCCGCGACGACTACACCTTCACCCTTTGGTACAAGACGGAAAACGGCGGCTTTGCGAAGGTCTCCGGCGGCGGCGACGGAAAAGCCGCGCATCGTCCCGTCAGCTTCACGGGCGTCCGCTGCGGCGGTACGGTGCTTTCCAACCGCGATATGTCCGACACGAAGGCAAGCGGTATGACCGCGCTCCAGCTTGCGCAGCGGATGTATTTTGCCGTCGGTGTGACGGACGCGGCAGGCGGACGGCATGACAAGGGCGGCATTTGGCAGCCGCAGGACGGGCGCTGGCATCAGCTTGCGATCGTCTGCGACCGCGACAGATATTACCGCACCTATGTTGACGGCGAGCTGCTGGCGTGGACGGACATCTCCGGCTGCGCCGACGACGAGCTCGGCAGCAACGCCTTTTGCCTCGGCGCGGACGTTTTGGGGCAGTACGGTGCGGGAAACATCTTCGTGGATGACCTCGCTCTCTACCCTGCCGCGCTTTCTTCAAGCGACCTGAACGCGTTCTATCTTTCGGGAAGGCTCAAGGCGCTGAAAACCGAGATCACCGACCGCCTTGCCGCACTCGGCAGCGAATACGGCAACACCGCAGCATTGCAAGCCGCCGTTCGCACGACCGCAGACTATGAACCCGCGCAGTATCCGCAGGCAGCGGCTGCCTACGACGCGCTCAAGGCACAGTTCGACAGATTTCTTTCCGCTCCGCAGAGTGAGCTTTCCCTCCTGCTGCTGAGCGATGTGCACGTTGTGACGGAGAACGGCGGTCGCCGCCTGACGATCGACCGCATTTTCAGCGACGCGAAGCAGGTCGGCGTGGACGGTGTGATCGTCTCGGGCGACTTTGCCGACAACGCAAGCGCCTCCACCGTCCGCAGCGCCTTTGCCGTCACCGAGGCGCGGATGGATCCGCAATGGCAGCTCTTCCCCGCGCTCGGTAATCACGAGGTGCACTACAGCAGTGAAACCTCCTGCTTCCAAACCGGCGCAACCGCCTATTGGGAGGCCCTGCAAGCGCACATTTCCGCACAGCGTGAGTTCGGCACCGCCACGCTCGACAGCACACAGAATTACAGCTACGCCATGACGCTCAAGGGCTACCATTTCGTCGTTCTCAACACCGACCCGCAGACGCAGAACGCCGACGGCCCCGATCCGCTGCGCCGCCGTCTGTATCTGACCGACGAAACGCTGCAATGGCTCGACCACACGATGGAGCGCTACGGCAAGGACGGAAAGCCGATCTTTGTCGTCAGCCACTTTCCCTTTGCCGCCTCCGTGCCGCACACGGAATACCATGAGGTGGTCGTGAAGGACCGCACCATCGGCAGCCAGGATGCCCAAATCCGTGCGATTTTGGCAAAGCAGGACAATGTGATCTACTTCTGCGGGCACCTGCATTACTGCGTCGGTACGACCCCGCCCGTCACGGTCTACAGCGGGCACCGCGGCTTTACCGAGGTCATGCTCCCTTCGCTCAAATCCGGTAGCCACGGCTATCGGAATCTCGAAACGAGCTGGTATTTGTTTGCCTATGACGACGAGGTGGTCCTGCGTGCAAAGGACTTCTCCACCGGCGAATGGCTCACGGAATATGACGCGGTAATTCCGCTCGGCGCCCGCGTCAACTGCCCGACGGAGCGCTGCGTCGATCTGCCCGAGCGGGCATGGTATCACGCGGCGGTGGACGATTGCTTCCGTCGCGGGCTGATGAACGGCGTGAGCGACACCCACTTCAAGCCGGAGGAAACGCTCAGCCGCGCCATGCTCGTGACCGTCCTCTACCGTATGGCGGGCAGCCGCGCAGTTGACGGCAGCCACGGTTTTTCGGACGTGAAGAGCGGAAGCTGGTACGACGCAGCCGTCCTCTGGGCGAAGCAGAGCGGCGTTGTCAACGGCGTCGATGAAACGCATTTCGCGCCGAACGAGGCGATCACCCGCGAGCAGATGGCAGCGATGTTTTACCGCTATGCAGCCTACAAGGGCTTCGATACCGCAAAACGGACGTCGCTGGACGGCTACACCGACGCTGCGGCGATCTCGAATTACGCCAAAGAGCCGATGGCTTGGGCAGTCGCACGCGGTCTGCTGCAAGGCACCACCGCGATGACCGTCTCCCCCTCGGAGGGCGCGACGCGGGCGCAGATCGCCACTGTGCTGATCCGCTTCTGTCAAAAGCTCGGCGGCTGACAAATGAATATCAGAAAAAGCGGCAGCCCCGAAACGAAAAACCGTTTCGGGGCTGCCGAATTTATCCGTAATCCCTGAAAAAATGATAACCGTCCGAAAAATTGCTAAACTGCGGCGACCGCCGAAACGGTCGCCGCAGAAGCTGTTTGTTGATTATTTTACGAGCATATCGAAGCGCATAACGATCGTCGCAAACTCCGCACGGGTCGCCTGGTCGTTCGGCCAAAGCTTGCCGTTGTAGCCGTTGATGATGCCGTTATCCACTGCCCAAACGATGTCATTCAGCGCCCACGCCTGAACATCGCCGCGGTCGGTATACTTGTCAAGGTTGCCCTTGGCGGTAGTATCCATCTTGGAGACGTTCTTGGCATATCTTGCGAGCATCGCGGTCATCTCCTGACGGCTGATGTTCTTGTTCGGGCGGAAGCTGCCGTCCTTATAGCCGTTGACAACGCCGACCGAAGCAGCCCAGTTGACCGCATCGGTGTACCACTTGCCTTCCTCAAGATCCTTGAAGGTGCTCTTTGCGGTGGCGGTGGGCTTACCGGCAAGGCGATACAGAACGGTCGCGACCATCGCACGGGTCAGGGAGCTGCTCGGCTCGAAGGTATCGCTTGCCGTACCGTTGAGCAGACCCTTTTCGACAGTGTATTTCACGGCATCCGCGAACCAGTCGGTGCTCTTAACGTCGTCAAACACAGCCGCAACATCGGGAATCTCGCTGACGATCTTGATCTCGGAACGGTTGCGGACACGCAGGCGGGAGAAGATGGCGCTCGTTGCGCTGGTCTCGTCCACGTCGCGGGAGCCGATGCCGACACCGGTAACCGTCATGCCGACACGCAGGTTATCCAGTCCCGTGTAGGTCTTCATGATATAGCCGTTGATGAACAGGCAGGCTTCGCCGGTGGTATCCTTGACATAGATCTTGTCAATCACGCCCTCGGTCTTATGGATAGAGGTGACAATTCCGCCGATCTTCATCAGGTTACCGATGGAGGAATCCGCCATTGCCGTCTTGCAGGAGACGGTCTTGGGCTTGATGATATAGGTATCATCGGAGATCACACGGCAGTAGCCGTCGTAATCGGAGCTGAGGTTCAGCTCGACCTCGCCGCAGTAGTAGGTCACCGCGCCGTGGCAGCGAACGTTCATGCCGATGGCGTAGTTGCCGGCGACAGGGAAGGCGTTGATGCCGTTGCCCTGCTTATCCTGCACATAGATGCAATCGAAGAACGCAGTGTCCTGATCGTAAGCCGAGGCGTTGGAGGTAACGTAGCCCTCGATGGTGTACTGCTCACCGCTGCGGCTTTCGGGGACCTTCTTGACCGTGCTGATGGGGGTGATCTTTTCGTTCTGATACTCCTCGTTCATCTCCAGGAGGATGTTCTGAACGATGAACTTATTGATGTACGCCTGATCGTCCTTGATGTCGTAGTTGGACATGAAGGTGACGCCGGAGGTAACGACCCAGCCGCCGCCGGGCAGATCCTCGTAGGTCATGATCGCAACATTGTCCTTCTCGACGGTCGTGGAGGTCGCGTTGGACGGGTCATACTCGGGAACGAACGCACCGCTGTCGAAATAGCCGTCGTAGTGCGAGCCCCAGGTGGTCTGATAGCCGCGGACAAGGACCTCGACCTTCTCGCTGTCGGTCACCTGCAGCGGAGCGCCGTTGTACATCTGGAAGCCGGTCTGATTGTCGGGTGCCGGCGTAGTGCCGTAGGCGTTGGAGGCAATGTAAGCAGCCTTAAGGAAGCGGTGCTTCATGTTGAAGTTCTCCTTGCCGGAGAAGTAGACACGGTACGCCTCGCTTGCCTTCATGTCGTTATCGACGATGATGCCGTTCACGACGCGGGTATGTGCGCCGATCGCTTCCAGCAGAAGGTTGGAGTTATTGGCACAGTTATCGAACGTGTTGTCACGGTCGGACTTGGAGCAGATGATCACATTGCCGCCGTTTTCGACGTATTTCTTCAGCGCAGCGATCTCGTCGGCGGTGTAATCCTTCGCCTTGCGGGTATTTCTGACGTAGTTGACCGTCAGGATCAGCAGCTTATAGTCCTTAAGGTTGTCGTAGGTGAACTGACCCTCGCCGATGTACTTGACCAGCGCACCGTTCGACGCGGCAAAGCTGATGAAGTTACTCATGCTGCCGGAGTAGTCGCCGGAGACATAGTAGTTGTCATGGCCGGAGTCCACGGCAATGCGGGTCAGACCCTCGGCGGAGCGGACCTTATGCTTCATCGACTGCTGCACCTTGAAGTTCTTGCCCTCGTAGGTGCCGTAGTAGGTGACCGTGATGGTCTGATCGCCGGCGATCTCGCGGGTGTAGTCGAAGGAGTAGACCTTGTTCGAGCCGGCGGAGATCTCAATGTCCTCGATGAAGCTCTTAATGGTGGTCTGCTTGCCCTTCGCATCGGTCAGCGTGAAGCGGACCTTGTTCAGGATGTAGGAGCTCTCGGTGCCGTTGGTGAGGGTGGAGGAGATTTCCTCGGACTCACCGGTAACGCTCAGAGCGGCGTCGGTCTTGATGTCGCAGGTGATGGGGGTAGCTTCACCCATCCAAACCGGAGCGGTAACAGCGATGTCGCCGTCAGCCTGCGTGACCTTGACGTAGTAGTAAGCGTCGGTGTGCGGGATGGCTTCGTTCAGCTCGAAGGTGGAGCCGGCGGCGGTGTAGGTCTTGAGGACCTTGCCGTTCTCGCCGATGATCTCGATCTTGCCGAGCTTTTCGCCGTCGGGATCGGAGACGGAAAGGCTGACGGTAACTTCCTTCGGCTCTTCCATACCGACGTCAACGACGGAGCCCATGATCTGATCGTTCAGGTTGTAGTAGATGCGGAGGTTTTGGTCCTCTGTGGAGTAAACGCGGCGCTCCGCGAAGGCGCGGTACAGACCGGCTTCGGTGAAATCGTCGGTCACGACGACGTCACGGCAGGTATTGGAGTCGCCCCACTTACCCTTGTGGTTATCCTGGTTGTTGGTCGGCGCGACGTGCCAGCCCTTGGCAAGGCACTTGTCGTACTCGGAATAGCTCGGCCAGTAGGAGCTGCCGCCGACCGCGCCTTCGCCGTTGCCGACCTCGATGAGGTTCAGGATCGCGTCACGCACGGGGGTGTAGCCGGCGTAATCGTCGAAGGTGCCGAAGGTGGTGCCGGGGTGGTTGAACTGGGAGACGACCGGAGCGTCCTCGATGTACTTCGTCTTGAACTCGGTAACGGAGGTATCCTGAACCAGCGTCTTTGTCTTTTCGTCGTACTTGACGGCAACGCCGTTGTTCGCATTGACCATCAGGTCGTTATACAGGTGCATACCCGCATAGCTGTTGGTCTTTTCGTTCAGTGCGCCGTTGTTACGGGAGACCGTGCCGTAGGTGTTATAGGTGTTGGTATGACCGGGACCGCCGGACCATGTCATTTCGTAGCCGTAGGCAGCAACGAAATCGTCGCGCATTGCATTGTACTGCGCCGCCGTTGCTCTCGCCTCCTCCCACTTGGAGAGGCTGTCGCCCTTGGTCAGGGAGGTCAGATCATAGTAGGAGGTCGTGGTTGCGGTCTTCGTGGTATCGAAGTAGTTGGAGTGGTCGGTCACGATGAGGAAGTCCACATCGTCCGCTTCCATTGCGTGCTCATAAGCATCCGCCAGCGTACCTGCGCCATCGGAATACTGCGCGGTATGGGAGTGAATCTGACCGAAATAGAGGCTCATGCCCGCCTCACCGACGAAGAAGGACCACGTCATCTCGGTTTCCTTACCGTCGCCGCGGGTGATCTTGAGGTCGATGACATGACGGCCGTCCGCCATGTTTTCCGCAGCCTTGTAGGAGACCTTGGTATTGGTAACGGTCGGCGTGACAGCCGCGCCGTCGAGCGTCATGACGACGGTGGGGTTGCTGCCGCAGTTGGCGATCTCGGCAGAGATCTCCGGACGCTTCTCGGTCTTTGTCGCCGCGTTGGGCAGCGGAGAAACGGAAACGATCAGCGGCTCATCCTTGACCTCGATCTCCTTGGTCGCGGAGTAAGACATACCGTACTCGTTCGTCGCGTCGATCTTGAGGGTGAGCTTGGTCTTGCCCGCGAGCGCGGAGGCGGGAACGGTCGCATCATAGTGATACGCCTTGGTCTCCGTCGGGGTGATCGACTGATACTCGCCGCCGACGCTGTACTGGACGCTCAGGCTCGTAACCTTCGTCAGCTCGTCGAGCACGAAAGAGAAGCCGTAGTCCACGCCGATGAACGCATCGTTCGCGGCAATATCGACCTTCGGGTTGAGCACATAGCCCAGACCGAGCTTGTCCTCGACCTTAAAGAAGCGCATTGCAAAGAGGTTCGCGCTGCCGTTGTAGGTCCAGCCGCTGAAGGAGTTGCTGAAGAACTCGATCGAGACGCTGTTGGAGCCGTACTTTGCGGTCTTGTTGACCATCATGTAGCCGCCGGTCATTTCCTTCAGCGTCCAATAGCTGTAGTCACTGTCCAGCGTGTCCATGTACAGGCACTCGGCGTTGTTGATCTTGCCGTTCTCGCCCGTCTCGTTGGGGGAGGTGCGGAGATACTTGCCGCCGTTTTTGAAGGTGTAGTAGGTGCCGTCAAAGCCGACCTCAAAGATCAGCGAGCCGTTGCCCGCGTTGAGCGTGCCGTCCTCGTTGAGGGAGGAGACGGCGCCGGTCATGCTGGGGGCAAGGGCATCGTCGGACTGGAAGCTGAAGCAGACGCCGCCGTACTCGTTGAAGATCGCGACCTTGTCGCCGTCGGCAGGCTTTTCGCCGGCAACGGGCTTCTTTCCGATGTAGCCGTCGCCGTCGGGGTCGGCAGCGGTCTCGTCAATGGAATAGAACGTGAAGGTGAAGATTTCGGACATTTCCTTCATCGTCCACGCCTTAAAGGAGCCGTAGAACTCAATGTAGATGTCGTACTTGTTGTTGAACTTGACCTCCGCGTTGGAGATGGTGTAGCCGCTGAAGCCGCCGGTAGCAGGGGTAATCTTCCACTTTGTGCCGGTCTCGGCGGTGTCCTTCATTTCGAGCGATTCGGCGGAATCGACCCAAAGGTACTTTCCGCCGCTCATAATATAATAGGTACCGTCGCTGTTTTTCTGCAGCTTGTAGACGCCGGCACCCGTGCCGACGGAAATGTCCGAGCTTTCCTCGGTGGTCTTCGCCTCGGCAACACCGATGCTGCCGGAGGCGCCGTTGGCAAATACGCCGGGTGCGGAAGCGCTGTAGATCACAACCGCCTGGTTGTCCGCGGGGATTCCGTCCAGCGGGCTTGCGGAGAAGGTCGGATCACCCTCCGCCGCAAAAGCGAACGTAGGCAGCATCGCAAGAACCATGACCAGCACCAAAAGCGCCGCTACGGTTCTCTTGAGATTGTTTCTCATTCTTTGTCCTCCTTACAATTTCCTGTGCTCTGCGGCAAAAAGAGCGCAAAGCCACCTATATTGGTAGTACCATGATAGCACAGTTTCCTCGGAATTGCTACATCAAAAACTCCGTCCGCGCCGCCTTTTTCAATTTTTGGTGATTCTCACAATGCCGCGCTCCGCCGCAATTCAAAAACGTCTTTTTACAGCTATCAAAAATGTCGGTTTTCTTTGCAGCTCAAGTCTTTGGTCAATTTGCCATTCAACCGTATTTCACGCAGCCTTTGACTGTTCCCCGCGTTTCGGCGATGTCCCGTGCCGTGCCTTTCCGCCGCAGCGGAGCGCAAAACACGCCGCCGTCCTTTCTCTTGACTTCCCGCCGCCGCTTCATTATAATAGCAGCATCCCCCTTCGGAGGTGTTCTGATGAAAAAACAAAGTCTGATTTTCCTGATCGTCGGCAGTCTCTGCTGCCTCGGCGCTGCGGTGCTGCTGATCTGCTGCATTATCAACGGCGGCAATTTCCTGCATTACGGCAGCTTGGTGCTGACCCTGCTCGGGGGCGGCGTCATTATTTGGATGGCGCTGCGGCAGAATAAGCTATATCGGCAGGCGGCTGCCGCCCCTGTTGAAAAGAAAAGCCGCCCCGACGCTCCCTCCCCCTTGGCGGGAAAGGCAAGCGGTCTGACCGCGCGGATGGTCGCGCTTCTGATCCTCACGCTGTCGTGCGTCGGCTTCTTCTTCCTCTACGGTGAGGCGCTGCAAACGCCCTCGGTCCCGCAGTCCACGGTCCAAACCGGCATCGTCTATGAGCGCGGCAAGGTCATTGCGATCGACGAAAGCACCTATCAGGGGCAGCAGGACGTCGAGGATGTTCCCGTTGGCAAGCAGATCGTGCAGGTCGAGCTGACCGACGGCGAGCACAAGGGCGATGTCTATACCCTCACCAATAACCTCAGCTATCTCTACGGCACGGTGCTCTCCGTCGGCGACCCCGTGACCGTCACCTTCTCCATGACAAACGGCGAGATTGAGAACATCGTATTGGCAGACTACGACCGCACCGTCCCCGCCTTTGTGATTCTCGGGCTGTTTCTGCTCGTTACGATACTCGTCGGCGGCAAGGTGGGTGCAAAGTCCCTGCTGGGTCTGGCGTTCACGATTCTCTGCGTCTTTGCGCTGCTGATCCCGATGCTGCTCGGCGGCGCACCCACGCTCTCGTCGGTTCTTCTACTTTGTACCTACGTCACGGTCGTGGAATTCGTCATCCTTGACGGCGTGAATAAAAAAACCGTCTGCGCCATTCTCGGCACAATGTCCGGTGTCATCTTCGCAATGCTGTTCGGGCAGCTCGCCTGCGCTATCTGCCGTGTGGACGGCTTCAAGATGTACGTCGCCGAGCCGCACATCGAGGCGCTGCTGCAAATCAAGCAGGGGCAGGACCCGTTCGCCTCGCTGCAGATCGGTGATCTGCTCGTCGGCGGTATCCTGATCGCGGCGCTCGGCGCGGTCAACGACGTCGCAATGAGCATCAGCTCGGCAATGAACGAGCTGGTCGCCGTCAACCCGGAGCTGACGCGGCGGCAGCTCCTCCGCTCCGGCATGAACATCGGACGCGATATGGTCGGCACCATGACCAACACCCTTATCCTTGCGCTGGTCGGCAACGGTCTTGTGCTGATGATCTACCTCTGCTCGCTGGAGCCGTCATTCAAGCAGCTCATGAGCACCGCTTTTCTGTCCGTCGAGATGGTGCAGGCGCTTGCCAGCTCCATCGGCGTTATCCTTGCCGTGCCCATGTCGGTGCTGATCGGTATGCTCCTGTTCGGCAGGAAAAAAGCCGCGAAAAAAACCGTATAAAGCTCAAACACCCCGTCGGTCCTCCCGACGGGGGCTTTCATAATCTCAAGACACGGCGGCACTTCTGTTTCTCTATGACAGGTGAGGTGGTAAAAACAAAGGTTTTGACGGAGGGAGAAAACAACTGAATTGTTGCGGATTTTCAAAAATATACCGGAAATTGTTCGATTTTTCTCTCCCTCAGTCAGTTTCGCTGACAGCTCCCTCCCAATCCAAATGCTGCCCCATTCTATACACGCCCAAGCCCTGCCGTGCGCGCCGACTCTCTCTCACGGCAGATTTCCGCCTTGCTCTCGCTTTGGTTTTGTGGTAAACTAAAAGTATCCAACCGAAGGGAGGAACACAACGTGACCTATCGCTTTGCGATCTGCGACGACGACCCTGCGCAGACCGAGGCACTTCGCGCCGCCGTTGCCGCATGGGGCAGCACCGTCCACTGCGTCTGCGCGACCGACTGCTACCCCAGCGCGGAGGCGCTGTGGTTTGCCTGTGCGGACGGCGCGCCGTATGACATTTTTCTGCTCGACGTTGAGATGAAGGCCATGAGTGGGCTGGAGCTGGCCAAGCGCCTGCGCCGCGCGGGCTGCCGCGCCGAGCTCATCTTCGTCACCTCCCACTTTGAATTCATCGCCGAGGGCTATGAAGTCGACGCGCTGCACTATCTCGTCAAGCCCGTCGCACCGGAAAAGCTGGCTGCCGTGCTCTCCCGCGCCGCCGAGCGGCTGACCATCGAGCCGCCCGCCGTCCTGATCAACGTCGGCGGCGAGACGGTCAAGCTCTTTGAATCCGACCTTTTATACGTCGAATCCTTCCTGCACGACCTCGTACTGCACACCACGACCCGCGACTACCGCATCAAGGAGAACATCTCCGCCTTTGAGCAGAAGCTCAGCGCGGACTTTTTCCGCGTCCACCGCTCATATCTGGTCAATCTAAAGGCCGTCACCCGCATCGGCCGCGCCTCGCTCACGCTGTCGTCCGGCGCGGAGGTTCCCGTCGCCCGCGGAAAATACGACGCCGTCAACCGCGCGTTCATCGAACGGAATTGAGGTGTGCCATGCGAAAGAGAACCTACCTTCGCCTCGTCCACATGCAGGAGGAGCATGACAAGCAGCATCTGGACGAGGTGCGCAGCATCCACAACGAGATGCGCGGCTATAAGCACGATTTTCACCACCATTTGCAGACCCTGAAGGGGCAGCTGGAGGCCGGCGAGGTCGACCGCGCCCTTGCCTATCTGGAGCAACTCGACCGCACCCTGCAAGCCGTGGACACCCTGCAGAAGACCGGCAACGTGACCGTCGATGCCATCCTTTCGGCAAAGCTCGCGCAGGCCAAGGCCGCGGGCATCCCCGTTACCGTACAGGCCAATCTGCCCGCGCAGCTGCTGCTTTCCGACTTGGAGCTGAGCATCGTGCTCGGCAATCTGCTCGACAACGCCATGGAGGCCTGCCGCGCCGCTGAGGGCGAAAAATTTCTCCGCCTCACCCTTTGCCGCAAGGGCAGCATGCTCTACTGCTACCTGCTCAATTCTGCCGGAGCGAAGCAGAAAAAGTTCGGCGCGCTCTTCAAGACCGCCAAGCCCGGCGCGCACGGCTTCGGCCTGCACCGCGCCGCGGCGATCATCGAGCAGCACGGCGGCTGGATCAAATTCAACAGCGAGGATGGCGCATTCACCTCGGAATTTCTCGTCCCCGCCGTGCCGTAAAACGCAATTCGTGCACCGCTGGATGCAGTTGGTGCACGATTTTCCTATTTTGCACCGCGCTGTGTTAGGATAGCGCCGGAAAGGAGCGATGCGTTTTGAACACCGAAAAGAAAAAGCCCTACCGCTCGGCGTGGAGCAACGCGGTCTGGAGCTTTCGTACCATGCTGCGCAGCACGCCGCAGTCCTTCTGGCTCATCGCACTGGCCGTGCCGCTTTCCGTCTTCCTCGCGTGGGCGGAAATTCGTCTGCCCGCGCTGGTCGTCGCCGAGGTGACGCAGGGGCAGTCCTTCGCCCACGCGGCAGCTGCCGTCGGGCTGCTGCTCGGCGCAACGCTGCTGGCCGCCGCCTTAAACGAATTTTTGCAGTCGATGCAGGGGGTCTACGCTACCCGCTTCCGTTTCCGGCAGGATGCCGCGCTGGATGCCAAATCCATGCGCTGCTTTTATCAGCAGTACGAAAGCAAGGCCGTGCGCGACCTACGGGAACGCGCCTCATCCGCCCTGTGGATGAACGCTGGCAGCGTGCCGTTTCTGCAGGTTCCGCAGCAGGCGATGAGCATCGTGCAGAATCTGCTGTGCTATTTTCTGTTCGGTACGGTCATTTCCTTCGCCAGTCCGTGGCTCGTCCTGCTGCTGACGCTTGCGCCGCTGGTCAACTGGTTCTGCGTCCGGGTCTACAACCGCTACGAATACCGCGCCCGCGTGGAACGCGCCGATCTGGAAAAGCGCCTGCGCTACACCGCGAAGCGCTCTGCTGATTTTGCTGCGGCGAAGGACATCCGCGTCTATGGCATGGCGGACTGGCTGCGCGGGATCTACCGGGATTTGACGGAGCAGCATCTTGCGTGGAAGGATCGCCTGAACCGCCGCAGGCTGCTGCCCCGCCTTGCCGACCTCGGCGTGATCCTGCTGCGCGACGGCGCGGCCTACGCCGTGCTGATCTCGATGGCGCTGCGGGGCGAGCTGACCGCTGATCAGTTTTTGCTCTATTTTGCGGCGATCTCCGGCTTTGCGACGTTCGTCGGCAATCTTCTGAGCGCGTGGAACACCATGCAGGCCGCCAGCTTAAAGGTCAGCGATTATCGCGAATACATCGACCTGCCGGAGGACGACGAGAGCGCCAAGCTGGATGCTTCAGCGCAGCTCGGCCACGCCCCGGAGCTGACGTTCGACCATGTTTCGTTCCGCTACGACAGCGCGGAGCAGAACACGTTAGATGATCTGAGCTTCACGCTCCGTGCCGGCGAACGGGTGGCGCTCGTCGGCGCGAACGGTGCGGGCAAGACGACGCTCGTCAAGCTCCTGTGCGGCCTTTACCGCCCGACGGAGGGCGAAATTCGTCTGAACGGTGTACCGATTCAAAGCTTCCGCCGTTCGGAATATTACCGCCTGTTTTCGCCGGTGTTTCAAGACGTACAGACCTCGTTTTTCTCACTGGCCGAGACGGTCGCAGCCGACCTCGGCGAGGCCGTAGACCGGAACCGCGCCGAGGCGTGTATGCGGCAGGCGGGGCTCGGCGATAAGCTGGATTCGCTGCCGCACGGCATCGACACCCGGCTCGACAAGCAGATCAACACCGACGGCATCGAGCTTTCCGGCGGCGAGGCGCAGAAGCTGATGATGGCGCGGGCGCTATATAAAAACGCCCCCGTTCTGGTGCTCGACGAGCCGACCGCCGCCCTCGACCCAATCGCCGAAAATGAAATTTATCTGCAATACCGCGACATGACCGAGGGCAAAACCTCGCTCTTTATCTCGCACCGGCTGGCCTCCACCCGCTTCTGCGACCGCATCCTGTTCCTTCGGGACGGCAAGATCACCGAGGAGGGCACGCACGACGCGCTGATCGCGCAGGGCGGCGAATACGCCAAGCTCTACGAGATACAAAGCTGCTGGTATCGCAAGGACTATCCGGGAGGGGATGCAATATGACGCTTCGTGAACATTGCCATATCATTTCCCGCTCTCTGCGTATGCTGTATCGGCTGAGCCGCCGCTATGTCTGGGCGCTGACGCTGGGAGCTGCTGTGACGGCGCTGCTGCCTTACGTGCCGATTTATTTCTCCGCCCGCCTCATTGATGCGCTGACCTCCGGCGCAGGCATTCGAACGTTGGCGCTCTACGCCGGGCTGACCGTCGGGCTGACGGCGCTGCTGACGATCTGCAAGGCGCTTTTGGAGGCGCAGACGGAGCGCGGCAAGCTGGAGCTGGACGATGCCCACGAGTGGCAGTACGCCGAAAAGACCATGCAGCTGTCCTACGCCTCGGTCGAGGATCGGCAAACCGCCCTGCTGGCCGAGCGCATCTACACCGAGACCAGAACGGGCTTCAATCTTTTCTACTTTGCCGGCTGTCTGAACCGGGCCGTGCGCTGTCTGGTGCAGGTCGTCGCGTCCGTGTCGCTTACCGTGTCCTTTTTCGCCGTCCAAGCCATCCCGCTCTGGGCGAAGCTGGCCTTCGCGGGCGGTGTCGTACTAACGCTGGCGGTCAATATGTTCGTCAGCAAGCGCTCGACCCAGCTCAATAACGCCTACGCCGCGGGCTGCACGCAGAGCAATATTACGCTCGACCGGTTTTTTACGTATGTTTCTCATTACACGACCGGTAAAGACATCCGGCTCTACGGCATGACCGGCCCACTCAGCGCTTTTGAGCGGCGCTTTTACGACGACATCAGCGCACGGGAGGCAAAATGCACCCTGCAATGCAGCGCGCTGAAGCTGCTGTCCACAGGCATGGAATATCTCCTGCGCGGCGGCGTGTACCTGCTGCTGATCGCGGGTGCGCTTCAGGGCGGGCTTTCCGTCGGTTCCATCGCGCAGTATGTTTCCAGCGTGATGCTGCTCCTGACCGCGGCCGTCGGGCTGGTTCGTGTGACGCAAATTCTCGCATTGAACGACACCTATACCAAGCGCTATTTTTCCTATTTCGACATCCCGAACCCCATGTATCAGGGCACGCTTTCCGTCGAAAAGCGGGACGATAACGACTATCAGATCGAATTTCGCGACGTTTCCTTCCGCTATCCGAACACGGAAGCCTATGCCCTGCGCCATGTGAGCCTCAAGTTCAAAATCGGCGAGCGGCTGGCTGTCGTCGGCCGCAACGGCAGCGGCAAAACGACCTTCATCAAGCTTCTCTGCCGCCTCTACGACCCCACCGAGGGTGTCATCCTGCTCAACGGCGTCGATATTCGGAAGTATCGTTACGATGAGTATCTTTCGCTTTTCTCCGTGGTTTTTCAGGATTTCCGCCTCTTTGCCTACTCGCTCGGCCAGAATGTCGCGGCGGGCGCAAACTACGACGCCACGCGCGCCGAGACCTGCCTGCGCGAGGCGGGCTTTGCCGACCGGCTTTCCGCCATGCCGAAGGGGCTGGACACCACGCTGTATCAGGACTATGACCCCGCGGGCGTCGAAGTCTCCGGCGGCGAGGCGCAGAAGATCGCGCTGGCGCGCGCGTTGTATAAAAACGCCCCCTTTATCGTCCTCGACGAGCCGACCGCCGCCCTCGACCCGGTCTCGGAGTACGAGGTCTACCGCAAATTCAGCGAGATCTCCGGCGGCAAAACAGCCGTCTACATCAGCCACCGCCTCGCCTCCTGCCGCTTCTGCGACAAGATCGCCGTCTTCGACACCGGCCGCCTCGTCCAGCTCGGCACCCACGAAGCTCTCCTTTCCCAATCCGCCCTCCCCTACGCCACCCTCTGGCACGCCCAAGCCCAATACTACACCGACCCCCTATAAAAACCCCGTCCGGCTGTTTGAAGTGACCCCAACATTTATTGTAGGACCTTTTATTATAGAACCTTATTTCAAGCGGTTTTCGGGCATAGAAAAAGTCCACCGTAATTCTATCAAAATTA
>OLSB01001772.1_pt1 | contig 19586 bp, 15 predicted proteins | sample 1672071 | NCBI WGS metagenome assembly OLSB01 (sample SAMEA3136642, study PRJEB25190) | human gut metagenome | biome: human gut; feature: human-associated habitat; material: faeces | place: Austria | collected 2013 | reverse complement strand
TCGTGAGTCAGGACTGTCCGAAATTGAGAGGCAAGGCCCTGCGCCCGGCCCCTCGGTTCCCGCTTACGAGAGCGACGTTCTCAGCAACTCGTTGAAGAGCTTCGGGTTACCCTTGCCGCGGCTCGCCTTCATGCACTGGCCCACCAAAAAGCCGATGACCTTCTGGTTGCCGTCACGATACTGCTGTGCCTGCTCGGCACAGTTTGCCAGCACCTCGTCCACAATCGGCTGCAGCGCGCCGGCATCGCTCACCTGACGCATACCGCGCTCGTCGACGATCTTGTTGGGGTCGTCGCCGGTCTGGGCCATGGCCTCAAAGACCTCATGAGCCTGGTTGGAGCTGATGGCATCGGTCGCCAGCAGCTTGGCAAGCGCTGCCACCTGAGCCGGCGCGATGCCGGACTCGGCGAGCGACACGCCCGCGCCCTTAAGGTAGGCGATCATCTCGTTCACCAGCAAGTTTGCAACCGTCTGGGCCTCCTTGCCAGCCATACCGGCAGCGGAGGCCTCAAAGAACTCGGCAAACTCCGGGTCACCGGCGATTTGCTCGGCATCGGCCGCCTTAATGCCAAAATCGGCCTCAAAACGGGCGCGCTTGGCATCGGGCAGCTCGGGAATCTCACCTCGGCAGCGATCGATGAACTCGTCGTCCAGATCGAACGGCGCCAAGTCGGGGTCGGGGAACAGACGATAGTCGTCGGCCGTCTCCTTCACACGCATGACCACGGTGCGCTTGCGGCTGGGCTCCCAGTGGCGGGTCTCCTGATAGATAATGCCGCCCTCCTCGAGCACCTCGGCCTGGCGGCAAATCTCGTAGGCAAGGCCGTCGTGCAGGCTCTTAAACGAGTTGAGGTTCTTAAGCTCGGTTTTGGTACCCAGCTTGGTCTCGCCGCGGCGGCGCAGCGACACGTTGCCGTCGCAGCGCATGGAACCCTTCTCCATGGAGCAGTCCGAAATGCCCAGCGTCACAAAGATGCGGCGGAGCTTTTCCATAAACAGGCGAGCCTCCTCAGGCGTACGCAAGTCGGGCTCAGTCACGAGCTCAATCAAAGGCGTGCCGCAGCGGTTGTAGTCGACGAGCGACTCGGCGGCGGCGGTAATGCGGCCCTCGGCACCACCCACGTGCACCATCTTGGCAGCGTCCTCCTCCATGTGGATGCGAAGGATGCGGATGGGCACCGTGTAGGAACCGTCCTCGCGACGCTCGGGCATCTGCAGGTTGGACGCGTCATAGCTGGCCAGATGGCCGGCACGCTGATTGCCCTCGCGCATGGTCGACGTCATGGACGTGGACAGGCCCTCGGCGTTGGCCGAGGCGCTCGCCAGGCTCTGGGCCTCGGCCTCGCCAAACGCGCAATCGGGGCGCTCTGCAGCGCCGCGACCAGTCACGTCCAGGTCCAGGTGACCGTACATGGCAAAGGCGACCGGACCCTGCGTTGTCTGGAAGTTCTTGGCCATATCGGGATAGAAGTAGTGCTTGCGGTAGAACATCGAGTGGCGCTGGATCTCGCAGTTGGTGGCGAGGCCGGCCTTAACGATGCTCTCGATGGCGCGCTTGTTGGGCACCGGCAGGGCGCCGGGCAGGCCCAAGCACACCGGACACACGTTGGCGTTGGGCTCGTCATCGTGGCTGAGCTTGCAGTTGCAGAACATCTTGGTATCGAGTGCGGTGAGCTCGGTATGAATCTCCAGGCCGATCACGGCCTCCCAATCCTGCAGGACCTCGGAAAGCTCTTTCATTACAGCTCGCCTCCCTTCCCGGCAAAATCGGGTGCGACGGAAAGCGCGGGCGCACCCGTGGCGGCATCGGCAAAGCCGCGCTCCAGGGCGCGGGCAAACGTGAGCAGCTGACGGTCCTTAAACGCCGGACCCACCAGCTGGGCAGAAACGGGCAGCTGAGTATCCTCGCCCAAGCCCAGCGGCACCGAGATACCACCGTTGCCGCAAATGTTGAGCGAGATGGTGTACAGGTCGGAGAGGTACATCTGCGTGGGGTCGCTGATCTCGCCAAACTTAAAGGCCGTGCGCGGCGAGGCGGGCATGAGGATGGTGTCCACCTTCGCATACGCGGTGTCGTAGTCCTGCGTGATGAGCGTGCGGGCCTTTTGCGCAGCGTAGTAATACTTGTCGTACACGCCCGAGCTCAGCAGGTAGGCGCCGAGCATCTGACGGCGCTTGGCCTCGGCGCCAAAGCCGTGGGCGCGCGACAGCGAGCTCTGGTCGGACAGGTTGGCGCAGCCCTCCTCCTGATAGCCGTAGCGAATACCGTCGAAGCGGGCCAGGTTGGAGAACGCCTCGGCCGGGCCGATGACGTAGTAGGCGGCGATGGCGGCATCCAGGTGCGGCAGGTCGACCTCGACCAGCTCGGCGCCCTGGTTCTGCAGCTCCTGGGCGGCGCGCTGAACAGCGGCCTTGACCTCGGGCGTCAGGCCCTCGGCCTCCATAAACGCGGGGATGATACCCACGCGCTTACCCTCGATGCTGTCGTTGAGATGCTCGGTAAAGTCGACGGCGCAATCCTGGCTGGTGCAGTCGTACGGATCGTGGCCCGCGCCGGTAAGCGCGTTCATGGCCAGCGCGACATCCTCGACCGTGCGGCCGAAGGGGCCCACCTGGTCGAGCGACGAGCCAAAGGCGACCACGCCGTAACGGCTCACGGCGCCATACGTGGGCTTAAAGCCCACCACACCGCACAGCGACGCCGGCTGGCGAATGGAGCCGCCGGTGTCCGAGCCCAGCGAGAGCGCGACCTCGCCCGCGGCGACGGCGGCAGCGGAGCCGCCCGAGGAGCCGCCGGGCACGCGCTCGGTATCCCAGGGGTTGTTGGTGCGGTGGAACGCCGAGCTCTCGGTGGAGCTGCCAAAGGCAAACTCGTCCATGTTGGCCTTGCCCATGGGCAGGCAGCCGGCATCGAGCATGCGCTGGACGCAGGTGGCGGTGTAGACGCTCTGGTAGTTCTCGAGCATGCGGGAGGCGCAGGTGGTGCGCGTGCCCACAAGGTTCATGTTGTCCTTGATGGCCAGCGGCACGCCCGCGAGCGGGGGCAGCGGCTTGCCTGCGGCACGATCGGCATCCACGCGCGCGGCGGCCTCGAGCGCAAGCTCGGGCGCCACCTGCAGGAATGCCTGGACCCCGCCCTCGCGCGCCTCGATGGCGGCAAGGGAGGCCTGGGCCACCTCGGTAGCGGTAAAGTCGCCAGCGGCAACGCCCGCGGCAATCTGGACAGCGGTAAGGGAATCGAAGCTCTGCGCCATTACTCGCTCTCCCCCTCTCCCAAAATGGACGGCACGCGGAAGTAGCGGTCGCGCGCGCTGCCGGCGTTTTCGAGCGCGACGTCGAGCGGCAGGTCGCGCTCGGGCTCGCGCAGGTCATCGCCCATCACGTTGGACAGGCTTCCGATAGGATGGAACGTGGGCTCCACGTCGGGCAAGTCATATTGCAAGACGGGCTCGAGCATCTGGACGGCATCGTTCATGTAGGACGTCATCTGGGCGAGCTCGTCATCGGTCAGTGCGATCTTTGCGTACTCGGCGATACCGCGCACGTCTTTCTCGCTGAGTGCCATAGGCGCTCCCTTCCGCATAACAGTTAAACCGCTCTAGTATACAAGGCAACGCCGGCTTGGAGCAGGCGCTTTACCCAAATGCAGCGAAAACGTAACGAGGGAGGCGGTTGGCAGGCGGCGGGCTGGCGGTTCTGCAGCGAAACCGCACCGTCCATAGCAAAAACCGCCACAAAGGTGCCTGGCCCCTTTGTGGTGGCCGGATCCGCAGGATGGCATGACCCGGGGCGCAAACCATCACAACATTCGACGTTATTCGGCAAAATCGCGATTTTCATCGAATGTTGTGATGGTTTTTACTGCTTTGCGGCACGATCCAAACGCCGGTGTCCAAACAGCAGCAGTGCCGCGGGAACCGCCGTCACGACCATACCCGCCCCGATGAGCGTCTGCTGCACGCCAAACGTCGCCGCCAGCCACGGGGCAATCGCCAGCGGCGCCACGCCGGCGAACATGTTGCCAAAGCCCATGACCGAGTTGACGCGACCGAGCTGTTCGAGCGGGGCCGTCGTTTGCACGATCGTGTTGTGGAGCGGGTTGACGACGCCCCAGGCCACGCCCAGGGCAATCTGGCCGACAAGGGCTACGCCCACGTACGGTGTCCCCACATAGAGCAAACTTCCCAGGCCCACGGACAGAAGCGCCACAAGCAGCGTCTTAAGGTTGACCAGGTGCGGCGGCAAGCGGAGCGCGACCACGGTGCCCAGCACCGCGCCCACGCCGCAGGCAGACGAGAGCCAGCCCATCCACTCGACACCGACATGCAGGACATCGCGGTAGAAGAACGACTCCAGCGGATCGAAAGCGCCATAGCCAAAGTTCGAAAGGAAAATAATGCAGAACAGCAGGGCGAGGACGCTGTTGGTAAAGACTGTCTTGATGCTGGTCACGAAGGTGGCGCGGGTGGATTTATTGGAGTCGGAGCTTTGATTGGCAGTACTTGCCGTTGTGCTGCTATCCGCGGGAGCACTTTCGCGCGCGGCGACGCGACCTGCTTGCGGCCTAAAGCCCCAACCGGCGACGAGCGCCAGTACGGTAAAGATCATCATGAGCAAAAACACCGCGCGTGACGATGCAGCCGCCGCGACAAAGCCGCCCAGTGTAGGGCCGACGATAATGCTCACGTTGGAGGACATGGTGATGGCGGAGTTGATGTCTTTGAGCTCGACGGGGTCGTCGGTGAGATACGCCGGATAGGACGTGGCGACGGGCTGGGCGAATCCTATCACAAAGCCCAGGAGCACCGCGCCGGCAAGGACTGTTCCGGTCGCGCTGCCACAGGCGATAATCGCCGCGCCGGTTGCCAACGTGCCGAAGATACTCGCCCGGAAATGCCGGCACGGACCCCAAGCGTCAAGCGCCGCTCCACCCGCAAAGGATCCCAGGATCACGAAGACGTTCATAAAAAGGACAGCCAGCGATGTCGCCACGACCGAAGCGCCGTCCGCATAGGTGAGTGTTCCGATAACACCGATAAAGTAGCTGGTCTGAAAGCCGGTATATATGAGGAAGCGCATTGCCACCAGGTGCTTAGCCTGCGCGGACAACGAAGGGTGAGGTTTTGAGAGAAGAGATACGAGCACGGAGACTCCTCGTTTCATACGAATACGGGCGGTGGACATTCGCCGCCGTCTGTCAAATCAATCTATCCGCATGAAACATTAAGGACGCATCAGGACCCTTCTCTCCGTTTTTCGCCCGTCATGAACTACTTGGTAGATTGTAAGGCATGTCACAAAAATCTACCAAAGCAAAAACCACCACAAAGATGCCTGGACCCTCTGTGGTAGAAATGACGTTTGCCCAGATAGAACCTGCCAAAATAAACCTGTCCCTTTTTGGCAGGTTTTAGGCCAGATGGTCTTGGATAAGGTCGCAGATGGCGCGGGCGTCGTTGATGTTGATGGCTCGGGTCGCAAAGCCTGCGTCGAAGGCCTGGCGTGCCAGGGCTTCGTTGCAGGCAAGGGCCAGCGTGCGGCCGTCGACCAGGTCGAGCGAGCTCTTGCCGCGCAGACGGTCGACACCGGAGCGCGCGACCACGATGTTGTCGAAGCCCTCGGTCTTGTAGCCCTCGATGATCACCACGTCGACATCGTTGTAGCGCGACAGCAGCTCGCGCGCGGGCATCTCGTCCTCCTCGCGCGTGTCGGCGTACTCCGCCCAGCGCGTGGCGCAGATGAGGCCCACGTGCTTGGATCCGGCCTGGTGATGGCGCCAGGTGTCCTTAGCGGGCACGTCGATATCAAAGCCGTGATGCCCGTGATGCTTGAGCGATCCCACGCGCAGGCCGCGGCGGGTGAGCTCGGCAATGACCTTCTCGACGAGCGTGGTCTTGCCCGAGTTCTGGTAGCCGATAAACGCGATCGCGGGGACGGCCGGTGTCGGAGCTGCGGGAGCGACGGCGACGGGTGCGCTCGCGGGCGCGGCACCGTCAGTGGCCACGGCCTCAACAGCAGCAGCCTGACGCTCTGCGCGGTCCCATACGCCCGAGCGGCCGCCCTCCTTGTGCAACAGGCGCACGTCGACGATCTCCATACCGCGATCGACCGCCTTGCACATGTCATAGATCGTTAGACACGCGGCACTCGCGCCGGTCAGGGCCTCCATCTCGATACCCGTCTTGCCCGTCACGCCGGCCGTAACCAGTACGTGAAAGCCAACCTGCCCGTCCGCGCGCGCCGGTGCCCAGCCCTCGGGTATATCCTCGTCCGGCGTCCCCGCCGAAGCGATGGGCGCAATGTCGCACTTGCTCTTGGTAATGAGCAACGGATGGCACATGGGAATGATGTCGCTCGTGCGTTTGATGGCCATGATGCCCGCCACGCGCGCGCAGGCAAGCACGTCGCCCTTTTTGGCGCGGTCCTGCAGCACCATGGCCTGTGTCTCGGGATGCATGAGGATGGTGCCCTCGGCGATGGCGATGCGATGGGTCTCGGCCTTGTCGGACACATCGACCATGCGCACCTCGCCCTTGGCGTCCACGTGCGTCAGCTCGTTGCGACGTGCGTCACGGGCGGGTTCGGTGGCCGCGCTGGAAGTCGGCTGCGCGGACGCGTCGGCGTTGCCAGCATTCGCCGCGGCCGTGACTTTGTGGGCAGACATCGCGGCCCTGCGAGCGGCCTTGGTGGCATCGGCGTACCTGCTCTTGGCCATATGATCATCCTCCGATTTGGGACATAAATCGTTGCGTGCCCTCAATTATCGCGTGTTCCTGCGGTTTGTGGGCCACGGCATCGCGCCAAATCGAAAGTACCTGCATATCATCACCACGGCGCAGGGCGTCGCGCACCGAATACTCGGCATCGCTAAACAGGCACGGACGCACGTTGCCATCGGCCGTCAGGCGCAGACGGTTGCAATTCGCACAAAAATGGTTGGACATGGCGCTAATGAAGCCAACCGTTCCCGCCGCGCCCGGAAAGCGCCAATAGCGCGCAGGGCCCGCGCCGGCAGGAGCATCGTTGATGTCGAGCGGCTCGAGCTCGCCCAGTCCCCTCGCGGTGGCCCCGGCATTGATGCGCGCCCGCAGCTCGTCACTCGGCACGGTATCGCTCGCGTCCCACAGCTCGGGATTGAGCGCGGGCGCATGCGGGTCCACAGCGCAATGCGAGCTCGTGTGCTCGTCGCCGATGGGCATATATTCGATAAAGCGCAGGTGGATGGGACGGTCGAGCGTGAGCCGCGCGAGGGCCGCCACATCCTGGTTGAGCCGGCGCACAACAACGCAGTTGACCTTAACGGGCTCAAAGCCCCAAGCCAGCGCCGCGTCGATGCCGGCCATGGTCTGCTCGAGCCGACCCAGGCGCGTGATCTTTCCAAAGAGCGTAGGGTCGAGCGTGTCGAGCGAGATGTTGACGCGGTTAAGCCCGGCATCTTTGAGCTGCGGCGCCAGCTTGGGCAGCAGGGCGCCGTTGGTGGTGAGCGAGATGTCCTCGATCTGAGGGATCGCGCGGATGTCGCGAATAAGCGGAATAATACGGCGGCTGACCAGCGGCTCGCCGCCCGTCAGGCGCACGCGGCGAATGCCCTCCCCCGCCACCAAGCGCACAAAGCGGGCGATTTCCTCGGCGCTGAGTAACTCGTCGTGTGCACGGGGCGCCACGCCATCGGCCGGCATGCAATAGATGCAGCGGAAATTGCACTTGTCGGTAACGGCAATGCGCAGGTAGTTGATATCGCGGCCAAAACCGTCATGCTGCACGTGCCCGTCCACGCAGCCCTCCCCTCACGCGGCGTATTATTCTTCGGAAAACATAATACCCCACGAGAGAATCATGCCGACACCCGTACGACAGGAGAGGTCGCTTCGAACAAGACCGGCTTCCCAAGCCCATCCTCAACACGCAAACCTTGACTCTATAATCGTTGTAGGGTTTTCACTACACTGGTACGTAAACAGACCCAGCCAGAAAGCCCCACTTATGGAACACGACCTCACACGCGGCAATGTCCTTAAGACCATCGCGGTCTTTGCCCTGCCCTATATGCTCTCGTACTTTTTGCAGATGCTCTACGGCATGGCCGACCTGTACATGATGGGGCAGTTTAGCGGTGCCGCCGGCATCACCGCCGTGGGCAATGGCGCACAGACGCTCTATATCATTACCGTGACGCTCGTGGGTCTGGCCATGGGAACGACGGTTATCGTCGGCCACGCCGTGGGCTCGCGCCGCTTCGATCGCGCCGAGACCGCCATCGGCAACACCATCACGCTGTTTATGGGTGTCTCGGTAGTGCTGGCAGCCATCCTGCTCGCACTGTGCCCGCAGATCGTGGCACTTATTGGCACGCCAGCCGAGGCAGTCGAAGGAACCGCCGCCTACCTGCGCATCTGCTTTGTCGGCATTCCGTTTATCGCCGCATACAACATCCTCTCGGCCATCTTTCGCGGGCTGGGCGATTCGCGCTCGCCCATGTACGTGATCGGCGTGGCGTGCATCATCAACATCGCGCTCGATTTTCTGTTTATCGGCCACTTGGGGCTCGGCCCCGTGGGTGCGGCACTCGGCACGGTAACCGCCCAGACGGCAAGCGTTGCCCTCGCGCTCGTGTGGCTTAAGAGCCGCCGCACGAACATCCACGTTAAGCGTAGCGACCTGCGTCCCCAGCCCGAGGTGCTCGGCAGCATCCTTAAGATCGGCGTGCCCGTGGCCGTGCAGGACGGCTGCATCCAGGTGGCGTTTATGTTTATCACCGTCATCGCCAACCATCGCGGCCTGGTCGACGCCGCCGCCGTGGGCCTGGTCGAAAAGATGATCAGCTTTTTGTTCATTGTACCGAGTTCCATGGGCGCCACCGTCAGCGCACTCACGGCGCAAAACGCCGGCGCGGGCAAGGGCGACCGTGCGCGTCAGGTGCTCAAAGACGCCATGACCATCTCGGTGGTGTACGGCTGCCTGATCACGGTGCTGATGTGGCTGGTGGCGCCGGCGTTTATTGGCTTTTTTGCCAAGGACGCTGCAGTAGTCGCTGCCGGCACCGGCTATATGCGCAGCTATATTTTCGACACGATTTTTGCCGGCATCCACATTTGCTTTAGCGGCTTTTTCGCTGCATACGGCAAGAGCTACATCGGCTTTGCGCACAACGTGCTGGCCGTGGCGCTCATTCGCGTGCCGGGCGCGTGGCTGCTGTCGAACGCCTATTCCGATACGTTGTTTCCCATGGGCATCGCCTCGCCGTGCGGGTCGATTTTGTCGGCAGTCATCTGTGTTGTCGCGTTTACCGTGCTCAACCGGCGCGGGGCTTTTGACAAGTTAGCAGCGTAGCGGGGCAATGCGAAATCTCCCTCATTGACGACATCATCAGCGACGACCCCGCGACCTACGTGACGCAGATCACGATGCCGGTTTCCCCAACAAAGTAAGAACCGCCCGGAAGGCATCGCGCTTTCGGGCGGTTCTTCAATTTGACTATTGATGCCTTAAGCCTGGGGCACCTCACCGGTAGCCAAGATCTGCTCGAGTGCGTCCTCGTCCAGCACGGGTACGCCCAGCTGCTCGGCCTTGGTAAGCTTGGAACCCGCTTTGGGACCGGCAACCAGATAGCTCGTCTTCTTTGATACGCTGCCCGAAACCTTGGCGCCGAGCACCTTGAGCGCCGCGCCCGCCTCGTCGCGCGTGCGGTTGACGAGCGTGCCGGTGAGCACGAAGGTCAGACCCGCGAGCGGCTGTGCGTCGGCGAGCTCGCCTGCCACGCCAGCGTCGGCTGCGGCTTGCGCGTGCGCGGCGCCCAAATCGACCTCGAGCGACAGGCCCGCCTGGCGCAGACGTTCCAGGACGGCAAGGTTCTCGGGCACGGCCAGGAACTGCTTGACGCTCGCCGCAATCTTGGGGCCGATGCCCTCGCACTCGGCAATATCCTCTTCGCTCGCCAAGATAAGCTTGTCAATCGACAGGAATCGCTCGGCGATGACCTCGCCCACGCTCTTGCCCACGTGACGGATGCCCAGGGCAAACAGCACGCGACCGAGCGGCTGACTCTTGGACTTGTTGAGCTCGGCGATGATTTTCTCGGCCGTCTTGAGGCCTACCGGAATGGGGTCGCCCTTCTTAACGCCCTTTTTGCTGTTGGAGCTGGCATAGGTGCGCCCCGTGTCCAGGCCTGCGATGTCATCGACCGTGAGCTGGTAGAAGTCTGCGACGTCGTGAATCAGCCCGGCGGCGATCATCTTGTCGACGATCTCGTCGCCTAGGCCATCGACGTCCATGCAGCCGCGGCTCACCCAGTGGAGCAGGCGCTCCTTGAGCTGTGCGGGGCAGTCGATGGACACGCAGCGGTAAGCCACCTCGCCATCCTCGTGGACCACGGGGCTACCGCACACGGGGCAGACCTCGGGCATCTGCCAGTCGACCGAATCGGCCGGGCGCTTGTCGAGCACCGGACCCACGACCTCGGGGATCACGTCGCCCGCCTTGTGCACGATGATGGTATCGCCCTCGCGCACGTTTTTGCGGCGGATCTCGTCGATGTTGTGCAGCGTGGCGCGCGCGATGGTGGAGCCGGCAACCGTCACCGGGTCGAACTCGGCGACCGGCGTGAGTACACCGGTGCGGCCCACCTGGATGCGAATTTCGCGCAGGACGGTCTGCTTTTCCTCGGGCGGAAACTTAAAGGCAATGGCCCAGCGTGGTGCGCGAGCGGTAAAGCCCAGGTCGAGCTGCTGCTGGAAGCTGTCAACCTTTACGACCACGCCGTCGATGTCGTAATCCAAGTCGCCGCGGTGCTCGAGCGCCTGGGCACAGAACTCGTGGACCTCGGCCGGCGTGGCACAACGAGCCACGTTGGGGTTGACGCTAAAGCCGGCGCTACGCAACCAGTCCAGAAACTCGCGCTGGCTGTGGACGTGCAGCGGGTCGGTATCGGCGATGGCATAGATAAAGGTGGCCAGGTCGCGGCGCGCCGTGACCTTGGGATCCTTCTGACGCAAGGATCCGGCAGCGGCGTTGCGCGGGTTGGCGAAGGGGTCGCGGCCCTCGGCATCGGCCTCTTCATTCAGGCGAACAAAGCTGCCCTTGGGCATGTACACCTCGCCGCGCACTTCGATGGTACGCTCGCGGTCGGCGCCCATGTGAGCGAGCGCCTGCTCGGACAGGTGCATGGGCACATCCTTGATAGTGCGCACGTTGAGCGATACGTCCTCGCCCGTGGTGCCATCGCCGCGTGTGGCCGCGCGTACGAAGGTGCCGTTTTGGTAGGTAAGCGCGACGCCCAGGCCGTCAATCTTGAGCTCACAGGTATAGGTGACGCTACCGGCGCCGAGCGCATCCTCGGTGCGCTGGAGCCAAGCGTCGAGCTCGTCCAGATCCATGGCATCGTCCATGGAATACATGCGTGCCATGTGCGTGACCGGCGTAAACTGCTCGCTCACGTAGCCGCCCACGCGCTGGGTATAGCTATCGGGCGTCACCAGGTCGGGGTAGGTAGCCTCGATTTCTTGCAGTTCAACGAGCATTTTGTCAAAGGCAGCGTCCGTGATCTCGGGTGCATCGAGCATGTAGTAGCGGTAGGCGTGGTAATCGAGCTCGTGGCGCAGCTTGGCCGCGCGCGCTGCCGCCTGGGCACGGGTATCGGCCGGCGCGGCGGTATCCGTGCTCGCTGGCGTTTCGGTATCGATGTCCACGCCGTCACCAAACAGGCTCGATTGCTCCATAGCGGCACTCCTTCGCTCGATTTCAAACGGATACAAGAGTACCACCGGTCGCAATGGGGCCGAATAGCAGTCTCAAACCGCACCGAATTGGCAGCGACCGGACCGGGGTTGGACAGTTAGTTCAGATTTGTATAATTACGCGCGCCGAATCGAGCTGAAATATCGGCTTTTCGCCCCAATCAATCGTTCTGAACGGCAAATTAGGTTTGCTTCCGTCTTCGAGACACCCATCTCGGCCCGTCTTTCATTTCAAAACCGCTCAAAACACGCCTCAGACCGCACCCGTTTTATACAAATCTGAACTAACTGTCCAAGCCCTTCCGAACCATGCCCTTGCCATTTCTAAATGATCCGTTTTCCTCCGTCCCCAACGGATCAATAAGAGAAGAGGGGCTGTCCCGCGCTGGCGGAACAGCCCCTCTGGCTTCGATATGTGCGATACAGCTCGTTAGAAACCCTGACCGTAGCCTTGCCCCTGACCCTGTTGGCCCAGCAGTTCTTCCAGGTACTGGCGCAGTTGCTCGTCGGTAATGCCGCCGTTGCCGGTGTCGGTCGCGCTGTCGTTCTGCTGCTGGTTCTGCAGCTCCTCATCAGAACCCAGCTCGACCGTGACCTTTTTCTCTTCCTTGCCGCGCACGAGCGTGATCTCGACCTTCTCGCCCACCTCGTGGCTGCGCAGCGCGATAATCAGGCCATCGGCGCTCGTAATCTCATCGTCACCCAGCTTGGTGATGACATCGCCCTCTTGGATGCCAGCCTTGGCGGCAGGACCGTCCTCGACGACACTTGCCACATATGCGCCGCTATCGGTGCCGAGATTGTTAGTGCGGGCGTTGAGCGCGTTGACGCTCGAAAGCGTGGCGCCCAGGTACGGATGAACCGGCGTCTTGCCGTCGATGATCTGGTCGGCGATGTTCTTGGCATAGTTGACCGGAATGGCAAAGCCCACGCCCGAGCTGGAGCCCGAGTAGCTCTCGATAAGAGAGTTAATACCCACGAGTTCGCCATTGTCGTTAACGAGCGCGCCGCCGGAGTTGCCCGGGTTGATGGCGGCATCGGTCTGGATCATGTTGGCGTAGATGGTGCTACCGCTGGTAGAACTCATGGCCGTGGAGCGATACAGCGCCGACACAATGCCCGTGGAGACAGATTGCTCGTTGCCGAACGGCGAGCCGATCGCCATGACCCACTCGCCCACGTTGAGCTTGGAGGAATCACCAATCTCGATCGGCGTGAGCTTGGAGGCGTCAGCATCCTTGAGCTTGATGACGGCCAGGTCGCTCGAGGCGTCGTTGCCCACGAACTCGGCCTCGTAGGTGGCACCGTCGTCCATGGTAACCACGTACTGATCGTAACCATCGACCACATGGTTGTTGGTGAGGATGTGGCCCTCGGTATCGAGCACCACGCCCGAACCGACGCTGCCCGAACCATCCGACTCGTCGGCAGACTGCGAAAGCGAGCCATTCTGGCTGCCGCTCGAAGTGGCGGTGATGGAAACGACGGAGGGCAGGGCCTTGGCAGAAACGGCCTCGGCAAGCGTGGTGTCCTCGGAGTCGATCGTAATCTTTTGCGTCGATGAACCCGAAGCACCCGCCGTCACGACATTCTTTCCGCCGCCAATGTTGAGCGTACCACTCATAATGAGCGCGATGACCAGCAGGGCGCCGCAGGCGCAGCCGGCGAGCGCCGTAATAAAGATCGGCAGCTTTTTGGTCTTGGTCTTGACCACCGTGTGCTTGTTTACAACCTGCTGACCGCCCAGCGGCTGGCCGGTCCGTGTGTCGTAGGCCTGTACGTAGGGAATGTTGCCGTCGGCAGGCGTCGACTCCACCTGCACGCGCGGCTGCTGCTGGGTCTCGCCAGCGTTGCCCGCATCCTGGGGACGCTGGGAATCGTTCTCGCTCATGGCTGCGATCCTTTCGTCTAATAACCAAAGGCCCGCCAAACATGTGGCGGGCCATCATTGTTCACGTTGAGTTGTACCCCAATATGCGGGCGAACGTGTATGAGAACGCAATCTTTAAGGAATGCTTAAGTTCTGCTGCAAACTCGAAAGGGATCCACACATGCGGCAAAACCACCACGAAGGCGCCTGCCCCCTTTGCGGTGAAAAGCTAGTCCTTAAACAGGTAGCCCACGCCGCGGACGGTGGTGATATGTGCCGCAATCTGCGGGCCCACCTTGGAGCGGATGCGTCGGATGTGCACGTCGACGGTGCGCGTGCCGCCGCAGTACTCAAAGCCCCACACGCGGTGCAGCAGCACTTCGCGGCTGTAGGCACGGTTGGGATGCGTCGCCAAAAAGCTCAGCAGCGAGTACTCCATCAACGTCAGGTCGATGGGCTCGTTATCGAGTGTCACCTGGTAGGTAGCCAGGTTAATCTCGAGATTATCGATGTTGAGCACATCGTCGGCAGTGATGGTCTCCTCCTCGCCCATCAGGCGCTGCGCACGAGCCTTGAGCTCGTTGGGCGTCGCCGTGGGGCATACAAAGTCGGCATGCGCGTGATTGGGCAGGCGCAGGGTGCCGAGCGCCTCGTCGTCGACGATCACCAGCATGGGAACGCCGCCGCGGTCGTCGAGCCATTTGGCAATCTGATCGATACGGTCGCTGCGGATGCCATCGGAATCGAGGATCAGCAGGTCAAAGTCATGCGCCGCAGTCGGCGAATCGGGGGTTGCCAGGCTCACCTCGACACCCAGGGTGGTCGTCAAGCTGCGGGCAAACTCGTGGAAGCGCGTCGTGCGCGCCATGAACAGGGCACTCTTTTCGGACATATCGACCTCCAAGGAAATGAGCTCAATCGTACTGGAACGAACCAGCGCGATTAGGAGTTCGCCAGGTAGTGCTTGATCTCCCACTCGGTGATCGTGGACTCAAACTTATGCCACTCGTCGCGCTTCTTTTTGAGGAAGAAGCTGTGGATGTGCTCGCCGAGGGCATCCTTCATAAACTGCGAGTCCTCAAACACGTCGAGCGCCTCTTTGAGCGAGCGCGGCAGCGGCGTATAGCCGGCCTCGACCATCTGACGGTCGGTAAGCTTGAGCGTCTCGGCCGTTGCCTCGGGCGGGAGTTCCAGCTTGCGCTCGATGCCGTCCAGACCAGCCGCCAGCGTGACGGCGTTGACCAAGTACGGATTGGCCATGGGATCGGGGCTGCGAAGCTCGATGCGCGTGGACAGCTGCTTGCCGGGCTTGTAGACCGGGATGCGGACCATGCTCGCGCGGTTGCGCAGGCCCCACGTAGCGTACTGTGGCACGGAGTCGCCGCCCGTGGTGATGCGCTTGTACGAGTTGACCGTGGGGTTGGTGATGGCGCTGATCTCGCGCGCGTGTGCCAGAATGCCGGCCATATAGTGTTTGGCGATATCGGAGAGGTGGTACTTCTCGTCGTCCTCGCCCCAAAAGACGTTGTTGCCGTCGTGGTCGAACAGCGACTGATGCAAAAACATGGCGCTGCCGTCCTCGCCCGCCAACGGCTTGGGCATAAAGGAGGCGTGGCAACCGCTCTCGTAGGCCTGCTGCTTAATGATGAGTTTGGCCGTGGTGATGGCGTCGGACATGCTCAGGGCCTCGGCGTGACGCAAGCTCATGCCGTGCTGCGAGCGGCCGGCGGCGTGGAAGGTGTACTCCACGGGCACGGACATCTTCTCGAGCGTGAGCACCGTATTGCGGCGCAGGTCGCGAGCGGCATCGCTCACCGAAAGGTCGAAGTAGCCCACGTTGTCGAGCGGATCGGGGGTGTGCTCGTCGGGGAAGTAGTAATACTCCAGCTCGGCACCAACGTTGAGCAGGTAGCCGGCCTTCTCGGCCTTATAGAACATGCGGCGCAGGGCGTCGCGCGGGTCGCCGGCAAACGGCTTGCGATCGGGAGTGCACACATCGCAGAACACGCGGGCGACGCCGTTATGGCTCGGGCGCCACGGCAGGATCTGGAAGGTCGAGGCGTCAGGGAACGCGAGCATGTCGGCTTCCTCGGGCGTGGCAAAGCCCTCGATGGCGGAGCCGTCAAAGCCAATACCCTCCTCAAAAGCGACCTCGAGGTCTTCGGGGCTAATGGCAAAGTTCTTGAGGCGGCCGAGAATGTCGACAAACCACAGACGCACAAAGCGGATGTCACGCTGCTCTACGGAACGGAGTACGTAATCGATGTTCTGCTGGTTCATGTCGCTCCCCTTTCTTTCGGGCGGGTTTCGACTGGTCTATATCGCAGATACTATCGCAGAAAAATGTTTCCGCAGGGTTAAAGCGTATCAAGCGCCCAAAAAACGTGCGCGAACAGGCAGTTACGAACGAGCGGCTAACGTGAGGTCGAAGCGCGGTGTTCGATGTGGCCGGGAACCTCGATGCGCTTAGGGGCGAGCTTTGCGGCATCGCCCACGGTGGTGGTAACAACGTCGATACGCTCGGAGAGGCGATCGACCACGCGCTCGGCGATGGTGAGGGTGTCCTGCGCGGCCGTGGTGACTCCGCCAAAGAGCACATGGTTCCAGGGACAGTCGTCAAACGTCGCGATCTTGAGCCCCGCCGGCAGCGAGGGACCAAGCTGCGCCAGCGCCTCGGTCAGGCTCAGGAAAACCAGGCCGTTGACGGCAATGAGGCCGAGCTTTTTTCCTGCATAGCCGCGGATGGTCTCGTCCAGGCGGCCGACGCCCGTGGCACCGCCATCGGCCAAGGTGACGACCTCGCCGGCAAGGCCGCGGCGCGAAAGCTCGTCGGTAAAGGCCTCGGCGCGCTCGCGACGGACGGGGCTGTCGTCGCTTGCCTCGGTAAGCAGGCACAGGCACTCGCTGCCAGCGGCGGTCAAGGCGTCTACCAAGCCGGCGACCAGCTCACGGTTGTTAGATGTCACCAGATCGACACCGCCGTCGGCAACGTCGCGGTCGAGCAGCACAACGGGCAGGCGTCCCGCTGCCGCGACGATCGCCTCGTCGTTACCACCGCAGGTATTGACGACCAGGCCGTCCACGCCAGCGTCGATAAGCCTGGTGAGCGACTCGGCCTCCTTGGCGGGATCGTTGCCGCTAATGGCTGTCATGAGCGAGCAGCCGCGCGCGGCGGCGCTGGCGGAAAGGCCCTCGAGCATGGCGCTGGAGAACGGGTTGGCGATGTCGGCCAAGATCACGCCGATGAGGTTGGTACGCGAGCTGCGCAGATTGCGCGCGGCGGCACGTGGGCGATAGCCGGTACGCTCGATAACCTCCGCAATGCGAGCACGGGTTTCCTCGGTCATTTGCCCGGGGCGGTTATTGAGATAGCGCGAGACCGTGGCCGGGCTCACACCCGCCTCGACGGCAATGTCCTTGATTCTCATCTGCGCCATAGCGCACCCCGTTTCCCCATTGTCGGCAGTCTGAGCCATTTTAGGCATTTTTTAAAATTCTCGGTTGCAAAACGCTGTAGGTGAGCAGCATCGTTTTTGCGTCTCGAGCAGATGCGATAATGGGCTAGATAGCCGAGTCTTTGGACAGCTCAAAATAATCGGGATGTAAGGCGATAACCGGACCTTGCTCTTCGGGCATCAGGTGCAGGTGTGTCTCTGCCAGGTAGCTCGCCGCGTCGGTATCGCCCCTCTTAATGGCCTCGAGAATCCGGCGATGCTGCCGACGAATCGGCTCCCAATCTAGATCCTGCGACACCATACGCAACCAGTTGTATCGCTCAAAATGCGTATTGACGCTCTTCATCCAATCCCACAACATGTGACGGCCGGCAATCTCAAAACACGTCTCATGGAACAGGTTGTCCAGGTCAAAGAAACGACGCGTTTCGCCATGGTCGAGCGACTCGGACTCGGCAAGAATCTGATCGAGCCGATGCTTTTGCTCGGGCGTGGCGACCGAGCAGCATTTAATGAGTACGCTTCGCTCGAGTTTCTCTCGCAAGAAACAGGCGTTCTCGGCGCGCTCCATGCTGATCTTAGAGACGTAGGTGCCGCTTTTGGGACGCGTTTCCACCAGCTCCTGCTCACGCAGGCGCACAAAGGACTCGCGAATGGGCGTACGCCCGATTCCCGTCTCCTTTTCCAGACCAATCGCCGAAAGGCGCGTGCCGGGCTTGAGCTCGGCATAGATGATCTTGGAGCGCAGTGCATTGTATGCCTGATCTTGCAAGCTTTGATTATGCTGGTGCTGTTCCATAAAGCCCTCGGATAAACCCTCGGTTAGTCGAATACCACCATGCAATACTATCGCATCGACACGCCCCAGCTCCCAATCAGTCTTTTTGGGACGGGGCTCTTTTAGCTACCCTAGCCCGCAGATCGGCCCCTTGCCACAAAAGTGGCCCATCTACTACGTTAACACGGATAGCCTCGGCCATACCAAAAACTGTGGAAACAAAACCGCAGGTAGGCAGCTTGGCGATTTTCGAAAAAGCCGACTATGGTTGACCCCTGAGGCTTAAACGTAGTAGATAGGCCCTTTTCGTGGCGCAGCACTACTGCACCCCAAATTGGCACCCCGAGCCTGTTATAAGTTGCTGCGAAATACGAACGGTTGATGATCAAGGCGCGCTATGCGGGTTGCTATATCTCACTACACTTTGATGCGCGTCGCTATACTTTGCTATATCTTGCTATAACTTGACAATAATCGGCCCGTTACCATCCGGGATATAACGGACCCCAAGCCAACGCCGGCTTGGGGTCCGTCTTGTACCATGGCTCTTTTTGACTATGAGCACTCGTATTTCGTGGCCCGCCCGGTTCCCTGCCTTACGATTGCATTCCGTTCAAGCAGAGATTCGAGTGCAGCCAACGTCCGCATGCGGCTCAGCCCCGTCTGCTTTTCAATCTCGCTTCGCGACATAATTCGACCGCCCGACAAGGCCTTGAGAACCTGGACCTCTTCCTCGGACCCTTCAAGGGCATCGGTAACGGGCAATGTGACGGCCACCATGCCGCCGCGAACATCAAATACCGGTCGGCTTAAAGAATCTCGATACGCACGCCGGATTCGTGCGATTCCCGTGCCAAATTTCTCGATGTAATCCAGCTTTAAGAAGACCTCTGCAACGATGGGGTTTCTGAGCACGGATATCTGCCCATACAGGTATTGTTCCGTCGTCAAACCGGCGGGCAGCGATCCGGGGGAGGTCACAACGACGCGATCATCGTACAGGGCAATTTGAACGTTCGCTCGAACGTCCCACGTCCGATGCACCAAAGCATTTGCGACAGCTTCGCGAAACGCCTCGAGAGGAATTCGATCGGTTTGGACGCGCTCCATCCCTTCGATACGCTCATAACGGTAGTAGCGTGCAAACATAGCTACCGCCCTGTCCACCTGCTCAATTGCGGATACATTTGTCGCCGCCTCGCGATCCAAGATCACATCCTCGGTATCAACAAAACGGACGCAGTCGATGCCCGGAAAATCATTCTTATCCGCCAAAATCGCCGCAGCGTTGGTATAGCCATCTTTGCCGAGCAAGCGAAGCGTGCGCATAATATCCGGCGTTAGCTCAGAAATGCCGAGGTGTTCAACACACTTATGCTCGAGCGTGTGAAAACTCAAGTCCTGGCGAGCCGACGTGAGCGCGTCGAACGTTACGTTGCTGCCTTCGAGCGTCAGCCTGCCATACTCAAACCGGTCGACCTCCACCGTTGCCGAATCGTTTCGCCTGTAGGCCTTCAAGATATAAGACGAAAACCGTTTGCGTACTGATTTATCCGAGACGCAAACGGTTTTCATCTTGATTTACGTACGGAATTAAGACGCATAATTTCGCTTTCGTATGGCTCAATACCGGACGCAGACTGTTTTCGTCTGTCAATACGTCTGCAATCCAAACGAAAAGAGCCCCGAGCTCGTATGAACTGCCTCCCATTTCTTGGACATGAGAAATGGGAGGCTTTTTATGCGTGTCG
>OLSB01001771.1_pt1 | contig 19596 bp, 19 predicted proteins | sample 1672071 | NCBI WGS metagenome assembly OLSB01 (sample SAMEA3136642, study PRJEB25190) | human gut metagenome | biome: human gut; feature: human-associated habitat; material: faeces | place: Austria | collected 2013 | reverse complement strand
AGATATGTATGTGGATATTGCCATATCGTATGCCATACTTGGCTTTATTAGCTCTGTAATTGTGGCTAAATTTCTTGGAAGCACAGGGAACAAAAAAAGCAGGGGAGGCGAAAAGAATGGGAATTAAAGAGATACTGACCGTCATTTTTCTTTCTCTGGGATTCATATGTTTTATAGCATCCGCAGTGGGCGTTTTCAGGATGAAGGATTTCTACTGCAGACTTCATGCAGCAGGTGTATCTGAATCAGCCGGTCTCATTCTTTGTAGCACAGGTCTCTTCATATATGAAGGCCTTACTATGACAGGCATAAAGATTTTTGCTGTCTTTCTTGCTGTATTTATTGCAAGTCCCATAGGTACGCACATTATCGCAAAAGTTGCATATAAACAGAGTCTGCAGGCAGAAACTGCAGAAGAAAAGGAGGCAGACTGATATGCCTATATTATTATTGGAAGGACTTCTTCTGCTGGCTATGATTTCCATTGCCATTGCAATAATCTTCGGAAAAAACCTGCTGGCAGCCACCATAATATACTGTGGATTCAGTTTCAGTGCCATGCTTTTGTACACTATAGTGGGTGCGGCAGACGTAGCTTTTACTGAAGCTATAATCGGAACCATATCAACGGTATATTTCATCATTGCCATTAAATCTATAAAAAACAGAGGTGAGCATGATGAAAAAAAGTAACAGTAACAAGAAATTAGCAGCAGGACTTATAGCAATCATTATTCTGGTAGGTGCAGGCGCTCTTAAGATCGGCAGTTTCCTGCCGGTGATAGGTGCGCAGGACACTCCTGCCAACAGTTATCTTTCAGAATACTATATAAGCCATGCTGTGGAAGATACAGCTTCTCACAATATTGTGACGGCTGTGCTTGCAGACTACAGAGGTTTTGACACACTTTTTGAAACTTGTGTGCTGTTTCTTTCCGGGATAACAGCTGTGATGATTCTTTCAACAAAGAAAAAAATCAGTCATGACAAAACCATAAGAACCATAAACGACAATTCTGAACATATATTCAGCAGCAACATAATGGACGCCGCATTTCGTATCGTGGTTCCTATAATACTGATATATGGAATATACGTGCTGATACATGGTGAAATAAGCCTTGGCGGCGGATTTCAGGCAGGCGCACTGCTGGCGTGTGCATATCTTCTGGACAGAATAATACCTAGTTTTCAGATGAGAGTAAAGCACATCACAGATGAGATTGCCCTGATAACTGCCGGAACAGGTGCATTATTCTATGTAATCACAGGGATTCTCCCTATGCTGAACGGAGGAAACTTCCTTGAATTCAACAAGCTTCCTTTCGGAAGCGGCGCAGGCGATATTGCAGTACTTCACTCTACAGGCATACTTATGATTGAAATAGGCGTAACGCTGTGCGTAATGGGAATTATAATAACAATTCTTGAGGTAGTGCTGGAAAGGACGGATTTTGATGACTGATATAATTGACAGACTTGAATTTTTCCTTGCAGATCGAGGAATTTACATGCTGGCACTCATTCTTTTCGCTGTTGGAATATATGGAATGATTGCATGTGGAAACTATATGAAAAAGATAATGTGCATGAATATAATGCAGGTTTCCATTATTTTCTTCTTTCTTACCTTTGGACAAAAAGAAGGAGGAACCCTGCCTATAGCTCTTGAAAATATTTTTTCTGCTGAAGCCTATATAAACCCGGTTCCCCATGCGCTGATGCTTACTGCCATAGTTGTAAGCCTTGGTACTACAGGCGTAGGTCTAGCTCTTCTTATGAAGATTAAAGACATATACGGAACCATTGAAGAAGACGAAATAACAGGAAAGGGAGGAAAGAAGGAATGAATCAGATTGCCCAGCACCTTCCTGTTCTCATAATACTTTTTCCGCTTTGTGCCACGTTACTTTGCCCTCTTATAAGTCATTTCAGCCCGGACTGGGGAAAACGCAGTGTGATTTCTGCTTTGTTCCTTTCGGTTGTATGTGCAGTGTGGCAGCTTGTCATAGTGGTTTCATCAGGGGAAACAATTCATTATTTTCTTGGAGGATGGAAGCCTCCTATAGGAATAGAGTTTGCTGTAGACAATGTAAATGCTGTCATAATCCTGCTTGTAGCTGTTATTTCATGGACTACATCTTTATTTAGCAGTCCTTTCGAAAAAAAGGAAAGAACCAGAAGCTTATATTCTGCAGGATATTATTCAATGTTGGCTTTTCTGGCGGTAGGACTCCTGGGTATGTCCACCACCGGAGATGCATTTAACTTATATGTATTTATGGAAATAACGGCTATTTCCGGTTATGGACTTATTGCTGTAGGAGAAGAAAAGGGGCCTATTGCTTCTTTCAGATATTTGATGACAGGCACAATAGGTGCATCCATGTATCTGCTTGGCGTCGGCTTTCTCTATGCTTCCACAGGCACTCTCAATATGGCCGATCTGGCGGATAAAATGCCGCAGCTTACAGATAGCCCGCTTATTATCATAGCAGTTGCATGTCTTATTGTGGGATTTGGTATAAAGATGGCACTTTTCCCGCTTCATGGGTGGCAGCCGGCTGCTCATTCTTATGCACATCCCGGAGCAGATCCGATGATAGCAGGAATAATGATAAAAATTCCGGCTTATGCAATGCTCAGATTCTTCTACTGTATTTTCATAGAAGATAGCAAAGTAATGCAGCTTTTCTTTGCGGCTCTCGGTGTAATGGCCGTATTAGGAGTGCTTTTCGGTTCTCTCAAAGCCTTGCGCTATGATACATATAATAAAATCCTGGCATACTCAAGCATAGGTCAAGTTGGTTATATAGCTATGGGATTTGCCATCGGTAACGTGTACGGACTTATCGGAGCTGTTCTTCATATCGTAAGTCATGCTTTTATGAAAGCCGGTCTCTTTTATACTTCCGGAGCTTTAAAATACCGTTATGGCATTCATGAGACCACTTATCTGGGTCAGGTTTACAGAAAAATGCCTGTAACTTCGCTGACAATGGTTGTATGTGCTCTTTCCATGATTGGGCTTCCTCCATTCGCAGGCTTCTTCAGCAAGTGGTATCTTGCTCTCGGCGCAATTCAGAAAGGTCAGTATATATTTGTTGCAGTACTGATATTGAGCAGCCTGTTAGGCGCCATATACTTTTTCCGTATTATTGAAAAACTTTTCATGGAAAGAGAAAAGATTTCCGACGAAGAAAACAACATGAGAACAGAAAAAAAGGGAAAAGAACTGCCATGGCAGATGCTCGTACCTCTTATTGTAGTTGTTGCAGCCGTAATTTTAATAGGTCTTTTTAATGCATATATAGCAGGTGATGTTCTCAAGCCTGTAATAACGGAGGTGTTTCTGAAATGATTACGGAAAGCTTAAGGCCGGCGCTGGCCATTGCAACAGCGCTTCTGGCGGCAATTCTGATTCTCTTTTTCGGAAACCGTCTGAAACCCAATGTGAGAGAAGGGATAACCCTTGTTGCTGCTGCAGTAATGACGGGACTTGTGTTTTCCATGATTCCAAAAGTCCTTGGAGGCGGTGCCTTTGTTGCGGAATTATGGACCATAGCTGACGGAATTCAGTTGAAGCTTAAAACAGATGGGGCAGGCATGGTATTTGCCTGTATAGCAAGCTTTTTATGGATTCTTACATCTGTTTATTCCATAGGATATGTGAGAGGTCATCACGAAAAAAATCAGACAGGCTATTTTGCAGCCTTTGCTGCTTGCATAGCTTCAGCTATAGGAATTGCTTTTTCTGCAAACCTTATAACTTTCTTTATTTTTTATGAAATGCTGACTCTGGCGACTTATCCTCTTGTTGCGCATTACAGAGATGAAAAAGCAAAAGCATCCGGAAGAAAATATCTTGCATATACCCTTGTAAGCGGTCAGCTATTCTTTGCTGCAATTGTCTGGGTATATGCAAAATACGGCACATGTGAATTTGCTGCAGGAGGCTTCATAGAAGCCGGTTCAATGCCTAAAGCCCTTATGTGCGTAATGTTTTTTATGATGATAGCAGGTGGAGTTGTGAAAGCCGGTGTTATGCCTTTCCACGGATGGCTTCCTTCTGCGATGGTTGCCCCTACGCCGGTAAGTGCTCTGCTGCATGCAGTTGCAGTTGTAAAAGCAGGAGTTTTCTGTTTACTGAGAATAATATGCTATGTTTTTGGACCTGAAAGTTCAGCATGGTGCGGAGGAGCCTCTGTCCTCAGTTGGTTTGCTGTCTTTACCATTCTCGTTTCATCAATGGTGGCAATGCGGCAGGATAACCTGAAAGCAAGGCTGGCATTTTCAACTGTAGGTCAGCTCTCATATATTGTTCTGGGTATATGCATTCTTTCTGTTTACAGCATTGCAGGTGCAATGTTCCATATGGTTGCTCACGCGTTTCTGAAAATAACTCTCTTTATGTGCGCCGGAGCAATTTTTGTAACTACCGGCCTGTCACAGATAAGCACAATGGGAGACCTCGCAAAAAGAATGCCTGTAACTTGCGTGTGCTTTACGGCCGCCTCACTTGGCATTGCAGGATTGCCTCTGATGGCAGGGTTTATAAGTAAATTCAATATCCTTCAGGGTGCATTAACCATGGGGAAGCCTATGTTTATAGCGGTTCTCATGGCTGCCGCGCTGCTGGCCCTCAGTTATCTGATTCCTGTTGTGAGAATCTTTTTCGGAAAAGAAAGTTCATCTCAGACGGTCTCATGCACAGCTGCAGAACATGGCCATGTTCATTCCTCATCAGGATTTGATGCGGCACCGGCAATGCTGATTCCGCTGGTTCTTACAACAGTCGTTGCAATAATACTTGGATGCTTCCCTGATGCGGGAACACATCTTTACGATATGGCGGTAATGGCCGCCGAAGAAATAATGGGGGAGGGAGGAATTTATCTTGCTGGATAAGAAGAAAATATATTTCATATTGGGCGTTATCATAGCGATGGCTTTGATTGCTGAATATTGCTTTGCCCATCCTCATTATCATATGATATGGAACACCGTACCCGGAGCCGATATCGTGCTGGGGTTTGCCGGAGCATGGCTCCTTATTCTGCTTGCTAAAAAAATTATGGCAGGACTTCTGCAGAGAAAAGAATCCTATTATGATGAAGGAGGTGAACGCCATGATGGATAACTTCCTTCAGCCGGGACTGTTGATGATAATAACAGGGCTGCTGACGCTGATAACCGGTAAGGAAATTCTCAGACGGGTCATATTTATTGCAGGACCTGTCATTACTCTGTGTGCAGTGGCAATCTCTGGCGCAGACAAGCTCACGACAATGTTCGGGATCATATTTTCACTTATCGCCGTTGTAGCTGCAATATATAATATTAATGTCAAAGACAGACTTGAGCTGGCTGCAGAAGCGATATACGCAGGAAGCAGCATAAGTGTTGTATTCGCAACAAGCTGGATCGGAATGCTGGTTTTCTGGGAACTTATGGCGGTATCTTCATGGCTTATCGTTGTTTCTTCAAGAACAGAAGAGGCAGGCAAGGCAGGGTTCCGGTATCTGGTTGTTCACATGCTGGGAGGAAACCTTCTCCTTGCCGGAATAGTCATAAAACTTGCTCAGGGCAGTACGGCCATAGAATGCCTTACAGGAACATGTGATGCCGCATATTGGCTTATTCTGGCGGGAGTGGCCGTCAATGCAGCGATTCCGCCCCTTAATGCATGGATTGCAGATGCATATCCTGAGTCAACTATGGGAGGAACAGTATACATGGGTTCCTTCACCACAAAAGTAGGCGTCTTCTGCCTTATAAAGATTTTTGCAGGCACAGAACTTCTCCTTTACTTTGGAGTTTTCATGGCTGTGTGGGGAGCATGCATGGCACTCATTGAGAATGACCTGAGAAGACTTTTTGCATATCACATCATAAGCCAGGTAGGATATATGGTCGCATCTCTGGCCATGGGCGGCGAGATGGGAATTGACGGAGCAGCAGCACATGCATTCAACCATATTCTTTACAAAGGAACGCTGCTCATGTGTGCAGGTGCAGTTATTTCTGCCACAGGAAAGCGTAAGATAAGTCAGTTGGGGGGATTAGCTAAAAAAATGCCTGTTACTGCAGGTTGCTTTCTTGTTGCATCCATGGCCATTGCCGGCTTCCCTCTGCTTAACGGCTTTGTAAGCAAATCTCTCATCATGGGAGCTGCCGCTTCTTATGAGATACATTGGGCTGAACTTCTTTTAACACTGGCAAGCATAGGAACTCTGATGTCGGTTACTCTTAAGGTCAATTATTTTGTCTTCTGGGGCAAGACTGACAAAGATGTTGATGTTAATCTTGATGCCGTTACTCTCAACAGAAAAATCGCCATGATAATCGGTGCCGGAGCCTGTGTTGTTACAGGGATTTTCCCTGACATAGTTTACAGCCTTACGCCATACGGCACAGATGGTCATCCGTTCACCGTTGATCACGTAACTCAGTACATACAGCTTTTTGCTGCAGCCGCTGTGGTATTTGTAATGTATGCGGAACACATGCAGCCTAAAGAAAAAATCACATTGGATACTGACTGGTTTTACAGAAAACCTCTAAAATATGCAATCAACGGAATTTCACTGCTCTGCGACAATATAAGATGTGCGGCAGGCAATGCTATGGGCAGATTTTTCGCCAATGCAAATATGTATCTCCATAACCCTCATCTGATTGCAGAAAGAATATTCGATCTGAAGCCTAAGGCACCAAGAAACTGTATTGAAGATGACGACGTTCTTCAGAAACCTGCGGGATGGCTTGTTGCAGTAAATTTTGCAGTATTTACAGCAGTCTTGCTATTCGTTTTCATTTATATACATCGTTGAAACCTGCAAATCTTTCTGCTATAATCAAAATGAGGTGAGTTTATGTCAGATAAACAGACAATAAACAAAATTTCAGAAGATATAATATGTGCCGCAGCAGCAAAAGCGGCTCTTGAGGCAGATGGAGTTATAGGTTTCAGTGACACCCTGGCAGACAATCTAACCAAGATGATTGCCGGAAGAGATTCAGAACACAGAGGAATAAGGATTTCTCGCGATAAAGAAGAGGGATTCATTATAGACATATTTATAATAGCCGAGTACGGATGCAAGATTCCTCAACTTGCATGGGATGTCCAGAACGCTGTTAAAAACCAGGTATCAGAGATTGCAGATAAAACCATAAGCGCCGTAAACATTCATGTTCAGGGCGTTGCACTGCCCAAAAGAAACGGGAGAACAGATGAATAGAAAAAAAGCAAGAGAGCTGGTCATGCAATGTTTTTTTCAAATGGAGGCTCAGAAAGAATTTAATACGAGAAGCGCAGAGGCTTTTTTGAAAGAATATACAACCGGTGGTCAGGAAGATTATCTGAAATCAGTAGTAGAATCATTTTGCAACAACAGAGAAGAAATAGACCAACTACTCAACAAAAATTCAAAAGGATGGCCGGTAGATAGAATGGCCAAAACAGATCTTGCAATTTCAAGGCTTGCTGTCACGGAAATTCTGTTCTGCCATGATATTCCAAAGGCTGTGGCTATAAATGAGGCTGTGGAACTGGCAAAAGTTTACGGTACCGAACAGTCTTCAAAATTCATTAACGCCATTCTGAAGAACATATAAAGCAATGATCTATCATAAACTGGCCCTGGGCATTGATACAAGCAACTATAAGACTTCTGTTGCTGTAGTCGACAGTCGGGGCAATGTGCTGTTTAACAGCCGAAAATTTCTAAATGTAAAAAAAGGAGAAAGAGGGCTTAGGCAATCCGAAGCCCTGTTTCAGCATGTAAAACAACTTCCGGATGCTATTGAAAAAGCTTTGTCAGACCCTGAAATCAGACATGCTGTGGGATGCGTGAGCGTATCGGTTAAGCCAAGACCTGTAGAAGGATCATACATGCCTGTTTTTTTGGCAGGTGAGGCTTTTGCACAAACTCTGTCTGCAGCTTTAGGTGTCCCAATGTACAGATTTTCTCATCAGGAAGGTCATATTGAAGCAGTAAGCCGCTTTGTGAATATTGACAAAAGCAGACCTTTTATATGCTTTCATTTCAGCGGAGGAACCACTGAAGCTATTTTAACTGATAAAAATGAACATACTTTTGAGATAGTAGGCGGATCAAAGGATCTGGCTTACGGACAGGTTCTGGATCGTATCGGAGTAAGCATGGGGTTTGATTTTCCATGTGGTGAAGAACTTGATAAAACAGCGTGTTTGTTCCAAAAGAATGGTGCAAGTCAAAGGCTTTTTTCAAAAATAAAAGTTAGAGATGGCTTCCTGAATTTATCCGGAACGGAAACACAAGGGCAGAGACTTGTGGGAAGCTGTAGTAAAGAACTGATTATCTCAGATCTTTTCAGAGTCCTTTCTCAATCTGTATGCGATATGACAGAACAGCTTGCATCAAAATATAATATTGACCAATTTATATATGCCGGTGGAGTGTCTTCCAGCGGCTTTATCCGAGATTTCCTGGAACATCGCCTCGGAACCAGATACAGTATTTTTTTCGGCAGCCCTGAGCTGTCATCAGACAACGCCGTAGGTACGGCACTTCTTGGAGGAAACATGATATGGCTTTGAGACCTGTAACGGTTTCTCAACTTAATGAATATATCAGCAGGGTACTTACCACCGATCCGCTTCTTGGAAATATTTCCGTTTGCGGTGAAATATCCAACCTGAAATTTCACAGCTCCGGTCACGTATACTTTTCACTGATAGATGAAAGCGGCAAGGTTAACTGTTTCTTGCCGTCGGGATATGCCCGGAATATTCACTATGCTCTCGGTGATGGCCTTGAAGTAATTGTCAGGGGCTATATCAATGTATATAAAAAAGGCGGAACTTACACTCTCTTTGTAAAAGATGTGGAAGTCAGCGGAGAAGGCAACCTTTCAGCTGCCTTCGAACTTCTTAAAAAGAAACTGAGTGGAGAAGGACTCTTTGACCAGGCACACAAGAAACCCATTCCTTCCTTTCCTCATAAAATAGGCATTGTCACATCTCCTACCGGTGCCGCCGTGAGAGATATGCTTAAAATAATAAAAAGCAGGACTTCTATGACAGATGTGCTCATTTTTCCGGCATTGGTACAGGGACCGGATGCGGCAAAGGACATGGCTGACAAGCTGGATATGATAAACGAAAAATTTGCTGGCGAAATAGATTTGATCATTATAGGCAGAGGCGGCGGTTCGGCTGAGGATCTCTGGGCTTTTAACGAAGAATGCCTTGCCAGAGCTGTGTATCGTTCAAATATCCCTATTATTTCGGCAGTAGGGCACGAAGTGGATTTTTCAATATGCGATTTTGTTGCAGACATGAGAGCAGAAACACCTACCGCAGCGGCAGAAAAAGCCGTGCCTGATGATGCTTTGCTTTCTGAAAAACTTGAAGAATATAAAAAAGCTCTGAGTTCTCACCTGAAAAGCAAAGTGAATTACTTTGATCTGGCTTCAGAAAGCAAATTAAAGGATATGCGCCTCACATTAGTAAACAGAATGGATCGAATGGTCCACATTCTTGAACAGCAGATGATAACGCTCAATGAAAACAACCCTGAAAATATTCTTTTAAAAGGATATGCTCTGATTGAAAATTTACAAGGAAAAATTATTTCGTCGGTTAATAGTTTTACAGACAGAGAAATATACAAAATTCATCTCAGAGACGGATGCCTCAAGGTAACCATATCCGATATCAAAAAGGAAGGTGAGAAAAGTTGACTTTTGAAGAATCCATGAAAAAGTTGGAAGAAATGTCAGAAAAAATTAAAGAGGAGAGCATCACTCTTCAAGAGGCAATGGAATGCTATCGTGAAGGATTAGAATGCTACAATCTCTGCAAAAAAATCCTCAATGACGCCAAACAGCAGATTATCACCTATGAGGAAGGAGTGAACTAAATGGCTGACAGAAGTTTTGAAGAATATAAGTCTCTTGTTGATGAACATCTCATGGACTTTATACCTAACATAGACAACAAGAGCATATCTCTTTACGAATCCATGAAATACAGCCTTATGGCAGGAGGAAAAAGGCTTCGTCCTGTTCTGCTTCTGGCATCATGTGAGTTTGCCGGCGGAAATATTATGGACGCTCTTCCTTACGCCTGTGCCATGGAATATATTCACACTTATTCTCTGATTCACGATGATCTGCCTGCTATGGATAACGATGACTTAAGACGCGGTCTTCCTACAAATCATAATGTTTACGGTGAGGCCATCGCAATTCTTGCAGGTGACGGATTGTTAACATGTGCCTTTGAGGCCATAACAAAAGATATGATGATGTACTTTGACTCACCTGACGAGATGCGTAAGCGCGTAAACGCAGCTAACGCAATTGCCAAAGGGGCCGGCTGCAAAGGAATGGTTGCCGGGCAGATTTCGGATATTGAAGCCGAAAACGCCCTGGTATCCAATGAACTGCTGGAGTATATTCATCTTAACAAAACCGGCGCATTGATAAAAGCTTCTGTAAAGGCAGGACTTTACCTGGGAAATCCTACAGGAGAAATGCTGAGAGACCTTGAAAAATATTCCGATAATCTCGGGCTGGCATACCAGATTGCCGACGACATACTTGATGTAATAGGCAATCCCGAAGAATTAGGCAAGGAAACCGGTTCGGATTTAAAAAAGAACAAAAATACCTATACTTCAATAAACGGTCTTCAGGCTGCGTATGACAGGCTGGAAGAACTTACAGGGGCTGCCGTAGATGCCATATCCAACTACTACGACAACGCTGAATTTTTCAGAAATCTTGTATTGAAGCTTGCTAAAAGGAAAAAGTAAATGAAAACAGATATTACAGAATATAACTTTCCCGAAGATCTCAAGAGCATGAGCGAAGAAGAACTGGAACTGCTGACATATTCCATAAGAGATTTTCTTATAGATAAAGTGTCCTCAACAGGCGGTCATCTTGCATCAAACCTGGGTGTAGTGGAACTTACCATTGCTCTTCACAGATGCTTTGACAGTCCCAGGGATAAAATAATATGGGACGTAGGCCACCAAGCATATGTTCATAAAATACTGACAGGAAGAGCTTCGGAATTTGACACCCTCAGAAAACTTGACGGCCTGAGCGGTTTCCCCAAAGCAAAAGAGAGCCCTCATGACATTTACGATACAGGGCACAGCAGTGTATCAATTTCTGCTGCCGCGGGTATAGCTGCCGCACGGGATATAAAAAAAGAAAAATATGAGGTCATTGCCGTAATAGGGGATGGATCCCTTACCGGCGGCATGGCTTACGAAGGGCTAAACAACATCGGAGACAGTAAATCCAAAGTTATAATTGTACTTAACGATAACGGAATGTCCATATCTCCAAACACCGGAGGCATATCCAAGTATCTTGGCAGTTTAAGAACATCAAAAGGATATCTGGGTGCCAAAAATTTTGTAAAGAAAACCATAGGTTCAATTCCAAATGTCGGCAAATCCATAGCAGACGGTCTTGCCGACATAAAAAATGATATAAAATACTCCATCATGGATCACGGCGGTGTTCTGATTGAAGAACTGGGGCTGACATATTTCGGTCCTGTTGACGGACACAGCCTTGCCGATCTGACAGATATTTTTGAAAAAGCAAAGAATCTTAATGAGCCGGTTCTTATTCATGTAATAACCAAGAAAGGAAAGGGATACAGGAACGCTGAGAAAAGCCCTGGAAAATTCCACGGAATAGGACCCTTCGATCCTACTACAGGGGCGCTTATCAGCAAACCGCAGGGATTCACTTATTCATCTCTTTTCGGGCAGTTTATAGCTAAAAAAGGTGAAGAAGACAGCAAAATAGTTGCCATAACGGCAGCCATGTGCGAGGCCACAGGTCTGGAACATTTTTCCCAAAAGTTCCCGCAACGTTTCTTTGACGTGGGAATAGCTGAAGAACACGCTGTCTCCTTTGCAGCCGGACTCGCCAAAGGCGGCATGAAACCTGTAGTATGCATTTATTCATCATTTCTTCAGAGGGCTTATGACCAGATGATAGAAGATGTATGCATGCAGAAGTTGCCTGTAGTTTTTGCCATAGACAGGGCAGGATGTGTAGGCGCTGACGGAGAGACGCACCATGGCATGCTGGATATTTCTTATCTGTCTACAATGCCTAACATGACAATACTTACACCAAAAGATGGAAACCAGCTGGAGGCAATGCTGGATTATGCATTTAATCTGGATGCTCCCGTGGCTATAAGATACCCAAGGGGCAGCGCTTTTTATGATAAAAATATTATGTCAACATATTGCGGTGATAACATTCGTACACATCTTCCCGGACGTGTTGACATATGGGCCTGCGGGAAGATGTATGACTGCGGACTTAAAGTGGCAGAACTTCTTGACCAATATGGAATTAAATCCGGCCTTGTGGATGTCACTACAATAAAACCTATGGATCTTAGACCTCTGGAGGATATTACAGCCGATACCCAATACATTGTTACTATTGAGGATAATTCTGTAAAGGGAGGATTTGGAATGCAGCTTGGTGCTGCAGTTACAGGCACAGGTATCAAGGTACTTAATTTTGCATGGCCTGACGAGTTTATACCTCAGGGAAACTTTGACCAGCTGGCAGACAGATTCGGCCTCACGGCGGAAAAGATAGCAGAAAGGATATGTGAAATCATTGAAGGAAAGGCTTGATATTCTTTTGGTAGAAAAAGGTTTTTTCCCATCCAGGGAAAAGGCAAAAGCATCCATTATGGCAGGAATCGTCCTGGTTGACGGACAGATCAGCGATAAGGCGGGAACTATGGTTCCCTGTGATGCTGACATAAAGATAAAAGAAAATGTTTGTCCGTATGTCAGCCGCGGAGGATTGAAACTGGAAAAATCCATAAAAACGTGGAATCTTGATTTAAAAGATATGACATGCATGGATATAGGCGCTTCCACAGGCGGTTTCACCGACTGCATGCTTCAGAACGGAGCTTCAAGAGTCTATGCTGTTGATGTGGGATACGGACAGCTTGATTATAAGCTGAGAAACGATCCGAGAGTTATCAATATGGAAAAATGCAATATTCGCTACATTGACAAGGACACTGTTGAATTGCTGGATTTTATCAGCATAGATGTTTCTTTTATATCGCTCCGCCTTGTTTTTCCGGTAGCCGCTTCTCTTCTGAAACCTGATGGCAAGCTTGTATGTCTGGTAAAGCCTCAGTTTGAAGCCGGAAGGGAGCAAGTAGGTAAGAAAGGTATTGTGAGAGATCGAAAAGTCCATGTACAAGTTATAGAAAATGTGATAAAATACAGTGTTGAGAGTGGTCTTAATCCCAAAGGTCTGACCTTCAGCCCCGTGACCGGAGCCAAAGGAAATATAGAGTATCTTCTCTTTATTGACGGCCGCTGCAGCTCTTCGGCTGATATTGATATGGACCGCTTAAACATATCACAAATCGTTAACACCTCCCATGAGGAGTTAGAATAAAAGTAAGTATTAGTAAATCAAAGGAGACAAGAAATGAAACTATCAAAGAAAATCGAGGCTATGGAATTATCACCAATCAGAAAATTTGTTCCATATGCTGATGCTGCTGTTGCTGCAGGAAAAAAAGTATACCGCCTGAACCTTGGACAGCCGGATATCAAAACACCTAAAGCTTTCTTCGATGCAGTAAAGAACTTCGACCAGGATGTGCTTGCATATGCCAACTCACAAGGTGAAGCAACTCTGCTTGAAGCACTGAAGAATTATTACAAGAGAATCGGTATCGACTTCGAAAAGAAGGATCTTCTCATCACCAACGGAGGTTCCGAAGCTATCAACATGCTTATGACTGCAATGCTGGACAATGATGATGAAGTTATCATGGCAGAGCCTTTCTATACCAACTATAAGACATTCGTAGGTCAGGCAGGCGGAAAGGTTGTTGCAATTCCTACAACTGCTGACGACGGATATCAGTATGCAGTAAGAGAAAAAATTGAAGGAGTTATCACCGACAAGACAAAAGCAATATGCATCATCAACCCAGGCAATCCTACAGGCAAGGTTCTCACTCAGGAAGAAATGCAGCTGATTGTTGATATCGCTTTAGAGCATGACTTATGGATTATTGCTGATGAGGTATATAGAGAATTTACATATGATGGAAAAGAAATGGCTACTTTCGGAGCTTTCAAAGAAGCTGAACAGAATGTTGTAATCGTAGATTCTGTTTCCAAGAGATTCTCTGCATGCGGAGCAAGAATCGGTTCTATCGCATCAAAGAATGAAGAACTTATGAGCAACCTGATGAAGTTAGCACAGGCAAGACTCTGCTGTCCTACACTGGATATGATTGGTGCTGCAGCTCTGTACAATCTTGAACCTGAATATTTTGACGACATCAAGAAGGAATATGAGCACAGAAGAAACGTTTCAGTTGAAGCTCTTAAGGAAATCGAAGGCATTAAATTCGGCGTTCCGGAAGGTGCATTCTACATTACTGCTCAGCTTCCTGTAGATAACGCTGAAAAATTCCTTATGTTCTTGCTGACAGAATTCGATGTGAACGGTGAAACAGTAATGTTCGCTCCTGCAGGCGGATTCTTCGGAACAAAGGGCGTAGGTCAGTCCGATATGCGTATCGCTTACGTTCTCAATGCAGAAGATATGAAAGCCGGCATCAACATCATCAAAGAAGGTATCAAGGCATACAATAACAGATAGTTTTAGCATTTTAAATATTTTACCAAGGATTAGAAAGGAACATTATGAAATTATCACCTATGATGGAACAATATCTCGAGATCAAGAGCAATTACAATGATTGCATCTTGTTTTTCAGGCTGGGTGATTTCTATGAAATGTTCTTCGAAGACGCCCGGTTAGCATCCAAGGAACTTGAGCTGACGCTTACCGGCAAAAACTGCGGTCAGGAAGAAAGGGCTCCCATGTGCGGAGTCCCTTTCCATTCTGCCGAAAGCTATATAGCAAAGCTTGTAGAAAAAGGATACAAGGTTGCAATATGTGAGCAGATGGAAGATCCGTCCGCAGCCAAGGGTATTGTAAAAAGAGAAGTAATACAAATTGTTACGCCAGGAACCGTAACTGCACAATCCATGCTTGCCGAAAAGGAAAACAATTATCTGGCTGCAGTTTATGTGGATCAGAAATCCGGCGGAATGTCTGCAGCTTATTGTGATATTTCCACAGGTGAACTCAACGTCACGGAATATAAGGGCGACAACATATATGAAACTCTTGTAAATGAACTTGTCAAGATAAAGGCCAAGGAAATAATAACGACAGATGAATTTGCTATGCTGTATCCTGTTGACGAACTGCATCTCATTACTGAAGCATATATCAACACCGTCAGCGAGCAGTTTTTTTCCGAAAAAGCCTGTATTGAAGCCATAAAAGGTCAGTTCAGCTGTATCTCGACAACATCTGTAGGTCTGGAAGAGGGAAGCCTTAAAGTAAGAGCTCTTGGAGCACTTCTTAATTATCTTCTTGAAACTCAAAAACATAGTCTTAAGCAGATAACGGGTGTCAACATATATGAAACCGGAAACCGCATGGCTCTTGACAAAGCCACATTGCGCAATCTGGAACTTACCGAAACCCTTTATGACAAAAAAAACAGCGGCTCTCTTTTGGGTGTGTTGGACAAAACGCATACAGCCATGGGAAGCCGCAAAATGAAACAATGGATACGCGAGCCGCTTAATACCGCATCGGAGATAAATTATCGCCTGGACGGGGTTGAAGAGCTGTACCGCGAACTTATTCTCAGAAATAACATCAAAGAATCTCTGAAAGGAATTTACGATTTTGAGAGACTTGCGGGAAGAATAGCTTTAGGTAATGCCAATGGCAAAGACCTTATTGCTTTAATGAACTCCCTGGCACTTATCCCGGCAATAAAAGAGTCTCTGGCATATGCGTCTTCGGAAATTCTAAAAGATATAAATTCGGAAATCAATCCTCTTGAAGAGGTTTACAATATAATAGATAAATCAATATGTGAAAATCCGCCTTTTTCCATTAAAGAAGGCGGACTGATAAAAGATGGCTACTCCCTTGAACTTGATGAGCTTAAAGACTCCATAAAGGATGGAAAGGCTTGGATTTCAGGCCTTGAAGCGTCCGAGAGGAAGAAAACCGGGATAAAAAATCTTAAAGTCGGTTATAACAGAGTTTTCGGATATTACCTTGAAGTTACCAGATCTTTTTATGATAAGATACCTGAAAACTACATCCGCAAGCAGACCCTTGCCAATGCAGAGCGCTTTATTACTCCGGAACTTAAAGATATGGAAAATCTTGTTCTTAATGCTGAGGCCAAAATAAATAAGATGGAATATGAAATTTTCACATCTGTCAGAGACTATGCAGAAGGATATATACGCGAAATACAAAAAACCTCTGCTGCCATAGCAGCTCTGGATGTCCTGTGTTCCTTTGCTCATGTAAGCGAGAAGCTGGGATATGTGAAACCGGTGGTAGATGACTCTATGGAAATAAGCATCATCAAGGGAAGACACCCTGTAATTGAGCAGAGCATAAACAACGGCCTTTTTATTTCCAACGACACTTATTTAAATGACAGCGATTCCAGCATGCTCCTTATTACCGGGCCAAATATGGCCGGTAAATCAACCTATATGCGTCAAACCGCACTTCTTGTCTTAATGGCGCAGGCCGGATGTTTCATCCCATGTGAAAAAGCTCACATAGGCGTTGTTGACAGAATTTTTACAAGAATAGGTGCTTCTGACAATCTGGCGCAAGGTCAATCGACTTTTTATGTGGAAATGAGCGAGCTTTCTTATATTTTAAACTCGGCAGGACCCAGAAGCCTTATTATTCTTGATGAAATCGGCAGAGGCACCAGCACTTATGACGGTCTTTCCATAGCCTGGGCAGCAGCAGAGTACCTGTGCAACGAGCATATTCATATTCGGACTTTATTCGCAACTCATTATCACGAACTTACCGTCCTGGAAAATCAGGTGAGGGGAGTAAAAAATCTCAATGTGGATGTCGCCGAAGAAGACGGAAATATAATTTTTCTCCATAAAATTGTTGCAGGCTCAGCCAGTAGAAGTTATGGAATACATGTGGCCAAGCTGGCCGGAATTCCTGAAAGCCTTCTGGACAGAGCCAGGGAAAAACTTTCCGAACTTGAGAACAGTTGTAAAGACACCCTCCATGCAGGTGAGGGTATAGAATACTCCGGACATAATAACAAAGAAGTCCAGATGTCAATGTTTACACCTGTTTTCGAAAATCCTGTAATAGAAAAACTGAAATCAACAGATCTCATGAATATCACGCCATCTCAGGCAATAAAGATTCTTGAAGAACTGAAAGGGTCCCTAAAATGATCAGAGTATTGGACAAACAGATAGCAGATAAAATAGCTGCCGGAGAAGTTATTGAACGTCCTGTCTCCATAATAAAGGAACTTGTAGAAAATTCCATAGATGCAGAGGCAGATTCCATTGTCGTGGAAATAAAAAAAGGTGGTAAAAGCTATATACGTGTGACAGATAACGGACAGGGCATAGCTCATGACGAAACGGAAAAAGCCTTTTTAAGACACGCTACAAGCAAGATATCTACTGTAAGAGATTTAAATTCCATACAGACTCTCGGCTTCAGAGGAGAGGCCCTTGCTTCAATATGCGCGGTCACCAGAACTGAACTTCTGACCAAAAGACTTTGTGATAAGACAGGTACACGTTTGATACTTCATGGAGGTGAAGTTGTTTCGTCTGCTCATGCAGGATGCCCTGACGGAACAACAGTAGTGATAACGGACCTCTTTTATAATACACCTGCACGCCTTAAGTTTATGAAAAGTGATTCTGCCGAAAGCACAATGATTATAGATCTGATGTCTCAGATGGCTCTGGCATACAAAGATATCTCTTTCAGACTGATAAATAACGGAAACGTACTTTTTTCCACTTCAGGTGACGGAAACAGGCTAAGCATAATATCACGTATTTTCCCCGGAATAGACATCAGGAATCTTGTAGAAGTTGACTGCGTCATTCCGGGCATATCCCTAAAGGGGTTCGTGTCAACACCTGCAATGACACGTACAGGGAAAAACGCACAGATTTTCTTTGTTAACGGCCGCGTTGTCAACAGCAAAGTTATTGAAAAAGGAATAACGGAAGGTTACAGAGAAAGGCTTTTCGACGGAAGGCACCCAATTGCCTTTCTTTTCCTTGAAATAAACCCTGAAGACCTGGATGTAAATATACATCCAAACAAAAAAGAAGTCCGCTTTAATGACGAAAGATTCGTTGAAGAATTCATTTCCAAAGCAATAAAAGAAGCCTTAGGGAGGAAAGAAGCTGTTGTAAGAGCTGCAGATGCATTCAGAGAATCTTACGAAAACAAAGCTGCTTTCAGAAGCCAAGAAGAAGTTGTTTCAGTAAAAGAAGAACAATTTAACTTTAAAAATATTATGTCAACAGTTAGCAATGACGCTGCACATTTTGTGCAGGATGTTGAAACTCCTCCTGTCTTTAATGACTTTGCCGGCGATAACAAGTCTGAAGATATTTTCGAAGATACCATTATCCTCGAAAAGCCGATTCATCGTCCTTTCGATTTTGATCAGCTTCAGATAAAGGGTTCTCTCTTTGATACATATATCATGGCCGCAGATAACGATTGTTTCTATCTTATAGATCAGCATGCTGCCCACGAGAGGGTATTTTATGAGAAACTTGTCAGTGAATATGACTCTGAAGAAAAAGTAAGGCAGCCTATTCTTGTTCCTGTCATTCTGGATGTTGATATTTCAGCCTCTGCCAGCGATGAATGGCTGGAAATTCTTTGCGACATGGGGTATACCATTGAGAACTTCGGACAAAACAGCTACAGAATATCAGAAATCCCCACATTTATGGACTTATCTGAAGCCGAAAATTTTGCCAGAGACTTTTCTGACAATGTATCCGCAGCTTCTGCCACAAGAAACAGTGTTGTCATCAATAAACTTATTATGAAGTCTTGCAAATCAGCCGTAAAGGCTAATGATATTCTTAACCCGGAAGAAATCGATGCGTTGATAAAAGATTTGAAACAATGTGTAAATCCTTTCAGTTGTCCTCACGGAAGACCAACATTTATTAAGCTTTCAAAACATGAAATAGAGAGGTTGTTTAAACGAGTATAATGAAAAAAATACTGGTCATAGCAGGACCTACCGCAGTAGGAAAAACCAAATTTGCCATAGAAGCTGCTAAGGCTGTTGATGGTGAAATTGTCTCCTGTGATTCAATGCAGCTTTACAAATATATGGATATAGGCAGCGCAAAACCCACACCGCAGGAGCTGTCGCAGGTAAGACACCATCTGGTGGATATAGTGGATCCTGCTGAACCTTTTTCGGTAGCCCTATATCAGAAAATGGCAAACGCAGCTATTGAAGATATATTTTCACGCGGCAAGATTCCTATAATTGCAGGTGGCACAGGGCTTTACCTCAATTCCTTGCTATATGATATGGATTTTGCATCTGCTCCATGTGATATGGATCTCAGGAAGTCTCTTGAAAAAGAGGCAGAACTCATGGGCGGCGATTACCTTCACAAAAAATTACAGGAGGTG
>OLSB01001770.1_pt1 | contig 19606 bp, 17 predicted proteins | sample 1672071 | NCBI WGS metagenome assembly OLSB01 (sample SAMEA3136642, study PRJEB25190) | human gut metagenome | biome: human gut; feature: human-associated habitat; material: faeces | place: Austria | collected 2013 | reverse complement strand
TGGAGTTCTCCTGCTTGGCCTCCTCGTTGTTGCACTCGATGAGGGAGAGGATCTTGTCGTCGGTGGTGTTGGAGCGGCGCACCAGAGAGCGGGTGTAGCGGTAGGTAATGTAGTGCTTGGCCACCTCGAAGGCCCCGTGGGCCATGATGTGGTGCTCCACCATGTCCTGGATCTCCTCCACGGTGGCGGCACGGTTCATTTTCTGACATTGCAGCTCCACGGATTCAGCGATGCGGCGGATCTGCACCGGGGTCATGCGGTCGGCCTCGTCCACGTCCTCGTTGGCCTTGGTGATGGCTACAATGATCTTGGTGATGTCAAAGGCCACCTCGGAACCGTTGCGCTTGATGATCTTCATTCTCTTTCTCCTCCTTGCCATATGAAAAGTCGCCACAGGGCGGCTATGAATGCGAGCACTGTTATCATACACTATATATGGTGGTGATGCAAGGGGGAGAGCCAAAATATAGACGAAAACCAGAACCAAAAATCCAGAGGAAAATTTGTCAATACTTCACAATCGACACAAGATAAGGAATATTGCGGAGAAAAGAAAGCACAAAATATAGTGATCCTGCGGAAAAACGCCGGGGGAGCGGGAGGATTTTCACAGAAGGGGCCTCGTTTTTTTCGGGAAAGTGTGGTATATTGGGAGAAACGGATACGAAAGGGGCGGATCACGGGATGGAACTGCGGGAACTGCTGGAGATCGGGCCGGGACTGACGGCGCTTATCGGCGGCGGCGGCAAGACCACGCTGATGTATCATCTGGCGTCGGAGCTGCGGCAGCAGGGGACGGTGCTGGTGTGTACCACCACCAAGATATGGCCTCCGGCGCACCTGAGGGTCTGCACGGAGGAGGGGACGCTGCGGGAGGAGCTGCGCCGCCGGGGCATCGCCTGCGCCGGAATGCCTGCGGAGCAGGGAAAGCTGACGGCTCCGGCCATAGATGGCTGGGAGACCATGGCGGATTTCGTGCTGGTGGAGGCCGACGGCTCGGCGGGGCGGCCCTTCAAGGCCCATGCCGACTGGGAGCCGGTGCTGCCGGAGGAGCGGCAGGCTACGGTGCTGGTGATGGGGGCCGACGGCTTCGGCAAGCCCATCAGCCGCATGGCCCATCGGCCGGAGCTGTATGCCCGGCTGGCGGGCGCCACGGAGGATCAGGAGGTAACGCCGGAGCTGGCGGCTCGTGTGGTGCGACTGGAGTGCCTCCACGACCGGGTATTCCTGAATCAGGTGGATCGGGAAGAGGAGTGGCCACTGGCCCGGCGGCTGGCGGCGGCGCTGGACTGTCCCGTGACGGCGGGGACCCTGCGGGAGGGCCGGTGGCAGCGGCTGAAGTGACGGCGGAAAAAATTTTGCGGATAGGGCTTGCATCCGCTGGTCATCTGTGGTATAGTATGCCCAGTAAAAACATATGCCCCTAAGATGCGGACAGAATCCAAGGAGACTGGCCGGGGAGGGGACTCTGGAGAAGCTCACGACAGTGAGTGCCGAAGGTGCAAGGCCCACGGGCCGAATCTCTCAGGCAAAAGGACAGAGCGACCGGGCCGCCTTATGGGCGGCGGATTGGTGGTTTCTCCGGAGTCGCTGGCGCAGGCCGGCGGCTCCTTTTTTCGCAGAGGGGCAGGGAGGAGACACATTATGGAAGCGGTATTGCAGGTGGTACAGCGCATCAACTTTTATCTGTCGGATTATATTCTGGTGTTCCTGCTCATCGGTACGGGTCTGTATTTCTCCGTCCGCACCCGGTTTGTGCAGGTACGGTGCTTCGGTGAGGGGATGCGGGCGGTGTTCGGAGAGTTCAATATGAGGGGCGGTAGGCAGAAGGGGGGCCTGTCCTCCTTTCAGGCCCTGACCACCGCCATCGCCGCTCAGGTGGGTACCGGCAACATCATTGGCGCCTGCGGAGCCATCCTGCTGGGCGGGCCGGGGGCCATCTTCTGGATGTGGATCATCGCCTTTTTCGGCATGGCCACCATCTACGCCGAGGCGGTGCTGGCTCAGGAGACCCGCCGGGTGGCCGGGGACGGCAGCGTCAGCGGCGGGCCGGTGTACTATATCAAGCGGGCCTTTCCGGGGAGGTTCGGCACATTTTTAGCGGGCTTTTTCGCTGTGGCACTGATCTTGGCGCTGGGCTTCATGGGGTGCATGGTGCAGTCCAATTCCATCGGGGAGACCTGCGCTGCCGCCTTCGGTGTGCCGTCGTGGGCGGTGGGCATCGCGGTGGCGGTGCTGGCGGCGGTGGTGTTTCTGGGAGGCATCCAGCGCATTGCCGGGGTCACGGAGAAGCTGGTGCCGGTCATGGCGGCGCTGTATCTGCTGGGGGGACTTGTGGTGCTGGTGTGCCGGATCCGGTACCTGCCGGAGGCGGTGGGGAATGATCTTCCGCTACGCCTTCGTCCCCAACGCCATCATCGGCGGCAGCTTGGGCTATGCCCTGAAAATGGCCGTCAGCCAGGGGGTCAAGCGGGGGCTGTTCTCCAATGAGGCGGGCATGGGCTCCACACCTCACGCCCACGCCATGGCCAAGGTGAAGCATCCCCACGAGCAGGGAGTGGTGGCCATGACGGGTGTGTTCATCGATACCTTCGTGGTGCTGACCATGACGGCGCTGGTGGTGATCTCCACCCTGTATGCAGGAAACGGCATCCTCTCCGCCGGGGCGGCGGAGGGCGTCAGCAAGGCCAACATGGCGCAGCTGGCCTTCGGCACGGTGCTGGGCAGCCGGGCAGGCAGTATGTTCGTGGCGGTGTGCCTGCTGTTCTTCGCCTTTTCCACCATCCTCAGCTGGAACTTCTTCGGGCGGCTCAACGTATCGTGGCTGCTGGGGGAGAAGGCCGTGGGGGTGTATTCGGTGCTGGCCATCGGGTTCATCTTTCTGGGCTCGTGCCTGTCCAACGACTTGGTATGGGAGCTGGCGGATCTATTCAACCAGCTGATGGTGCTGCCCAACGTACTGGCGCTGGTGACGCTGGGCGGACTGGTGGCAGCGGCCTGCCGGAGGAAGTAACGGCGGCGGGGACGGGAGACCGTCCCCGCTTTTCGGTGTTCTGCCCATAGATTTTTCCGGCGGGATGTAGTATCATGAGAGGCAAGATATCTGGCCCTGCGGGGCAGAGGAGGAACGAACATGGAATCCACACTGAGGCGCACCTGGGCGGAGATCGATCTGGATGCGCTGGCGCATAATTATCAAACACTGCGGCGGCGGACGGGGACAAGGTTCGTGGGCGTGGTGAAGGCGGACGCCTATGGCCACGGGTCGGTGCAGGTGTCCCGAGTGCTGGAGGAGCTGGGGGCGGACTATCTGGCGGTGTCCAGTCTGGACGAGGCCATGGAGCTGCGGGCCGGGGGTATCCATATGCCCATTCTGATTCTGGGCCATACGCCGCCGGAGCGGGTGGAGGAGCTGCTGCACTACCACATCACGCAGGCGGTGACCTGCGAAGCCAAGGCACTGGAGTACAGCGCCGAGGCGGTGCGCTGCGGCGGCACGCTGAAGGTCCACATCAAGGTGGATACCGGGATGTCCCGGCTGGGCTTCCTGTGCGGAGGCAATCACTTCGAGACGGGGGTGGCGGGCATCTGTGCTGCCTGCACCCTGCCGGGACTGGAGGCGGAGGGTATTTTCACCCATTTCGCTGTGTCCGATGAGGCGGATGCGGAGAGCGACGCCTATACACGGGGGCAGTTCGACCTGTTCTGCCGGGTCATCGGGGCGGTGGAGCAGCGGCTGGGACGGAGGTTCCCCCTGCGGCACTGCGCCAACACCGGGGCGGTGGCCCGGTGGCCGGAGACGTATCTGGATATGGTGCGGCCGGGGCTGCTGCTGTATGGCTGCGGTGAATTTGCCGGGCAGCTTGGCCTGCGGCCTGTGATGACCCTGAAAACCACCGTCAGCACCATCAAGGTCTATGAGCCGGGGACCTCCGTCAGCTATGGGCGGCGGTTCGTCACGGACCGCACCACCCGCATGGGCGTGGTGCCTTACGGCTACGCCGACGGATTTTTCCGGTGCCTGTCCGACCGGTGGCAGATGATGACGGCGGAGGGGCCTGCCCCCCAGCGGGGACGCATCTGCATGGATATGTGCATGATCGATCTGACGGATCGGCCCAGCGTGGACGTGGGGGACGAGGTGGAGATCTTCGGGCCGGACAACTCCGTCAACGATATGGCGGAGCAGGCGGGAACCATCCCCTATGAGCTGACCTGCGCCGTCAGCAAGCGGGTACCCCGCATCTATCTGCGGCAGGGACAGGAGATCGCACGGGAGTTGCTGCTGCGGTTTTGATGGAACGAAAAAGAGGGCCTGTGGCGATGCCACAGGCCCTCTTTTTTTAGACGAAAGGCTTACAGATCCAGCTTCAGGTCGCCGGGCTTGATCCAGCCCCACTTCCGCAGAGGCATGGCGAACAGCCACGTCAGCACCGCCGGCAACACGAAGGAGATCAGCGCCAGCCCCAGCCAGTCCATGGCGCCGATGCCGGGCTTCAGTCCGGCGGCCACGTCGCTGACCCAGCCGGTATATACGCCGATCTGCCCCACCAGCCCGCAGGTGCCCATGCCGCTGGACACGGCGGGGCCGTTCATTTGCAGCTCAAAGACGCAGGTGGCGATGGGGCCGGTGACGGCGGCGGCCAGCGTGGGGGGGATCCAGACACGGGGATTGCGGACGATGTTGCCCATTTGCAGCATACTGGTGCCAAGTCCCTGCGCCGCCAGACCGCCCCAGCGGTTCTCCGGGAAGCTCATGACGGCGAAGCCGATCATCTGGGCGCAGCAGCCTGCTACGGCGGCGCCGCCGGCCAGACCCGTCAGGCCCAGCGCCAGACAGATGGCGGCGGAGGAGATGGGAAGGGTCAGGGCCACGCCGATGACCACGGAGACGATGATCCCCATGAAGAAGGGCTGGAGCTCCGTGGCCCACATGATGGCCTGTCCCACGGCGGAGGCGGCCTTGCCCACCGGGGCGGCAATGAGGGCGGAGAAGCCGATGCCCGCCAGCACCGTGACAATGGGCGTCACCAGAATATCGATCTTAGTCTCCTTACTGACGGCCTTACCCAGCTCGGCGGCCAGAATGGTGACGAACAGCACCGCCAGCGGGCCGCCGGCTCCGCCCATGGAGTTGGTGGCGAAGCCCACGGGGATCAGGGAGAACAGCACCAGCGGCGGGGCCTCCAGCGCCCGGCCGATGGCTACCGCCATGCCGGGGCCCACCATGGCGGAGCACAGGCTGCCGATGGTGTAGGCCACGGCCCCCTCGCCCTTGCCGATGGTGACGATGCTCTCCGTCAGGAAGCCGATGTGCAGCTGCGTCCCCAGAGTGTTGAGGATGGTCCCCACCAGCAGGGTGCAGAAGAGACCCTGCGCCATAGCTCCCATGGCGTCGATGAAGTAGCGCTTGGCGGAGAATGCGATGTTCTTCCGGACCAGAAATGCTTTGAATTTGTTCATGAGTGTCCCTCTCTTATTGGTAAACTTTGGTGTCTTGACACATGACCACTTTCCAATATTATAGCGGCTCTTTTCCATTTGTCAACAGAAAAATTCCCAGCGGAGGGAGGGCCTCCGCCGGGAAAAGGGGAAATGGTCGTTCTTTTAGGGCCGGTGGTCACTCCACCAGAAAGCCCCGCTGGCGCAGAAGCTGCAGCAGATGCTCATAGGCGGTCTCGTCCGGGCAGGAGAGGGTGTGCAGATGCACGCCGCCGGTGAGCTGGGACAGGGGGGCGGCCCCGTCCATGCGCTTCATGAACTGCTCCACGTCCAGACGGCTGGACAGGTGCAGGGGAGCGGTAAGCTGCCCGTAGACCGGGTGCTCCACGATGACGTCCACCACGGTACAGCCGCAGTCCACCATGGCGTCGAGCTCGTCCCGTGTCTCCTCGGCAGAGTGTATACAGGCGATGCGGCGCAGCAGGCCATTTTGTGTGGGGATCACATAGCCCCGTGCGGTGGCGGTGATCTCCTGACCGGCGGCACGCAGCAGGGCGATATCCCCCACGATGATCTGACGGCTGACGCCCAGCTCCTGGGAAAGGGTCGTGGCGCTGATAGGCGCTTGGGATGCGGAAAGTAGCCGGGCGATTTGCTGGCGGCGCTCCGAAGCAGTCATAGCAGACATGGCAAGGTCTCCTCTTTTGAAAATCTCTGGTCATTATACACCAACTGCCATTTTTTGGCAAGCACTTTTTAGCGTATAGAGAGGCTGTTTTCTGTTATGTGACGAAAACGTGACGAAACTATGGGGGATTTGGCGGAAAGGATCTCACTATCTGCGCTGTGTATGCGAAAATCGCTGTAAAATGGGATCATGAAACCTTACAAATATGAGATAAAATGAATGTGGATGCTAAAAATTCAGCGGCGGGAGGGCGTGGAATGATACCGACGACAGAAAGCGGCAGGCTTTTTCCCGGCGGGCGAATTGACAAGGGGAGCGGTGTGTGTTACAATTCGGTTACAAGTGTATGGTTCTATTAAAGAAGGGAGTTATTCAAATGGCTGAAAACAAAAAGACCGAGGGTCTCATCTATAAAAACCACCCTCTGCGCCGTATCGACAACATCATTTACTACGGCAGCATGGCGGACAAGTACATCATTATGCTGCAGATCCTGGACACCAAGAAGGAGCAGGACATGGACGTGGCCACCCGTGTGTCCGTGCAGCTGCAGCTGACGGATCCCGACCTGAAGTCCCGTGACCGGGTGGTGAAGAAGTCCGAGAAGGACAGCCTGTACGCAGCCATGGACGTGGGCTCCATCTGGCTGGAGCGGGCTCTGGCCGGGAAATAAGCGAGAGAAAGGGTGTCCGGCATGACACGAAAATTTCTGCTGGCGGCGCTGGTGATCCTGCTGGCGGCTTTGTGTACGGTACATCTCACCACGGAGCGCACACCGCCGGAGAATGTGGTTTCCCCCGCCGTCCACTTGGGCATGGTGGTGCCAAGAGAGGCGCTGGAGAAGCTGAAGGCGGCGGAGACTGCGGCTCTGGCGGCCCCCCAGACGGCGGAGCCGACGGCAGACGTGACAGCGGAGCCTGCGGAGGAGGAGAGCCTTCCGGCGACGGATACCTCCGTGCTGGCGGCGGCTGTCACCACTGACGCCCTCTACATCCGCCGCAGCGGCGATTGGGACGCCGAGGCGCTGGCGCTGGTGGACTATGGCACCACGGTGGCCGTCACGGGAAAGAGCGGCGGCTGGTATCAGGTGCGCTACGACGGCATCGAGGGCTATCTCTCCGGGGAATATCTGGACCTGCGAACCTCCGGCCTGACCGGCTACGGACAGGTGACGGCGGATGCACTGAATCTGCGTTCCGGGGCCGGTACCGGCTATGAAACGGTGACATCCCTCCCCAATGGGGCGTGGGTGTCGGTGTCCCGGTTTGAAAACGGTTGGTTTTATGTAGACTACGACGGGGTGAGCGGCTACGTCTCCGGGGACTATCTGGAGCTGTCCGCCTCACGGCCCCAGTCCGGGGGAGATACGTCCTCCGACAGTGGTTCCTCCGGCGGCTCCGGCGATCTGCCCAGCGGCGGCGACGCCGGAACGGTCTCCGGATCGGCGTCGGATCTGGTGGCGCTGGCCCTGTCCTATCAGGGGGTGCCTTACGCCTATGGCGGGGCGTCTCCCAGCGGCTTTGACTGCTCCGGCTATACCATGTACATCTATCAGCGGTTCGGGGTGTATCTGCCCCACGGGGCCACGGATCAGCTGAGCTACGGCATGGCAGTGGGCTTCGGGGAACTGCAGCCGGGGGATCTGGTGTTCTTTCAGGATGCGGATTTCTCCTCCAGCGCCGCCTCCCACTGCGGCATCTACATCGGAGACGGGCAGTTCATCCACGCCACCTCCGATTCCCGCTTCAACTGCGTGAAGATCACATCCTTCAGCGAGAGCTACTATGCCAGTCACTTCCTGACGGGCCGGCGGTTGTTCTGAGGGGATAAGAGAACAAAAAGCATCGCATCTGCTATGCAGATGCGATGCTTTTTTACTATTTCTATCGTGTTATGTTACCTATCAGAACAGGCCGGAGATGACGCCGTTTTCGTCCACGTCGATGGCCTCTGCCGCCGGGGTCTTGGGCAGACCCGGCATGGTGAGAATGTCCCCCGTCAGGGCCACGATGAACCCGGCTCCGGCGGAGACCTTCACCTTCCGCACCGTCAGGATGAAGTCCTGAGGAGCCCCCAGCTTTGTGGGGTCATCGGAAAGACTGTACTGGGTCTTGGCCACGCACACCGGCAGGCCGCCGAAGCCCAGCTCCGTCAGGCGGTTGATCTCCCGGTCGGCCTCCTCAGTATAGGCCACATTGCGGCCACCGTAGACACTTTGGGTCAGGGCCAGCAGCTTGTCCCGGATGGGGAGAGCGGCATCGTAGGCGAAGCGGAAGTGGTTTTCCCGCTCCAACGCACGCAGAACGCCGCAGGCCAGCTCCATGCCGCCCCGGCTGCCCTTCTCCCACACCTCCGATAGGGCCACCTCCGCCCCGTAGGCGGCGCAGGCCTCCTGCACCAGTGCCAGCTCCGCCGCCGAGTCGCTGGTGAAGCGGTTCAGGGCCACCACTGCCGGCAGACCGTAGATCTGCGTGATGTTCTCAATGTGCCGCAGCAGATTGGGGAGACCTCGGCGCAGGGCTTCCGTGTCCTCCGTGGCCAGCTGGGTCTTATCGGCGCCGCCGTGGAGTTTCAGGGCCCGGACCGTGGCCACGATCACCACTGCATCCGGCCGCAGTCCCGATCCGCGGCACTTGATATCCAGAAATTTCTCGGCACCCAGATCGGCGCCGAAGCCCGCCTCCGTTACCACATAGTCCCCCAGCCGCAGGGCGGCCTTGGTGGCGGCCACGCTGTTGCAGCCGTGGGCGATGTTGGCGAAGGGGCCGCCGTGGATGATGGCGGGAGTCCCCTCCAGCGACTGGGCCAGATTGGGGCGGATGGCGTCCTTCAACAGGGCAGCCATGGCCCCCGCCGCCTTCAGGTCGCCGGCAGTCACCGGCTGGCCGTGGCCGTTGTATCCCACGATCATCCGGGCCAGACGAGCCTTCAAGTCCGCTAAATTTTCCGCCAGACACAGCACCGCCATGACCTCCGTAGCCACAGTGATGTCAAAGCCCTCCTCACGGGGTACGCCGTTTCCCTTGCCCCCCAAGCCGCAGAGGATGTACCGCAGCTGGCGGTCGTTCATGTCCACGCAGCGCCGCCACGTCACCTGTTGGATGTCCAGAGCGTTGCCCTGATAGATGTGGTTATCCACCATGGCCGCCAGCAGGTTGTTGGCGGCGCCGATGGCGTGGAAGTCGCCGGTGAAATGGAGGTTGATGTCCTCCATGGGGGCCACCTGCGCCCAGCCGCCGCCGGTGGCTCCGCCCTTGAGGCCGAACACCGGCCCCAGAGACGGCTCCCGCAGGGCCAGCACCGTCTTTTTCCCCAGCGCCGACAGGCTGTCCGCCAGCCCAATGCTGGTGGTGGTCTTCCCTTCCCCGGCGGCAGTGGGGTTGATGGCTGTGACCAGGATCAGCTTCCCGGTCTGGGGCTTGCCCGCTGTGGCGGAGGGCAGCAGCTTGGCCTTATAGCGGCCGTAGCACTCCAGCTGCTCCTCCGTCAGGCCCAGCTTTGCGCCGATGGCGGTGATGGGGAGGAGGGTACAGCTCTGTGCGATCTCGATATCTGTTTTCATGGGTCAGTCCTCCTTGCGCTGCCGTCTGCGGGATGCGGAGACGGTATTTTCCATGAGCATGGCCCGTGTCATGGGGCCTACGCCCCCCGGCACGGGGGTGATATAGGCCGCCTTTTCCGCTACGGCGGCGAAGTCCACGTCGCCGCAGAGTTTGCCCTCCTCATTGCGGTTCATAGCCACATCCACGACCACGGCGCCGGGTTTGACCATGTCGGAGGTGATGAGGCCACGGCGACCCACGGCGGAGATGAGGATGTCCGCCCGGCGGCACTGCTCCGCCAGATCCGGCGTGCGGCTGTGGCAGACGGTGACGGTGGCATCCTCCGCCAGAAGCAGCAGAGCCATGGGCTTTCCCACGATGTTGCTGCGGCCCACCACCACACAGTGTTTCCCGGCGGGGGAGATGCCATACGCCCGCAGCAGGGCCATGATCCCGGCGGGGGTGCAGGGCAGGAACCGGGGCAGCCCCAGCATCAGGCGACCCACATTCTCCGGGTGGAAGGCGTCCACGTCCTTCTCCGGGCGGATGGCCTCCAGCACGGCCCGGCTGTCCAGCCCCTCCGGCAGAGGCAGCTGCACCAGGATCCCGTCCACGTCCTCCCGGCGGTTCATCTCCTCCACCAGCGCCAGCAGCTCCTGCTGGGTGGCTTCGGCGGGCAGATGGTGGTTCAGGCACCGCACCCCGCACTGGGCGCAGTCTTTCTCCTTGTTGCGGACGTATACGGCGCTGGCGGGGTCGTCCCCCACCAGGATCACCGCCAGACCCGGCTGGCGGGGCAGGGCGGCGGCCTCCTGCCGCAGCCGCTCCCGCATCCGGACGGACAGGGCCTTGCCGTCTAACAGCACGGCGCTCATGACGGGTCCTCCGTCGGAGCTTCGCCGGAGGGCTCCTCTTGGGAGGGAGCTTCCGTCTCGGAAGAGACAGCTTCGGCGGGAGCATCCTCAGTGGGAGTCGCCTGAGCGGGAGACTCAACTGCCGGGGCGGCAGCCGCTTCGGCTGCGGCGGCGTTGCGGGCCGCCACAATGTTGACATACAGCTCCTCCGGCTTGTGGGGATGGAGCTTGATGTGGTAGTACAGCATGAAGAGGGACACGAACACCATCACAAGGCTCAGGGCCTGCGACACCCGGATGGGCTGGCCGCCGATGGTCCAGTTGAAGAGGTACAGGCTGTCGGTCCGCAGGCCCTCGATCCAGAAGCGGCCGATGCCGTACCAGAGGAAGTAGAACCATGTGTTCTCACCGTCGAAGCGGCGGGCCTTGGATACCACGAAGATGATGAGCAGCAGGCCCGCCAGATTCCACAGGCTCTCATACAGGAACGTGGGGTGGACCTCCACCAGCTGGCCGGTGACGGTGGTCAGCTGCATCCGCCAGGGCAGGGTGGTCTCGGCGCCGAAGGCCTCCCGGTTCATGAAGTTGCCCCACCGGCCGATGCACTGACCGATGAGCAGGCCCATCACCGCAAGGTCAAGCATGGCTCCCAGCTTATAGCCCCTGTGACGGCTGACGCAGATGCCCACGATGACCACGGCGATGACGGCGCCGTAGATGGCAAGGCCGCCGTCCCAGATGGCGATGGCCTTGCGGAAGCTGAAGCTGCCGTCGCTGTTTTTGAACTGATCCAGATAGAACAGCACATAGTAAATTCTTGCCCCCACGATGGCGCAGGGGATACCCCACAGAACGCTGTCCAGCAGGTCGTCCTCGGTGATACCGTACTTGGATTTCTGGTTCATGCACCACCAGATGGCGATGACCAGACCAAGGGCGATGAGGATACCGTACCAGTAGATGCCGTTGCCGATGTCCAGCGCCTTGGAGCTGGCGGTAAAGGCCCAGTCCCCGAACAGACCGGGGAACCGGATGGGGCTGTCAGTCATAATTTGCATGATGATTCCTCCTTGGGATAAAGTGCAGAGCGCCGTGCGCTCGAAGGGGTGGGGTGGCTTCAGGCCTGCGCCGCCAGCTCACGGGCCAGCCGCTCCACCACGCCGGGGGCGTAGGGCAGCTCCAGCCCGGCAGCTGCCAGCGTTTCGGCGTAGAGCTTGCTGCCGCCGGAGGCGCACAGGGCGTGATATCTGGCCCAGCCGTCCACAGGGTCGGCGTCATAGGCGGCCTTCAGCTGCTGGGCGCAGACGATGGAGAGGGCGTAGCTCACCACATAGCGGGGGAGCATATAGATGGCCATGTTGTTGAACAGATCGCAGCCGGCCAGCACCTGCTGCCGCCACGGCTCGTTGTTCTGCGCCCGGCCGAAGGCCTTCTCCGTGCGGTCGAACTCCTCCGCCCACTGAGAAAGAGAGGCGTCCGGGTGCTCATAGAGCCACGTCTCGAAGGTGTGGATGGCGCAGAAGGCGCACAGCTCCTTGATGAAGTCGTAGCGGTGCTCCGTCAGGAACTGGGGGGCGTGAGGGCCGAAGAAGTCCCGTGCGTAGGGGAGGGTCAGCAGCTCCATGGTCTTGGAGTGGACCTCCGCCAGATCGGGACTCAGCCCCACATAGTCCGCCAGCGGCTGGCTGCGGTAGGAGAGGTAGCCCTGAAGGCCGTGGCCCAGCTCATGGGTATAGACGGTGACGTCGGAGCCGGTGCCGTCGCAGTTGGCGAAGATGAAGGGCATCCCGCAGGGGGCACCCAGCATATCGCAGAAGCCCATGCCGGAGATTTTATTGGGAGAGCCTGCCACGTCCAACAGGTCGTGGCGGACCATCTCGTCGAAGAAATGTCCCGCCTCCGGACTCAAGGCGTGATACATCCGGCCAGCGGCCTTGGGCAGCTCCTCTGCCGCCACGGGGACGGCGTTGCCCTCTGGGAACACCAGCGCCCGGTCATAGGGCAGCAGCGTTTCCACCCCCAGCCGCTGGCGCTGCTGCTCCTGCATTTGCAGGTACAGGGGGGTGATGTACTTTTGCACCTGACGGCAGAACTCGTCCAACTCCGCCCGGCCATAGCCCAGACGCTGCATACTGAGATCGCCGTAGTCGGCAAAGCTGTCGAAGCCGTTTTCACGGGCCAGCTGGTTCCGGGCATGGACCAGCTCCCGCAGGAGCTTTTCCATCACAGGGCCGTTTTCCACGGCGGTCTGCTGCTGGGCATCATAGGCGGCCTTGCGGCGCTCCCGGTGGGTGCTGGTCAGTGCAAAGCGCAGCTGACCGCCGCTGAGAGTCTCGCCCTGCACCTGATACTTGGCGGAGGCTGCCAGCTGCTGATATTGGGCGGTGAGCCGGGAGATGCGGGCCTGCAGCTCCTTGCCGCCGGTGTGGAGCCGCTGATCCAGCGTCAGCAGGCGGCGCAGCTGGGGGCCAAAGGCCTCATCCACCGCCGCAGCGTAGGGACTGTCTGCAATGGTCATGGACAGGGACTGGGTATCCAGCGTCTCCAGTCGGGGCAGAGTCTCCTGCAGCTCCCGCTGGTAAAATTCATCGGTGACATCGTGGAAGGCCCGGATGGTGGCGATGCTCTGGCAGAGAGCTACCTCCTGCTGGAGGGCATCCCGCTGCCGAACCACCTCCAGCAGATCCTCCGGATCTTGGGCGTCCTTAGCCCGCTGGGTCAGGGCATCATACCGGGCCTGAAGGGCCTCTACATCGGGGCTGGTATAGGGAAGAGCGGAAAATTTCCAGTTGTCGTTCACGATCAGTCCTCCTTGGGATAGATAACGGACAGGGCCGCACGGCTGCGGCAGATATACTCCCGGATGAAATCCAGCACATCCTGCGGGGTGATGCTGTCGTAAATTTCCGGGAAGCGCAGGGGATCAAAGTGCTGGAAGCAGCCCTCCACCAGCGAAATGGCGATGGAATCGAAGGAGTTGAGACCCTTCAGGGAGGCCCCGAAGTTCCCCCGCTTCATCCGCTGCCAGTAGTCCGGATCCAGACCCTCACGGGTCAGGCGTCGGGCCTCCTCTAAAATGGCCTCCATCACGGCAGCGGGATCGTTGCTGTCGCCGCCGGCGTAGGCGTAGGCCGCTCCGGGCAGCAGGTCGAAGGAGCTGCCGAAGGAGCCGTTGATGAGACCCTGACTGTACAGCCGGGAGAACAGGGGACTGGAGTCCCCCATGAGGATATCGCAGGCCAGATCCCCCAGGATGTCCCAGCGCAGCCGCTGCTCTCCCTCCGGGGGAGCGGGGCATTTGAAGCCCACCAGAAACGACGGCATGGACACCTCCATCCGGCAGGAGGTCTCCGACTGAGCGGGGGTGTCTCCCTCGCTGCCACCGTAGTCACGGGGGATATTCGGGCCGCTTTCCGGGGGCAGGATATCCTCCGCTGCCCGGAACACCGCCTCGGCGTCCAGATCACCCACCGCCACCAGACACATATTGGCGGGGGTATAGAAGGCCTTGTGGCAGCGGTACAGGGTCTCGGCGGTGATGCGGGAGATGCTCTCCACGGAGCCGGCCACGGGGATACGGGCGGGACTCTCCCGGTACAGGGCCTGCAGCATCCGCTTATAGACCTGCCACTCCGGGTCGTCCTCGATCATGCCGATCTCCTGAGCAATAATGCCCTGCTCCTTGGCCACGCTCTCGTCGGTGAAGTACGGCACCGACACAAAGGACAGCAGCTGCCGCAGATTCTCGTCAAAATGCTCCGTGCAGTCGAAGTAGTAGGCCGTCATGGCATTGCTGGTAAAGGCATTGGGCTCGGCGCCGTTTTTGGCCATCTCCTGCATGGCGTTTCCGTCGGCGGTGTCGAACATCTTGTGCTCCAGATAGTGGGCGATGCCCGCCGGGGTATCCTGCCATGCGCCGTCCTGCTGAAAGCGCAGGTCCATGCCGCCGTAGCGGGTGGCGAACATGGCGTATTTCCGGGTGTAGCCGGGCTTGTGGACCACATAGGCCGGCAGGCCGTTTTTCAGGCGGCGGAAGGTCACCGTCTCGTCAATGCGGGGATAATACATCCTCACGCCTCCTTTCCCTTCAGGAAGTAAATGGTATCCAGCTGCACACTCTGGGCTGCCGCACGGATGCGCTCCGGGGTCACCTGCCGCAGCAGCGCCGCCATCTCCTCCGGGGTCTCCCGGCGGCCGGTGGCCGCCAGCCCCAGATAGTAGTTCTCCAGCGCACCCTGAGAATCTCCCAGCGCCTGCAGGGCGCTGAGCAGACTCTCCCGTGCCGCCGTCAGCTCCCAGTCCTCCCAGAGGCCCTGCCGGATCTCGTCCAGCTGGCGGAGGATCTCCGCCTCGGCCCGGTCATAGTCCGCCGTCTCGATGCCGGAGGACACCGTCAGGATGCCCTTGGAGCGGACGTAGGTGCTGGAGGCAAAGTAGCAGAGGGAGAGCTTCTCCCGGACGTTCAGAAACAGCTTGGAGTTGCTGGAGCCGCCGAACATGAGATTAGCCAGGATCATGGCGGGCTCGTCATCGGTATCGCAGCGGAAGCCCATGGAGAGCTTGCCCTGCGTCACATCCATCTCCTCCGTCACCAGTCGGGGCTGGGAGGGAGCGGCGAACCGTCGGGGCGGCTCCGGCTCCGTTTGGGGGCCACGGGTCAGGGAGGAGAAGGCCGTCAGCAGGGCCTCCTCCACCCGATGGCACTCGGCGCTGCCGCAGTAGAACAGCTCCAGCCGGGAGGAGGACATCATCCGCTGGCTGTGAGCGTAAAGCTTCTGGTTGTTGATCTTGGCCAGCCCCGCCTCGTCACCGAAGCGGCTGATGCCATAGGGCTCCCCGGCGCACATCTCCTGCAAAAGCCGCAGATCGGCCCAGTCCCGCTTGTCGTTGCGGATGGAGCGGATGGCGTCGGCCAGATTGGCCTTCTCGCCCTCCACATATTCCTGCAGAAACCGGCCGCCACGGGTCACAGGGTCCAGCAGCAGCTCCCCCAGCAGCTCCGCCGCAGGCTCCAGCAGCGGTTCATTCCGGGAGACGAACCGGTCGTCGATAAAGCTGGCCACGAAGCCAAGGCACTGCGTCTCCCCCCGCTTGCGGATGGTGGGGCTGATCTGTGCGCCGTAGAGCCGATCCATGGCCGCAGCGAGCTGCTCCATGTCCGGGCAGCGCATGGTGCCGCGGTGCAGCACCGCCGGCAGCAGGGCGTTGTAGGACGACGTTTCCTTGGCCAGCGGCGTGATGAATTGGGCCGACAGCACCCCGGTTTTGAATTTCCGGGCCGGCAGATAGGTCAGATACACATGGGGCATGAGCTCCCAGCGCTTCACTTCCATGAGATAGGCACCTCCATAGGGTCGTAATCAGGGCTTATTATACCGCAATCTGCACCGATTGAAAAGAGCCAGTTGCCGGAGCGGGGAATTTTTATGGGCAAAAGGAAGCGGGGCGGACAGAGGGTCCGCCCCGCAGGGGATATAGCTTTAGGAGAGAGAAACGATTTCGTACCTGAATCCGTCATGCCTGTATCGAGAAAACGCCCCCTTCCGGGGTTCGGAAGGGGGCGGCGGTCATGGGGGCATTACTTTCCCGACAGGTCCACGGCATGGCGGATGAAGCTCATAGGCGGTACCGGCCGGGGCAGGGGCATGGTAAAGGTCATCTGAGGCGTTTTCGGCTCAAAGAGGGGCAGTCCGTCGGCATCCGTCATCTCCGGCACGGTAAGGGAGAAGGGGCGGGTATCCGGCCCCACCACCTCCACGGTATCGCCGGTGCGGAACTTGTTGCGGAGACTCAGGGTGGCCAGTCCCTCCGGGGTGCAGTCCGTTACCACAGCGCAGATCTGCCAGTCCCGGATATAGCGGGAGTTCTCGTAATACTGGCCGGGAGGGCCGTAGAAAAAGCCGGTGGAATAGTGGCGGTGGCTGACGTGCTCCACCTCGTCCCGCCAGACGGGGTCGGCGGGGCGGCCCTGCGCCACGTCGTCGATGACATGGCGGTAAGCACCGGTAACGATGGCGGCATAATAGGCGGATTTGGCCCGGCCCTCGATCTTCAGGCAATCCACTCCGGCGTCCATGAGGTCGTCCAGATGGTCGATCATGCACATATCACGGGAGTTCATGATGTAGGTACCCTTTTCGTCCTCGAACACCGGAAAGTACTCGCCGGGGCGCTTCTCCTCCATCAGGGCGTACTGGTAGCGGCAGGGCTGGGCGCAGGCGCCCCGGTTGGAGTCCCGACCGGTCATGTAATTGGAGAGCAGACAGCGGCCGGAGTAGGACACGCACATGGCCCCGTGGCAGAAGGTTTCCAGTTCCAGCTCCGGGGAGGTGCGGCGGCGGATCTCACGGATCTCGTCCATGCTCAGCTCACGGGCCAGCACCACCCGCTTGGCGCCCAAATCGTACCATGCCTGAGCGCAGGCGTAGTTAGCGATGGATTGCTGGGTGCTGATGTGGCGCTCGCAGCGGGGGGCGTATTTCCCCGCCAGCGTGAAGGCCCCCAGATCCGCCAGAATGAGAGCATCCACCCCGGCATCGTTCAGGCGCTCCAGATGGGCGGGGAGGGCATCCACCTCGCCGCTGCGGGGCATGGTATTGACGGTGACGTGGACCCGGACGCCGTGGTCATGGGCATAGGCCACCGCAAGGGGCAGCTCCTCCGGGGAGAAATTCCCGGCGAAGGAGCGCATCCCGAAGGAGGTGCCTGCCAGATACACGGCGTCGGCACCATAGGCCACGGCCATTTTCAACTTTTCCATGTCCCCGGCCGGGGACAGCAGCTCAGGTTTTTTTCTCATCATATCCATCAATCCGGGGCGTACATATCGCTGTTGACGAAGGCCAGATGCTCGTCATAGGTGCGGAAGAAGTGGCTGACTCCGTCCTTGCCGTAGGCAAAGTAGTAGTAGCCGGTGTCGTTGGGATGCACCGCCGCCTTGATGGAGGACAGACTGGGGTTGCAGATGGGGCCGGCGGGGAGGCCGCCGTATTTGTAGGTGTTGTAGGGGCTGTCCAGATCCGTGGAGAACTGGGTATCGTCCATGCCGGCGATGTGCAGGGCGTAGTAGATAGTGGCGTCGGACTGGAGGGCGGTGCCGATCTCGGAGTTGTCGCCGCTGAGACGGTTATAGAACACGGAGGAGATGTTGGCACGCTCCTCGTCGTCCCCGATGGCCTCCTTTTCAATGATGGAGGCCAGTGTGACGATCTCACGGAGGCTGTACTGGGAGTTCTCGATATCCGTCAGCAGATCGCCGCTGACACGGGTCTGGAAGTTGGAGAGCAGGCGATCCAGCGCAGAGACGGCGTCCTCCTTGTGGAAGAACTCGTAGGTATCCGGGAAGAGGAAGCCCTCCAGCCGGGTGATGCTGCCCAGATTCTCGTTATCCACAAAGGTGTAGTCGAACACATGGTTCTTGGCGGCCTCCGTCAGGTCCTCCACATTGGACACGTCGCTGTCGGCCAGCAGTTGGATGGTCTCCTGCACGGAGTAGCCCTCCGGGATGGTGACCTTCACCGTCTCGGCCACAGAGGAGCCCTGCTGCATGGAGTCGATGATGCAGTTGTAGTCCATGTCGGTGTTGAGCTCGTAGCTGCCGGGCTGGATGGTGTCCTTGGCGTGGAAGAGGGGGCTGGTGATGACGAACAGCAGCTTATATTTGATGATGCCCGCCTTCTTCAGCTTGGAGGCGATCTGCCCCACGGAGTCGCCCTTTTCGATCTCCACCGTGGCGGTGAGAGGTGCCTTGTTCAGGGCGCACACGTCATTGACTATGAGCCAACCCAGTCCCGCCAGCAGGCAGGAGGCCAGCACCACACCGGCGCAGTAGATGGCCCAGAAACGGGTCCGGCGCATTTTCTTGCGCTGCTTGCGCTGAGTCTGCTGGCGGCGCACCTCGTCGGCGTTCCAGCTGGTGGTCTCGTTGTTTTTGCGGTCTGCCATAGATCGTTGTTCCTTTCTTTATCGCATTTTCCCCAGCGCAAATCAGACCGGACAAGATACCTTCCGGGGCGGTGGGGCATAGAATAAGCCAGTGAAGAACAAGTGAGGTGAGGTTCAAGTGTGCTTTGACAACAACAACTGCTCCTGCATCTGGCTGATCGTCATCGTTTTACTGGTGCTCTGCTGCTGCGGCGGCGGACAGAACGAGCGCTGCTGCGGCGGCGACTCCCGCTGCTCCTGCTGAGGGACATAGGGACAGACACGTACCATAGGGTTCGGCCGAACCGGGACGGGACGCTGCGGCGTTCCGTCCTTTTTTACGGCAGCAGATCCGCCACACGCTCCAGAACCTCCTGATGGATGTCCTGAATACTGCGGATCCGGCCGTCCCGGTCGCAGCGGATGCGCTGCCAGCCGCACCAGTCCACCACACGGGCGGCGCTCTCCCGGCAGGAGCGGAGATAAGCCTCGTCCTGCTCATGGATGTCAGCATGGGTATGGGTGGCCTCCTCCCGGCGGCGCATCATCTGCTCGGACAGCTCCGTGGGGAGATCCAGGTACAGCACTCGATCCGGAGCCGGCAGACCCAGCTTCTGATACTCGAAGTCAAAGAGCCAGTCCACAAAGGGCCGCTGCTGCTCCGGCGGAAGCTTGGAGGTCTGGTGAACGGCGTTGGAGGTGGTATAGCGGTCGGCGATGAGCAGACCGCCCTGCTCATAGTAGCTGCCCCAGTCCTGTTTATAGGAGGCGTAGCGGTCCACGGAGTAGAAGGCCGCAGCGGCATAGGCATTGACATCGCCGGGCTTCTGGCCGAAGGCCCCGCCCAGATAGAGCCGCACCAGCGCCGAGGATTCCTCCTGATACCGGGGGAAGGTCAGCTTGCGGTAGGGAACGCCCCGCCGGGTCAGCTCCTGACACAGCAGCTCCGACTGCGTAGCCTTGCCGGAACCGTCGGTCCCCTCAAATACGATGAGCTTTCCCTGCATGGCATGGTCCCTCCTGTTGGCTCGGAAAATTTTATCACACTATTCTACCACAGCTTTCCCCATTTGTCCACATGGGAAACCGGCGTTTACAGAATGGGCAAGTTGTAATATGTATTTTGACAGGTGGGACCTGTCGAAATACAGGGTCGG
>OLSB01001768.1_pt1 | contig 19612 bp, 14 predicted proteins | sample 1672071 | NCBI WGS metagenome assembly OLSB01 (sample SAMEA3136642, study PRJEB25190) | human gut metagenome | biome: human gut; feature: human-associated habitat; material: faeces | place: Austria | collected 2013 | reverse complement strand
CCGTACTGCCCGCGCCGCTGACGATCTCCGGCTTGCGCCACGGCAGAACGCGCGAGCCGAGGTCAAATACGGTCTGGAAGGCCCGGCAGCAGAGTCGTTTCATCGGTTTCATGCTGGTCATCCCTTTCTATCTCTTTCGGAGCGCATGAAGCGACCCGGGAACCGCGCGACGCGCGCCATGCGCGCGAAGTATGGCGCAGATACGCTCGCCGCGCTGCAAAAGCGCGGGGGTATCCGCCTGATTGAGGAAGAAGATCGGGTCAAAGCGCCCGTACCCTGCCCAGAGAAGGTCTGCCATCTGCTCTTCGGTGAGAGCTTCACCGGAGAGATCGACAACGTCCTTCGCCAGCGTGTACCGGTGGACGATCTCCTCCGGCTTCTGTTCAAGCGCGGACAGCCCGGCCACGGCGACGATATGCGTCGTCTCCGGACGGATCACCGGTTCCCACGCCGCCGGAAATTTCACCGGCAGGCGGCGTGCGCCGTCCGCCTCGATGATAACGGCGCCCGCCGCGCGGCAGAGAAAGCGCATCGTATCCTCCTCCGGCGCGCCGAATTTCCTCTCTTCCGAAAGGCGCGTGCCGGAAGAGGCGATCTTCCCTTCACGCCACGCCGCGCGGCACTCCTCCTCCGAAAACGGGACGGAGAGAATGACGTCCGCGTCGGACGGCGTCATGATGTGCGTTGTCGTAAAAAGCGCCGTCGGCATCAGGGTCTTTGCCTCGCGCGCGAGCGCATACATCAGCGTCGTTTTCCCGCCGCCGCCGCAAAGAGATACAACGTGCTTCTCCCGCTCCGGCAGGCCGAGCAGTTCATGCAGTATCATGCCGTTCCCTCCCCGTTTCACTTTGCCTTCGGCAGGCTCCAGCGGTAATACGCCGCGAGCAGACGCAGCGCCAGCGTGACGGCGGCTCCGAGGAGCATGGCGGGCATCTGCCCGATATTCCAAAGGAGAATACACGCCACGGCGCCAAGGATCGAGGCGGTCGCATAAAAATGCTTGACGAAAATATACGGAGGCGAACCGGCGAACATGTCGCGCAGCACGCCGCCGCCGCAGCCGGTAACAACGCCGACAAAGATGGCGAGAAAGGCATTCAGCTCGCCTCTGGCTATGTATGCCGTCTGCACGCCGATAACGGTGAATATGCCTAGACCGATAGCGTCAAAGAGAAGAAGCGCCGTTTCGTACAGCTTCTCGTTCCAGTGCAGCAGCCGCCGCACCGGGGGAAGGAATACGAGCAGGGCAACGGCGATCGCCGTGAGCGCATACCCCGGCGACTGAAACGCTGCGGGCGGCGTGATGCCGAGGATGAGATCGCGCAGTATTCCGCCGCCGACCGCGGTCGTCATGCCGAGGATCGCCACGCCGAAAATGTCCATCTTCTTCGATATGGCGACGACTGCGCCGGAAATGGCAAACGCAATCGTGCCGAGAATCTCAAAGGCAACAAAAATACTCATATTCTATGCCTCCTAATTGGCTACGGAATGATGCACCGCCGGACTGGTGAGATCCAGCGCGCGGAAAGTATACCCGTTTCGGCTCCCCCAGAAGAGGATATCCTCCACGGCGTCAACGCTGAATGCGTTTGTGTCGTGCTGCAATACGACGGAATAGTCATGCTTCGGTACGCTTTCCTTAAAGTTTTCCGTGACCGTATACCGCGTGGCGTTCGACGCCGTATCCGCCGCGGAAACGTTCCAGTCAAAATAAGCGTAGCCCATGTCGTTCAAGTCGCCTGTTAGGCGCGTCATAATGCCGGGGTTGTAGCGGCTGACCGTGTTTGAGCTGCCGCCGGGGAAACGGACGAGCCGGACATATTCGCCCGTCTGTTCAAATATGATCTCCTGCATCCGGCAGAGATCGGCAAAATACGCCTCTTCACTCCGGTAAATGCCGTTATAGTCGTGCGACGCGCTGTGGATTCCGACGGTATGGCCGCGCCGGGAAATCTCGCCGATGCAGTAGGTATATTCTTCGTGGCAATTCGTCACGAAAAACGTTGCCTTGGCACCGTAGGCGTCCAGAATGTCCAAAAGCCGCTCCGTATTGGCGGAAGGGCCGTCGTCAAACGTGAGATAGACCGTCCCCGCGTCCGGCATAACCGTTTCGGGGCGGTCCGCCGCCGTGACGATCACGCGGCGGGCAACGGTCGCAGTCAATCCCCCGCTGTCCGTTACGGAATAGACAACGCTCCCCTCGCCGGCGTGGAATGTGTTCACATCCGCGGTGCAGACAAGCCTCGCGGTGATATCGCCGTCGCGGTCATCGAAAGCCGTGCAGCCGGGGTCCTCGTATCCGCCCGGCTGGGCCGGGTAAAAAAGAGGATCGTCGCCGATGAGCGTGAGCACCGGCGGCCGGTTCTCCTCCGGTGTCGGCGCCGGCGCTTCCGTCGTCGGCATCTCCTCCGCCCAAGCCGGGGTCGTTTCTTTAAGGTTTACATAATATAATCCGATGCCGCAGAACACGGCCAGCGCGCAGCCCGCAGCGATAAGCGCCAGACCGAGCTTTCGATTTTTTTCCATATCCGTTCCTTTACTTTTCCCCGGCGTTTTCCGCGGCACGGCGCAGCGCCTTCGCCACGGCGTCGGAGCGCCCGCGGCGGTTCAGCTGCCGGAGCGTTTCGCGTATCTCCTCCCCGGCCTGCATAACTTCCGTATGGAAGCTGTCGGCGGACAGGCGGAGAGCGCCCTGGCCAAGGACGATCAGCTGTTCCATGCCGTCGGACGTGGCAACGCGCACACGGTGGTCTTTGGCGATCTCGTGCGAGGTTTTTTCAATATAGGCGTCTGCCGTTTCCGCTTCCTTCGTATAGACAACGTGGATATTATTATATGCCACAATCTCTTCCTTGTGAAACGGGACGCGGTAGGCGTCAAAAACCAGAATAACACGGCATTGGCGCACGCCCTGATAGTTGCAGAGAATATCCATCAAAAGCCGGCGTGCCGCGTCGAGATGGTCGGCGGCGACGGCTTTGAGCTCGTCCCATGCAAAGATTATATTGTACCCATCCACAAGCAAATATTCCGGCCCGGCGGGAACCGGCCTTGCTTTCGGCTGCGATGAAGTTTTTTCGCGTTCGGAGCGCGGCACAAACGCGCGGTTTTGTTTTACTGCGCCGTACGTCCGCTCATAGATGGCCTGCAATTGCTTATCGAGCGCCGCGCCCGTGCGCGGCACGGAGGCGCTGCGCGGCGGCGCGCTCTGATTTTCCGGCGCGGCTTCTCTCTCCGGGCGGAGGCAGCTTTCCAAATGCATATGCCGCTCCACATCGTTCCAGCGGACGGTATAGCCTGCGCCGTGCGAGCAGAAAACGGAATCCGGCGTGTTGGCCGCGTCGCGTTCCGGGTCATACCCGATTTCGGCAATGACACGCTGTGTATCGCGGCATGGCTCATAGCCGCGCAGTGAGAGCGACACGCGCCCCTGTCCGCGGGAATACGCCGTTACCTCGCGCGGATAATCGGCGCACTCGGCAACCGGCGCGGCAGCCGTGAGGACGGAAATGCCGTTTTCCGTTTCCGGCGGAGAAAACCGCCCGCCCATGCGCTGGATATCCGCCATGGCGCGGCCGATGCATTCGCCCGGCAGCTCCAGCCGGAGATCGTACCATGGCTCGAGGAGGATGCTCTCGGCGCGCATGAGTCCCTGCCGCACGGCGCGGTAGGTCGCCTGACGGAAGTCGCCGCCCTCGGTGTGCTTCAGATGCGCCCGCCCCGCGGCGAGCGTGATCTTCATATCGGTGATCGGTGAGCCGGTCAGCACGCCGCGGTGCTCTTTTTCCGCAAGATGCGTCAATATAAGGCGCTGCCAGTTGAGATTGAGTTCATCGGTTGAGCATTTGCTTGCAAAAACAAGGCCGCTTCCGCGCTCGAGCGGTTCGAGCAGGAGATGGACCTCGGCATAATGGCGCAGCGGCTCGTAGTGTCCGACGCCCTCGACCGGCGCGGCGATCGTTTCGCGGTACAGAATGCCGCCCTCGCCGAACGTAAGATCCAGACCGAAGCGGCTGCGGCACAGGCGTTTGAGTATCTCCAGCTGCACCTCGCCCATGAGCTGTACGCGGATCTCCCGCGCGGCATCGTCGTACACAACATGGAGGAGCGGATCTTCCTCCTCCAGTATGCGCAGCTTTTCCAGAACCGTATGCGCGTCGGCCTTTTCGGCATGGACGCGATAGGTGAACACCGGCTCAAGCAGCGCGGCGCTCTTCCCCTTTTCCGCGCCGAGCGCGTCGCCGGTGTGCGCGGCGGTCAGCCCCGTTACGGCGCAGACCGTTCCGGCACGAACCTCGTCGGCAAGGATATACTTCTCCCCGGAGTACAGGCGGATCTGGTGGATCTTCTCTTCCGTCTCCCCGTTCTCCGTCGGGATCTTCACCGCAGCGCGGGCGCAAAGCGTCCCGCCCGTTACGCGCAGCCAGGTGAGCCGGGCGCCCTGCGCGTCGCGGCTGATTTTGTAGACCCGCGCGCCGAAGTCGTTCCCGGCGGGCTTTGCCGGTGCGTACAGTACGAGCGTATCGAGCAGCTTATCCACGCCGTCAAGCCGGAGCGCGGCGCCGAAAAGGCACGGGAACAGCTTCTCTTCCGCGATCAGGCGGCGAACCTCCTCCGGCGGAATCGTCCCAGCAGACAGAAAGCTCTCGAGCGCCGCTTCGCTCTCGGCAGCGGCCTGCTCCATCCACTCGCCACCGGAAAAGTCCGCGCATTCCGGCGAGAGAAGGGAGCGAAGCTCCTGCATCCGGGAAGCACGGTTCACGCCGGGGAGATCGGTTTTATTGATAAATAAAAAGGTAGGCACATGGTTTCGGCGCAGCAGCCGCCAAAGCGTGCGCGTATGGCTCTGCACGCCGTTCGTACCGCTCACAACAAGGATCGCGGCGTCGAGCACCGGGAGCGTGCGCTCCGTTTCGCCGGAGAAATCCACATGGCCGGGCGTATCCAGAAGCGTTACGGCACGGTTGTTCCATGTGAGTCTCGCCTGCTTTGAAAAGATCGTGATGCCGCGCTCGCGCTCCTGCGGGTCAGTGTCAAGAAATGCGTCCGCATGATCCACGCGGCCCAGACGGCGAAGCGCCCCGGCGGTATAGAGAAGCGCCTCGGAGAGCGTCGTTTTCCCGGCGTCCACGTGCGCAAGAATGCCAATGCACAAAGGGGATTTTTCCGTATTCAGATCATCCGCCATACCGTTCTCCCCTTTCTTCGTTTTAGAACGATGTATTATATCACGAAAGGAACAATTCTCCAATAGCTTTATTATGCGCCGAAATATTTGAATTGTTTTCAACAAAAATTTTTGCTGCTTTTTGTAAAAATAAATAAATTAAAGAAAAATGTAAATCTGTTTTCTGTTTGGATTGACAACGTAAAACCCAGTGAGTATAATAAACATCATTCATCCGGCAGTTTTACATACCGTTTAAAACTACCGGAACAAAACGGAATGGAGGATCCGAAAGTGAAAAAGTATCTGGCACTGCTTTTGGCGCTGGTCATGGTGTTCGCTCTCGCTGCCTGCGGCAGCACAGCCGAAGCGCCCGCCCCCGCCACCGAAGCCCCCGCTGCGGAACCCGAGACCCCGGCCGAAGAACCCGCAGCCGAAGCTGATCCCATGGAAGATCTCATCGCCGCGGCAAAGGCCGAGGGCGAGCTGACCGTCTACGGCTCCTGCGAGGAAGAGTATCTCGCCGCCGCCTGCCAGCACTTTGAAGAGCTGTACGGCATCAAGGTCAACTATCAGCGTCTGTCCACTGGCGAGGTGCAGGCGAAGATCGAAGAAGAGAAGGGCAACCCGTCTGCCGACGCTTGGTTCGGCGGCACGACAGACCCCTACAACGTTCTCGCCAAGGAAGACCTGCTTGAGCCCTACGATGCTATGAACGCTTCCCACCTGATCAGCGACATGTACAAGGACGCTGAGGGCAAGTGGTACGGCATCTACAAGGGCATTCTCGGCTTCATGGTTAACACCGACGAGCTCGACCGTCTCGGTCTCGAAGCTCCGGCGGACTGGGCCGATCTTCTCAAGCCCGAATACAAGGGTCTGATCTGGCTCTCCAACTACAACACCGCCGGCACCGCAAAGCTCGTTATCAACACCATGATCCAGAAGTACGGCCACGACGAGGGCATCCAGTACCTCGTAGACCTTGACAAGAACATCGAAGTCTACACCAAGTCCGGCTCCGGCCCGTCCAAGAACGTCGGCACCGGCGAGTGCGTCATCGGCATCGGCTTCCTGCACGATGGCATCACCCAGATCATCGACAACGGCTACGACAACGTCCAGCTCGTCATCCCCTCTTCCGGTACCTCCTTTGAGATCGGCGCTACCGCCATCTTCAAGGGTGCAAAGCACCCCAACGCCGCGAAGCTGTGGATCGAGTACGCACTCAGCCCCGACTGCGTCAACATAGCCAAGGACAACGGTTCCTACCAGTTCCTCGTCATTGACAACGCCGAGCAGCCCTCTCAGGCCGCAGAGTTCGGCCTCGACCCCGACAATGTCATGGAATATGACTTCGAGGATGCGACCGCCAACATCAAGACCTATGTTGAAGAGGTCATGACCGCTCTTGCCGAGGCAGGCGCCGACACCGGCGACGGCCGCTTCAAGACCGAGTAATAATTTCAAAGACTCAGGCTACGAATTTATGAACTCCGCAGCGGAGGCGGCTTCTGCCGTCTCCGCTGTTTTGGAATTTTCCCAAAGAAAGGGGAATCGCTATGGCAAGAGGCCAAGGTGCGGCGCTGGACAGGAAAAAGCTGATGGCTGACCCGATAATGGTGACCACCATCGTCGTGCTGATAACATTTCTGACTTTGTTTATTCTCTATCCGCTGGCCATACTGCTCGTGGATAGCTTCTATGGGGACGGCAGGCTGACGTTTGATGTATTCAAGCGCATCTTCGCCATGCCCACCTTTACCCGCGCGATATCCAACACTCTGAAGATCGGCTTCGTCGTCGGTATATTCTCGGCGCTCATCGGACTGCTGTTCGCCTACGTCGAGGTGTACGTGAAGATGAACAAGTTCGTCGGCGGACTTTTCAAGGTCGTCTCGATGCTGCCGGTCGTCTCCCCGCCGTTCGTGCTGTCGCTGTCGATGATAATGCTCTTCGGCAAAGCCGGCATAATCACGCGCTTCCTGCTCGGTATCTACGACAACAGCGTCTACGGCTACTGGGGCATCGTCATCGTCCAGACGCTGACCTTCTTCCCCGTGTGCTACATGATGCTCAAGGGGCTTCTGAAGAACATCGACCCCTCGCTTGAGGAGGCCGCGCGCGACATGGGCGCAAGCCGCTTCAAGGTATTCACCAGCGTCACGCTGCCGCTGATGCTGCCGGGACTCGGCAATGCCTTCCTCGTGACCTTTATCGAGTCCATCGCGGACTTCGCAAACCCCATGATAATCGGCGGCTCCTACGATACTCTCGCCACGACCATCTACCTCCAGATAACCGGCTCCTACGACAAGCCGGGCGCCGCAGCGATGGCCGTCGTGCTGCTGTGCATCACGCTTGCGATGTTCGCCGTGCAGAAGTACTATCTCGAGGCCAAGACCTCCGCGACGCTGACCGGCAAGGCCTCCCGCGGCAGAATGCTCATCGAGGACAAGAGCGTCAAGGTCCCGCTCACCGTGCTGTGCGCGGTCGCGGCAGGCTTCGTCATCCTGATGTACATCTGCGTCCCCATCGGCTCCTTCTTCCCGACCTGGGGCTATAAGTTCTTCCCGCTCACGGGCAAATGGTTCAAGCTCGTATTCACGCGGTATCACGGCTTCCAGGCCTTCCGCGACTCGTTCGTGCTCTCGCTCATCGCCGCTCCCATTACGGCGCTGCTGAGCATGATAATCTCCTATCTCGTCGTCAAGCGCAAGTTCAAGGCCAAGGGCTTCATCGAGGCCGTGTCCATGCTCGCCATGGCCGTCCCCGGTACGGTTCTCGGCGTCGGCTATATCCGCGGCTTCGCGGGCGGCGTGTTCCACACGGGTTTCCTGCAGGGGCTTTACGGCACCGGACTTATCCTCATCATCGTGTTTGTCGTCCGCTCGCTGCCGACCGGCACCAGAAGCGGCATCTCCGCCCTGCGGCAGATCGACAAATCCATCGAGGAATCGGCTTACGACATGGGTGCGGACAGCTTCCGCGTGTTCATGACCGTGACGCTGCCGCTCATCAAGGATTCGTTCCTCTCCGGCCTCGTTACCGCGTTCGTGCGCAGCATCACCGCCATCTCCGCGATAATCCTGCTCGTCACGCCGCAGTTCCTGCTCATCACCGTTCAGATCAACGAATTCGCCGAGAAGGGCTCGTACAGCCTCGCCTGCGCGTTCGCAACGATCCTCATTCTCATAACCTACGGTGCCGTGCTGCTGATGAACCTGTTCATCAAGTACTTCGGCACAAGCCGCAAAATAAAGGAGGACATTTGAGTCATGGAAAAAATGAAAAAAGGCGTGCGGCTCGAGCACGTCTCCAAGATATATCAGGACCCCAAGACCGGCAAGGACTTCTATGCCGTGCATGACACCTCCCTGTCGATTGAACCCGGCAGCTTCGTAACGCTGCTCGGCCCCTCCGGCTGCGGCAAGACCACGACCCTGCGCATGATAGCGGGCTTTGAGAGTCCTGACGAGGGCGAAATCTACCTCGGCGACGAGGCCATAAACGCCCTCACCCCGAACAAGCGCGACACCGCGATGGTTTTCCAGAGCTACGCGCTACTCCCGCACTACAACGTGTTCGACAACGTCGCCTACGGCCTGAAGCTCCGGAAAATTCCGAAGGACGAGATACGCGAGCGCGTCATGCGCATACTCGACCTCGTGGAGCTGACCGGCATGGAAGGCCGCATGACAAACCAGCTCTCCGGCGGCCAGCAGCAGCGCGTCGCGCTGGCGCGCGCACTGGTCATCGAGCCGTCGGTGCTGCTGTTTGACGAGCCGCTGAGTAACCTTGACGCGAAGCTGCGCGTCACGATGCGCACCGAAATCCGCCGCATCCAGCAGGAAGTCGGCATCACCGCCATCTACGTCACGCACGACCAGTCCGAGGCCATGGCGCTCTCTGACAACATCATCATCATGAACAAGGGCGTCGTCGCTCAGGTCGGTACGCCGCAGGAGATATACTATCACCCGAACAGCGAGTTCGTCGCGGACTTCATAGGCGAAGCGAACTTCCTCAAGGGCAGCTTCGTGCGCAGCACCGACGACGGCCGCGCGGTGATGAACATCGAGGGCGGCGAGATAGAGGTCGCGCCGCAGGGCGAGCTGGAGGCCGGACATGAATACACTCTGGTTCTGCGCCCCGAAGCCGCAACGCTCGGCGAAGAGGGCGGCCTGCCCTGCCGCGTGGTGCTCAGCTGCTTCATGGGTTCCTACCAGAACTACCACGTCATGGTCGGCGACACGCTCGTGAAGCTGTCAGAGAACAACCCCAAGAACAAGCGCATCTACGCCGTCGGCGAGGAGTGCCGTCTGCGCTTCGATCCGGACGCGGTGCACGTTCTGTAAAAGAAATAATAATTATAAAAAACCTGCTGCCGCAGATGCGGCGGCAGGTTTTTTATGCCTTGCTGCTAGTATCAGTTGACAAGGGTAGACACGCCCGACAGTGCGTCTTTCCGTCTCGTCAGAAGAAGCTTGCACCGTTCCGCTTCCGCCTCGCGACAAAAGCTGCACTCTGCAATCTCCTTCTTCCTCCTCAAATCAAACCCACTTCGTTGGGCTTTGATTTGAATTATAGAAGGGCGGCAGCCCGTCTGCGTCTCAAAAAGCAAAAATCACTCGAAAATCCATCACTGTCAGGTGCAAAGCAGTTTTGACGGAGCAGAAATGTGGCCAGACGATGAAAAGGCCGAAGAGAATACTCTCCGTATTGTCAAGGACTTTGAAGAAGTATGGACGCATTTCTGCCCGTCAAAACCGTGTTTACCCTTGTCAACTGATACTATCGGTAAGAACAAAAAATCTCCCGCATTTGCATGCGGGAGATTTCGATAAGGAGATTCCTATTACTTCACGGTGATGGTGATCGGAGTGGAGTAGATAGCGTAGTCGGTGCTGCTGAGGGAAGAGAGATCCCAGCCGTTGATGTCGAGGGTGTTGTCAAGGCGAACCATGACGACGGCCTCGCCGGCCTCGGTAGCAACGATGTTGCCGTTCTCATCGAGAGACACGGGAACGCCGCTGATGCTGACGAGAGACAGCTTGCAGCCGCTCAGAACCTCGTCATTCTGGGCGAGGACGGTGCAGGCGAACGCATCACCGTTGGAAACGGTCATGTCTTCGGCAACAACACGGACGGGCAGGTTGGTTGCCCAGGTGCTGAAGTTGGTGGTCATGGAGTAGGTGCCGCCGAACAGGTAGTCCTGTGCGAACAGCTCTTCGGTGTTGTAGGTCCAGGCCCAGGAGGTCAGACCGCGATGACGGGCTGCGAAGATGACATTTCTGAACATCATGGCGTTGTAGTCATTGCAGGTGCTGTTGTAGGGCTGGAGGTAGCTGTAGAGCTGGCCGACTGCAGCGCCGATACCCTGCTCTTCTTCAACAGCGTTCAGGTCGCCCCAGTTGTACTCGCCGCAGCCGAGGTAGCCGAGAGACATCTCAGGCCACTCTTCGGCCATACGTGCCATAACGTCATGTGCCTCGTCCTTAGAGCCGTCGCCCCAGTGGTCGACGCCGTCATTGAAGGTGATAACGCAGACGCGATCGGTCATGTCAAGCTCCTCAACGAGAGCCTTGAACGGGGTTACGATGTCGGGGTTGTAGGACTTGATCTCGATGAACTGGACGATGTCATCATCGCCAAGGGCTTCGAGGTACTCGCGCAGGGTGGGGATATGATCCGCTTCGGGGTCATAGTTGAGAACGGTGTTCTCGCGGCGCTCGGTGGTGCGGTTGGTGTTGTTGGCGTTGAGAACGGAGTTCGGGGCTTCCTCAGCGGAAGCGTCGGTCATGTCGTAAGGCATGGCCTGCAGCTCTGCGATGGTCAGATCCTCAACGTTGGTGACGTCGGGGCGGTTGAACAGACGCTTTGCGTCGTCGTCATGCAGGACGAACAGCTCGCCGTCGCTGCTCATGGAGATGTCGCACTCGATGACGTTTGCACCGGCATCGATAGCAGCGCGCTCGGAGCGGATGGTATTCTCAACGTACTCGCTGGGCAGGCCGCGGTGGCCGGTGATGAGTACGTGGCGAACGAGGGTGGTGACGTCGTTGAAGGAGCTGATGGCCTCGGCGACGGCTGCGTAATCCTCGCAGACGATGCCGTTGACGCCGTTGGTGATCTGGGTGTAGATAGCGGTGGTATCAGCGGAGGTCTCTGCCCAGACGGTGAGGAGCATGCCGCGCATGTACTCAACAGCGTCGAGGGTCGCGATCTCTTCGGGGATGATGGCGATCTTCGCGTGGGAAGCGTTGGTGTTCTGGATAACGGTCAGCAGGTCGCTGCGCTCGGTGCTGAGCTTGGCTTCACGCCAGTCGATGATACCGAGAACGCCGACGTTTGCATCGCAGATGTCCTTAACATACTGAGTGTGCTCGTAGTCGGCAACAACGAAGGTGTCGGCCAGAGAGTACTCGGCAGCGAAGGCGTTGACCGCGGCTGCGGTCGCATCGTCACGGATGTACAGTGCGGGCAGGGTGGTCGGCTTGACGGAGGCGAGGTACTCAGCGAGGTTCTCGGAGAGGACTTCACCATCCAGGGTGGAAACGGTGAGGTTTTCGTCGACCGCAACGATCATGGTGTTGGGGCGGACGTCCTGTGCCGCGGTCTCAACGGCGCTTGCGTCGGCAGGCCACACGATGGTCGCGGAGTAGGTGATGCTGGTTTCGGGCTCGTAGAGGTCGTCGGTCCACTTGGAGAGGACAGCGGCGGTCTCTTCGCTCACAACGGGAGCTTCGGTCGCTTCGGGAGTCGCTTCGGCGGGAGCCTCAGTGGGGTCAGCCGCAGGAGCAGTGCTGTTGCCGCAGGCGCACAGTGCGAACACCATGACGAGAGCGAGCAGAAGTGCAAGGGCTTTCTTCATTTGTTTTCTCCTTTCCTTTTCTGGGCAAATGCATCAGTTTACCTGATGTTTCTTTTCAGATAATAATCTTTACACAACCTTAACGCAAGTAAAAAAAGCTTAACGCAAAAAATAACGTCGTTTTTGCCAAAGTTTTAAATTCTGATTTGGGAATATGTCATAAAAGATCTCCCTTTATTTGCAATATAGTTAAAACTTCTGGAAATTTTCAAGAATGTGCTTTTTTTCACAGACATTTACTCCCTTTAACTCCAGCACATTGCACAAAAAATTGCCCTCGTTTTCATCGAAATGGCGAGCGCAACTTTGCTCCTAAAAATTGTTTGCCGAGCGCGGATGTGTTAAAATATATAAATATACTTATTATTACTTGATATTGCTTGAAAAACGGCGGAGGGGCGAGATGAAAAAATTTATATCGGCGCTGCTTCTGGCTGTGTTTCTGCTCTCGGGCTGCGCCTCGCAGAATGTACGGAACGACGCGGATTTTGCGCCGCCGGAGGAGCAGCGGCTCGTCATATACACTTCGCACAAACGTGAGGTGTACGAGCCGATCATCCGCGAGTTCGAGCAGCGCACCGGAATATGGATAGAGCTTGAGACCGGCGGCACGACCGCGCTTCTGGAGCGCATCGCCCAGGGCGGCACCGACTGCGACCTCATGTTCGGCGGCGGCGTTGACAGTCTGAGCGCGTACGCGGACTGCTTCAGCCCATATCTCAGCGAAAACGGCGGCCAGGTGCTGCCCGCATACGCCAGCCCCGACGGGTTTTACACCCCGTTTTCCTCCCTGCCCGTCGTGCTCATTTACAACACCCGGCTCGTCCGCACCAACCCGCCCACCGGCTGGGGCAGCCTTACCGACTCCAAGTGGCGCGGCAAGATCGCCTTCGCCGATCCCGCGGTCTCCGGTTCGAGCTATACCATTCTCTGCACGATGCTTCAGGCGCTCACCGGCGACAACGCCTCCATCCTGACCGAGTTTGCCGAGAACCTTGACGGCAAGCCGCTTTCCGGCTCCGGCGACGTGGTGCGCGCGGTCGGCGAGGGGCGGAAATACATCGGCGTCACGCTCGAGGAAACGGCGCTGAAGGGCATCGCCGCAGGCTACGACATCGAGATCGTCTACCCCGAGGAGGGCACCAGCGCGCTGCCGGACGGCGCCGCCATCGTCTCCGGCTGCGCCCACCGTGAAAATGCGGAGCTGTTCATCGACTTTCTTTTGAGCTCCGACGTGCAGACGCTTCTGCATGACAGCCTGTACCGCCGCAGCGTATGCGAAAGCGGCGCAAACGCCGGTACGGACGAGCTGAAGCTGATAGACTACGACCTTGAATGGGCAAGCGCCGAGCAGACCGGCCTGCTGAGCCTCTGGCGTGACATAACGGGAGGCGCGGAATGAGGGACTGGATAAGGCGCTCGTTTAAAAACCGCATCTTCATCACCGTGCTGCTGGTGACGCTGGTGCCGATGCTCCTGTGCGACGTGTTCATCATGCAGATATCCATGCGCCGCAGCGGCGATATGCTCTATGCTCAGGCGCAGTCCGAGCTTGACACCGCCGCCGGTATCATCGACTCCGCGCTCGATACCGTGGACGGCGTCACCGCGAAGCTCGCAGGCAGCTCCGTGATCCGCAGCGCGCTGCACCGCGGCAGGGAGTCCGACCTGCTGTATCAGCTCATGTACCGCGAGACCGAGAACCTGAACGGCTTTGCCAGCATCGACGTATACGACAGTGACGGCGCACGCATTTATGCCGGCAGTCTCGATTCCGAGGCCGGCAGCCTGCCCGTATACTGGGGCGTGCTGCGCGCCGCGCGTGAATATGAGGGGCAGACTATGCAGGCAAACGGCGCGGACGGGCTTGTGATAGCCCGCGCGGTGTACGGCTCCGACGGGGAGGTCTCCGGCTATGTGCTCGTGCGTATACCGCAGGGCGGCTTCGTCGCGCTCCTCGGCGGCAGCTTTGGCGAGCAGAACGACGTGTTCCTGCTAGACGGCACATGGCGGCAGATATACTGCTCCGACAGCATACGCGCCGATGAGACGATCTCTTCGCTCCGCGCGCAGCTGCTGTCCGGCGCGGCGCTCGGCGGCGGTGACTACAACGTCTATCTCCGCCAAAGCCCTGACACGGGCTTCACTCTGGCTCTGCGCCAGCCGAAGGTATACACCCGCGAGGTCATGGCAACGGTGTACTCCACCTGCGCCGCCATGGGCATACTCTGCCTGCTACTCGGCCTTCTCTGCGCGTGGCTCCTCAGCCGCTATCTCTCGAAGCCCGTCAATGAGCTTGACGAGGCGATGAAGCGCGTGGAAAAGGGCGACTACGCCGCGGAGCTGAGCAGCGACCGCGAGGACGAGATGGGCCGCCTGACCGCGAGCTTCAACCGCATGACGCGCGAATACCGGCAGAATCTTGAGCGTTCCGTCCAGCGCGAGCGCGAGCTGAACGAGACGGAGCTTTCGATGATGCAGGCGCAGCTCAACCCGCACTTCCTATATAATACACTCGACAGCATCAAGTGGCTCGGCGTGACGAACGGTGTGCCGCAGGTCGCGGCCGTCGCCTCCGGACTTGCCGTGCTGCTGCGCGCGGGCATCTCCGGCGACAGGCTCATCACGCTCGAGCGCGAGCTGGAGCTGCTGGAAAAATATCTGGACATTCAGTCTCTCCGGTTCGAGGATCGCTTCGCGTGGGAGATCGACGTTGACGAGAGGTTCCAGCACTGCATAGTGCCCAAGCTCATATTGCAGCCGCTGGTCGAGAACTCGATAATCCACGGCGTCGCCAACATGGACGACGGCTATATAAAGCTCAGCGCCCGCGAAAAATCCGGCACGCTCATCCTCAGCGTCCAGGACAACGGCGTCGGCATCCCGCAGGACGTGCTGGACTGGCTGAACGACCCCGATCGGGATGTCCCCGGCGGGCACCTCGGCCTCAAGAATGTTGACCGCATCGTGCGGCTGTATTACGGCAGCGACTACGGTATCAGCGCATATTCGGCTGCCGGCGAGGGAAGCCGCGTTGAGCTTCGCCTGCCGATGAACAAGGAGGGGAACGGCAATGCTGAAGGTTCTGGTCGTTGACGACGAGACCGTCGTCCGCCGCGGCATCGCCCTCGGCGTCGATTGGGCGTCGATGGGCTGCGTCGTGGTCGGCGAGGCGGCAAACGGCGAGGAAGGTCTGCTCGCCGCCGAGCGGTACAGCCCCAATCTCGTCATAACCGACATACGTATGCCGAAGCTGGACGGCATAGAGATGCTGCGCAAGCTGCGCCGCCGCGGCTGCCGCGCGCACGCCATCATACTCACGGCGTACAGCGACTTTGAGTACGCCCGCTCCGCGCTCCAGCTCGACGCGGACGACTATCTGCTCAAGCCCTTTCAGGATAACGAGCTTATCCTCGCCGTCGAGCGCATCCGGCAGAAGGAGCAGGAGCAGGGCGAGCTGAGCGTTATCGACACGCTCGCGCTCGAAAAGGGCGACAAGAGCCGCTACGTGCTGAAGGCGCTCGAATACATCTCCGAGCACTACGCCGACGGCGGCATAAACATAACCGAGATCGCCCAGCATCTCGGCGTCAGCGAGGGACACCTCAGCCATGTGTTCAAGAAGGAGACGAACTACACCGTCGTCGGCTATCTGACCCGATACAGGATACACATGGCGCTGAAGCTGCTGCGCGACTGCCGGTATAAGATATACGAGGTTGCGGACATGGTCGGCTACAAGGACGTGACCTATTTCGGCAGCACCTTCAAGAAGCTGACCGGACTGAGCCCATCGGAATATCAGGACAGATGCAGATAGGAGGAACATATGCTTGACGAATTCATAAAGCTCTCGCAGCGCGGGGACGCGCTCTGGATAAGCGACGTCCGCAAAGCCTTCGCCGCGGAGCCGGACGCATACCGCGCGGTGATACGGCTCGAGTGTCTGGACGGGACGTTGCGGGACTACGCCTGCCCCCTCCCCCGCTGGAAAAACGCGGCCGAACGGGACTTTCTCGCCGAATATCTCACCGCCCGCATTTTCAACATTCTCTCGTGCTTCAGCGGCCGCGCGCTGCACGTTTATCTTGACCTCTCCGCCGAGGAGCCGCGAAGGCTGGCGGAGAGCTGCCTGGCCGCGTTCACGGCGACGCCCGGCCTGAAAAAAGTTTTGAACATCGCACGCAGGCTCTGCGGCAGCATGAGTCTGCCGCCGTTCGGGATGGACGTGCGCGATATAAGTGACCACTCCCCCGCGCCGCCGCGCGAGGCTCCCGCGTCCGGTGTCTCGCTGAACGAGCGGCTGCTGGCCGCGATCGAGGCCGGAGGCCGCGGCGCGTACTGCGGGATGGACGTCGGCGGGACGGACATCAAGCTCGCCGCTGCTCTCGACGGGCGGCTGCTCGCCGTCAAGGAATACGACTGGAACCCCGCGGCAAGCCCGACGGCGGACGGCATCACCGAGCCGATGATGATGCTCGCGCGGCTGATGCGCGCCTGCGTCATCGCCGATTCGCTCCCCAAGGATCACGGCGCACAGGCGATGCTCGCCGACGCGCTGCGCAAGGACGCGGACGACGAAGCAATCCGCGCCGCGATATCCGCCTGTGAGGATGCGGCGGCGGAGCTGCCGCTGTTCGACGGGCTGGGTCTGAGCTTCCCCGACATTGTGATCGGCAGCCGCATTCTAGGCGGCGAGACGCCGAAGACCAAGGCCATGCGCGAGAATCCCGACATCGACTACGAGACGGAGTTTGCAAAGCTCGGCCGCGTGTCCGAAACGCTCGCGGCGCTGTGCCGTCCCGGTGTGCGCGTGCGCATCATAAACGACGGGCCGATGGCGGCGTTCAGCGCGGCGGCAGAGCTGGCCGCGGACGGCGCGGAGCTGACGCGCGGCGTTGTCGCCTACGCGATGGGCACCGATCTCGGCAGCGGCTGGATAGACGCGCGCGGCGACATACCGGAGATTCCTCTCGAGCTGTATGATCTGCTGCTCGACCTCGGCAGCGCGCCGTGGAAGCACATCCCGCCGGAGGATATCCGCTCCGTGCGCAACGAGAATTCCGGCCTGTCCGGAGTGCGGCGCTATCTGGGTCAGGCGGCGACATACCGCCTCGCGCAGGAGCTTCAGCCCTCGCTGCTCGACGGGCTGACTGAGGAAACGGACGGCATCATCAGGATAAAAGCTGCGCCGCAGGACATGCGCAAGCCCGCGCTCGAGCGGCTGATGACGGCCGCGGCGGACGGGAACGGGGCCGCGCGGGAGATATTCCGCCGCATCGGCTTGAATCTCGCGGCGCTCACCGAAGAGATGGAATACCTGCTCTCGACGGGCACGGACAGCCGGTACATTTTCGGCCGGTTTGCAAAGATCCCCGGCTGCTTTGCGCTGATACGCGAGGGCTTCGGCTCCGTCCTGCCCGATATGAAGCTCATCGCCGCGGACGACGGACTTGCCCGCAGCGGGCTCATGCGCCAGCTCGCCCGACTCGACGGCGTGACGGTCGCGCAGTTCGCGCAGGCCGTCAGCGCAATATACTACTCTTGCATGAATTGATAACACGGAGGTCATTCGATGAAACGCAGTGAAATAAACAAGGCTCTCAAGGAGCTGGAAGCCATGTGCCGCGAATACAAATGCTATCTGCCGCCCTTCTGCGGCTTCACGCCGGAGCAGTGGCAGAGCATCGGCCACGAGTACGACGAGGTGCGCGACTGCATGCTCGGCTGGGACATCACCGACTACGGTCTCGGCGACTTTGACAAGGTCGGCTTCTCCCTGATAACCATTCGCAACGGCAACCGCAAAATGCCGGAGAAGTACCCGAAGGTCTACGCCGAGAAGCTGCTGTATATTAAGGAAGGGCAGTACGCACCGAACCATTTTCACTGGTACAAGACCGAGGACATCATAAACCGCGGCGGCGGCAACGTGCTCATCCGCGTTTACAACAGCCTGCCGAACGAGGAGATCGACTACGAATCCGACGTCACCGTGCACACCGACGGCCGCACCTACACCGTCCCCGCCGGTACGCAGATACGTCTCACGCCGGGCGAGAGCATCCATGTGCAGCAGTACCTGTACCACGATTTCTCCGTTGAGCCCGGCACGGGCGCGGTGCTGCTCGGCGAGGTAAGCCAGTGCAACGACGACAACACCGACAACCGCTTCAACCCTCCCGTCGGCCGCTTCCCCAAGATCGAAGAGGACGAGCCGCCCTACCGTCTGCTCTGCAACGAGTACCCCGCGGCGAAGTGAGGTGCGGCATGAACGGTAAAATAGACGTGGCCGCGATCGGCGAGGTGCTCATAGACTTTGCGCAGGAGAGCGTTGACGCGCTCGGCTATCCCACTATGGCGGCGCACCCCGGCGGCGCGCCCTGCAACTTTCTCGCAGCGCTCTCGGCGCTGGGGATGAAAACGGCGTTTCTGGGCAAGGTCGGCGAGGACGATTTCGGCCTGATGCTGCGCCATACGCTCGATGCCGCGGGCATCGACACGCGCGGGCTCATCTCCGATCCGGACGTATTCACGACGCTGGCCTTCGTCCGCTTCGACGAGAACCGCGACCGCTCGTTCAGCTTCGCGCGCAAGCCCGGCGCAGACACGCGCCTGCGCTCCGACGAGCTTGACCTGACCGTTATCGACGAATGCCGTATGCTGCATTTCGGCACGCTGAGCCTCACCGACGAACCGGCGCGCTCCGCGACGCAGGCCGCCGTGGAATACGCGCGCCGCCGCGGCAAGCTCATCAGCTTTGACCCGAACCTGCGCGAGCCGCTGTGGCCGTCGCTGGACGCCGCCGCGGAGCAGATGCTCTGGGGGCTTAAAAACGCGGACGTTGTAAAGATCAGCGGCGAAGAGGCCGAATTTCTGTTCGGCTGCGGCTGCGAGAAGAGCGCGGAGCTTATCCTGAACGACTGCGGCGCAAAGCTCGTGATGATAACGCTCGGCAGCGAGGGCTGTTTTATAAAGAACCGCGCCGCGCAGTGCCGCGTTCCGGCGGCGCGCGTAAAGGCGGCGGACACTACCGGCGCAGGCGACATCTTCGGCGGCAGCGCCGCATATTGCCTGCTCTCCTCCGGCAAGGCTCCGGAGGAGCTGAACGAGGAAGAGCTTAATGCGATGGGGCGCTTTGCCTGCGCGGCGGCGGGACTGTCCGTACAGCGCCCCGGCGGCATATCCAGCGTCCCCGGCAAGGAAGAAATTCTCGCCCTGCTCGCCGCAGGTGACTGAAAACAGCAACTTTTGCGTCGGGTTATAGCCGACATTTTTCAATACCTGCTCGCCGCAGGTGACTGAAAACAGCAACTACATATAAAAAACAACTGCGCGGGAATGGTCGGTGTTCATAAGGCAGCGAACAGCCACAGCAGCTTGCACTGCTGTGGCTGTTCTTGTAGTTTATCCGGCCACATGATAATATGGAGCCGAACAGACCTGCAAATCGTAAGTTGAGGAGGAAGTAGGTATGCTAAACAACAAAGGGTTCGACCTTTGGGCTGATGGATATGACAAAACTGTCGGCATTTCTGATGAGGAAAACACATACCCTTTTGCCGGTT
>OLSB01001764.1_pt1 | contig 19634 bp, 18 predicted proteins | sample 1672071 | NCBI WGS metagenome assembly OLSB01 (sample SAMEA3136642, study PRJEB25190) | human gut metagenome | biome: human gut; feature: human-associated habitat; material: faeces | place: Austria | collected 2013 | reverse complement strand
CGAAGATAGTTGGCTGGAAACGGCCTGTGAAAATAGGTAGATGCCGGCTTCTCTTTTTATTATGGCCCGTTGGTCAAGCGGTTAAGACAGCGGCCTCTCACGCCGTTAACGTGGGTTCGATTCCCGCACGGGTCACTTGCTAAAAGCACCAAAATCTGACGATTATTCGTTTGGTTTTGGTGCTTTTCTCTTTGCCTGCATTGCGCATACCACACTTTTACCGCACTCGCGTAATTTTGTCAAGAGGTGGTGCCGGGGGAGAGGGAGCGTCTGTTGTTCCCGCGCACAGTATAAAAGCGAAGCGAACAGGCAGTAAAGGGGCTTTCGCGGCATATCCTCGCTTTACAAGTTGGGCTGTGGTATTCCACGACCCCTTGACAGCCCGTTCATTCGCTTTTTGAAGGCAATCGCGGAACAAACAGAAATCATATCCCGATGTGTATGGGATAGTTTTTCAATTTGAAAAAAGTCTCCCCCTGCCCGCGTGATGGGCAAGGGGAGATTGTGTGTTTATGGGGGTATATTAGGAGAAAGTCACGCACCAGACTTCGACGCCGTAAGCTGTATTAAAGGTGCAGGCAATACCCATTTGGGTGTAACCGGGGGTCATAATGTTTGCATAGTGGCCAGAGCTGTTTTTCCAACCAGTGCAAGCGGCAGACGCACTTGTTGCACCAGAGCACAAGATTTCCGCAGTTGTTGCACCATCATGGGAGAAAACATCATTTGCAATAAGGTAAACGCATCTATCGTGTGCGATACTTGACAAGGAACTGCTTACAGTAAGGGCAGGCAGACCGCCCTCTGCGCGCATGGTATTGATATTGTTTGCAACAGCCCAGTATGCAGAATCGGAAGAATCAATGTTCCACCATGTTTCGCCATCGGTGGCGGGGTCCATTGGGAGAGCGCCGTATTCAAAGCTGGAAGATGCGGCGGGCGCGGAAGACTGAGCTTGTCCACCGTCAGACGTAGAACCGCTGTTACTGGAAGATGTGCCGTTGCTATTGCTTGTGGCGTTTGTGGTGTTGGTTGCCTTGGTGCTGACCGTGACTTCACATTCTGCGGTCACACCGTTGACCTCAACCGTAATAGTTGCTGTACCATCTGCAACGGCGGTGACATTGCCCTCTGCGTCCACCGTGGCAACGGCTTCGTCACTGCTGGTGTAGGTGACATCATCGGCAAGGGCTTCTTCGGGGGCTACGGTGTAGGTAAGCTGTGCCGTACCATCTGGCCGCAGGGACAATGCAGTGTAATTTAATTCGATGCTTTCGATGGCAGGCAAAACCGTGACCTTGCAGGCGGCGGAAAGTGCCGTGCCGTCAACAGCGGCGGTAATGGTCGCATCACCAGCCGCCACCGCCGTGACCTCGCCCACATCGCTGACTGTGGCGACAGCGTCATCGGAAGAAGTGTAGCTGATGGCAACGTGTGTCGCATCATCGGGCGCAACGGCGGTTTCCAGCGTAGCGGTTTCGCCAGCCGTCAGTGTCAGCGCGTCCGTTGTGGTAATGTCGGTAGGCGTGACAATGACCTCAATTGTCTTACTGGCGGTAATTTTGCCGTCCTTGCTAGATAGCGCAACTTCTGCCGTGCCTGCGCTGACAGCCACCATATTGCCGTTTTCGTCCACCACCAAAACGGCGGGGTCGCTGGAAGTGTAACTCATGTCCAGCGTGTCCAGCTTTTTGGCAAGAGCGGCGCTTTCGGGTGTCGCACCGTCAAAGGCATACTCTGGTGTGGCAGTGAGCGTTGTGCCCTTTTCCATGCTATCAGGTAGATTCAGCGTGACGCCTGTCACATTAACGCCACAGCCTGCCAGACTGACCGCCAGCGCACAAGATACAGAAAGCGCTAGGAGCTTATGCCGAATAGATTTCATAAAAAACATCCTTTCATTTTTTGATTGCATTGTAACATGGAGTGGTAATAGATTCAATACTTAAATAGGGGCTTTTTTAGAAAAAGTTAAGGAAAAAGAGAAAGTAAAAAGAAAAAAGTGTCGGGCGCGATCCTCGCGCCCGACGTACTATAAATTAAGGAAGAACTATTTTACAAATTTTTACCCGGTGGGCAAGAAAAATTATAGGCCTGAAATTCTGTGCCGTCCGAGGAAAGAAAGCGCCCCGGAATCTTGGGCAGATTGGCGGCATCGCCAGTGCCTAGAATCGTCATACTGCTTTCCTTGTCTGCACAGTGAGAGGTAATGCGGATTTCCATATTAGCCTTTAGAGCACCTGGAATACTGCCAACATCACTACGCTGACAGATGCAGATTAGATGCACATGAGCCGCACGGCCAAGGCGAGTTATAGTCAAAAGGTGTTGGACGACTTGGGCGATAAAATCTTTTTCCACCTTGCTCTTGCCAGTAGGGTCTAGTAAGCAGTTCGCTTCATCAATGACAACAAAAATCGGTGGTTGTGGTTCCACGCCGGGCAACACATTATAGTCGGAAATCTTTGAAATCCAAGCCGAACGGCATAGCTCCATGCGCCGGGCGATTTCGTCAACCACAGATTGTAAACCGTCTAATATTTCTTCGTTGGTATCAAGGCAGCGGCAGTCCTCGCGTAAGTCGCGGTAGTCAACATATCCTTTTTGGTCTACCAAATAAGTGAAAGCACCCTTGTTGACAATCTGATAAATAATCCAGCGGGATAAAATGGTTTTGCCGCCACCAGTTGCGCCCGCAATCAGCATGTGCGGTAGGCTATTAAAATTGATGCTATATTCGCCAGCATAAGAAATGCCGAGCTTTACGACAAAGTCATCAGGTGAAAAGTTAGGAGCGGGAATTTTTGTAGGCAAAGAGCCTTTTGCGGGAAAAGCGCGAAATTCAATTAGAGTGTCCGAACCGTCAGAATAGTCAATACTCAAAACGTGGCAATCAAAAGCGGCTTCCAAGTCTTTCTGACGTTCTCGCCAAAGGTCAAGAGAAATTCCTCGGCAATGAAAAATGTATGTAATCACGCCGTCAGAAATGGAGCGGCTGACAAGCCAAGGACAGGCCCCTGCGCTGTTGCAAAAATTGATTGTAGAGAAATTGTAAAGTGTGGAAAGGCGGTGCAAATCTGAAAAAGGAAAGACAAGCATCACAGTAAGCAATACATCGATGAAAGCGTAGAGGGGCAATAGGGCGAGAAGCAAATTTGGCGGAACAGATATAATTTGCAAAACAGGAGCAAGAAGAGTAAGGACGAAGTAAAGAAATGCTTTTGGTGGAGATGAAGCGATGCGGTGTACGCCGTCAGAAAAAGTGTTGATAATGTAGTAGATGAAAGTTCCAATTTTAGTTGATGTCAAATTAGTCATGATTATTCAATCTCCTTTTTGGTAAAGACTTTTTTGAATAAAAATCCGAGAATGAAAGTTGAGAGTAGGGGATAAGGGGAATTTTACATTTCGGTGAATCAAAACATTTATTGAGTGGGCTGTCTTTAGAAAGCTCGATGAAAGGCTGAAAATCAATCCATTCCAGTGTACCCAGTCTTTCGGCTTCAGCGAGGTCGATACATTCTTTCTGGAGTTTTGTAGCAGTCAGATAGTTGTGTATCAAATTTAATTGTATCCGAGAACTAGCGACTTCTTCGGGAGATGCAAGAGCATCGCTTCTGAAAATCACATAATGCGGTGTTGAATCGTAAACAGTGCTTAAATGGTCTATTATCTCCGAGGGGGTGTGGTTGCAACCGTTAATATAAGTGGTTATAACTACAAGACGTTGACTTTCGGTTGCTTTTTTGGCGCGATTTCGGACGGGAAGATATGATTCTTGATGCATCACATGATGCGATTTTGTCACGGCGGCAACGGAAAGCATGTATTTGTTATATTCTCCCAACTGACGAGAGTAGTCACAGTATTCTGGAAAATAGTAAGTGGCTAACCGCTTTGCACGAGAGAGACCACGCGAAACCCAATAACGAGATTTGAAAGGCACGGAGCCTATTTCCTTGGAAATATACTTGACAACGTAACTCGATGCTTTGTCCAAATCAATGACAGGCTCCAACGTATTGTAACCAAAAAGACGCTCCCATTCCCGGCAATGAAATACCGGGCTGCCCTTGCGAACTTTTTCGCAGATTTTTATTGGAAGTTTTTTCGAGCCGTTGACGTCTGACATTGTATATGGGATGCAATCCGAGGAAGGCATGCAAGACACAAAACCGTGTAAATGAATTGCACCGTCCTTGTGCATTTCCGGAACGAGTAAATATGCGAAACCGGGACAGTGTGCAGAGCCATTCTTGCGCTTTCTACGCCAACGCTTGGCCATAGCTTTGATAATATCTTGCAAACCGTCTGGGGTGTAGCGATTTTTCCAAAGCTGGGGAGAGAGCGTAATTGTCACGAAGAATTGCCACGGATTGCAAGCGGCTAATTCACGAACCGCACGAATTGAACGGCTGACAGAAGTACGGATAGATTCAGCTTGCCGCTCATCTTGTGTGCGTTCATCTGGAAGTGCCCAGCCAGATGCGACATTATAATTATGTACATAATGTGTGTCAACGCCGGGAGCAATACAGGTCGGGCGATAGATGACCTTAGTAGTGTTGCCCATTCCATATACCATGATGACGTTAGTTTCCATCTTTGGGACGCATCGCATAATGGGCAAGCCGGTGGAGTCGGTAAGAGATGTGGGCATATAATGATAATTGTCAAGAATAGAATCCATAGATAGTATACCTAAAAAGTTGACGTCCCTAAGATGTTACACTGTCAAGTCCCCCTGCGATAGCGGACGAACCGCGACAAAAAATATAGCTGACAGGCTATGCACCTTGCAGGCGCACAGCCCGCCAGCGCGAACTCAAGCGTTAGTCAAGCACTTCGACAGTGTCAACCTTGCCGTAGCGATTGTAGTAGAGTTTTACTTCGTGCCCCAACAGCGAAAAGGGGTCAATGCCGTTCATCATGGAGAGCTTTCGTTCACTAAGATAAAAATGTTCAGCCGATTGACCCTGTCCATGCCGTGGGTCGATGGCGTCTGAAACATAAACATTGTAGCCTTTAATCATTTCGCCAGTTTTGGTCGGAAAGTCTGACTTGCGAATACCAATAATTTTCATTGTAATTATCTCCTTAGTAATGTGTAGAAATTGTAAGTATCGATGGAATAGGTTAATCAGCACATAGGCATCACCCCCTTTAATTTATATCGCACGTATTATACCAACATTGCGTTGGGGTCGGCGTATTGCGTAGATCCTGCCAAGGCAGGACCTACGCAATACGCCTTTCTGCCGCGCTCAACCTGTTTGTTCAGTTCAGCTTCAAGTATGTTCACAAGAGCATCTGAATCACCGTCCATTGAGTGACTGTATACACCCAGCGTCATACCAGGGTGTACATGACCCATCAGCTCATCTAGTTGCCATAAGGGGAGAGCGGTCTTGTAAATTGACGCAAATGTGTGGCGCAGCTCGTAAGGAGTGACGTAAGAAATATGATTGTGTGTGCAATAGCGTTTCCATCGAAATCGATAAGTGATTTCTGAATAGTCGCCAAAAACCCGCTCGGAAGCAGAGTGCTTACCACGAAAAGCAGCTTGTGCCGCGAAGAGTGCGCGTGTATGCTCGGTTTGGGGGAGGAATCGGTCAGCAAATTCATTTTTTCCATGACTTTGCCGACCTTTTTCATCAATAGCGCGCTGGATGTGTATGTAACTATCTGTAATGTCGCCCCATTGCAGACCCATGATTTCACCGGGGCGTAATCCGAGTGCTATTCCTAACCGATAAGCATTTACCAAATCATCAAAAACTTCCTCCCCGCGCAAAAATGTATTGTCGCTAGTGAAGACACGGTAAATTCCAACAGCGGTTAAAGTTTGCTTATGAGATTTTTTTGCACCCCTTGGAATCTTAACAGAACGAACACTTAAATCATTTCGGATGTCGCAGTCATCAAGATAATGACAAAAGCCTGAGAGAACACCGCGAATGTTTTTCAAAGTTTTTTCGCTTAGTTTCTTAGAATACGCAAGGTTGATGACGCGTCGCAGGTCTTGGCGTGTTAATTGCAAGACAGGAATATTACCAATTACAGGGGCAATGTGGTTTTTGTAGTAGTTGCGCAAATTATAAATATCGACTGTAACGGCTTCTTTATCGCAAAAGAAATTCTGAAAAACTGCATCTGTTGTGACAGTATAGCTTTTTGTGGTCTTACTACTGCCGTTAATCCATGCGAGGGCTTTTTTGGCGCATTCACGGCGGCCAGCATCACCTGCTTTGCTACTATAAAAAGTTTTTCGTACATTATTAATTTGTAAATCTAAGCGGTATCCACCAGTGTGGCGGGGCTTGACTTTGCTCATTAAATTTTTTTGTGTGTAGATGCTATTCATTTGATACTCCTTTGAGTCGTTCTGTTGGTCGAATAAATAATTGATAGTAGTCTTCTGGTGAAAGACCTAATTCTTGACCGATTCTTGCTATTTCGTAAGCATCAAACATACAAAGCCCTTGCATACGAGAAGACATTTGCTGTTGCGAAAGACCAATCTTTGCGGCGATACTTGTATCGGTTTCATCACGCAAAATGATTCTTGCATGAAGCTCTTTGTATGGTTTGATGTGTAGCTTTCTCATGTCTTTTCTCCTAATCATGCTCGAAAAAGTTATCTTTTTTGATTGTGATGGTACTATACCAACGCTTTTTGCTTGAGCCAAAGTAAAAAACATGATTTTTGGGCAAAATTTGATTACAAAAAGATTACAAATTCATAAAAAGGAAAATCCCCCTTTCCTGCGCAAATTACAGGAGAGAGGGAAAGTGTGGGAAATACCACAGTTTCACACCGCAGTAAAAACCATTTAAGCGGGTTATCGACAATGTAGAAAACTTGACTGCACGTTGAAACGTAGAAAAACTATGGTGCAATGTGTCAAGATTAAATTCGATTCCCGCACGGGTCACCAGGAAGCTCAACTTCGCAAGAGGTTGAGCTTTTTTCTTTTTATTATATATGTTAAGGAGTAGAGGAGTGCAGGAATCGAAAAGCCCGGGCCCCGCGTCCGCGTACCGCGGGGCAAAAACAGCCCTGCGGGCTGTTTTTAGGGCGCGGGAGATTCCACGCACGGCGCGAACGTAGAGGGAGTAGAGTAAAGCAACGCGGGGGTTAGTAGGGCGTAAAGGCGAAGGTGCGCGGGCGGATATGGAATCCGCCCCTACGGTGTGAAAGGGAAGGGAGCGATAGAGATACAGTGGAGGGCCGGGCATGCCCGGCCCCTACTGGGCGGTTAAAGGAAAGCAGTCGACAACAGGTAGGAATTCCTCCGGCGCTGCGGCGCCACCTCCCTTTGACAAGGGAGGCAGAGGGGGCGGGCGCGGCTTGCTCCGATAGGATGTAGCACAGACACCTTGCATGAAAATGCAGGGTGTTTTTTATTGCGAATCTCCCGAAAAGCCGAAAACCGTCGCCCTTGCCCTTGCATAATTTCGCTGCAGGCCTTATAATATACTATAAGTGTTATTATAAGGAGGGGTATGCCACGGCGCAGACCAAACCACAAAAACAGGTGCTGGGCATACTGGGCGGGCTGGGGCCTGCTGCCAGCTGTTACCTGTACCAAATGCTGATCGACCACACCCCGGCCAGCTGCGATCAGGACCACATCGACATTGTTATTTCGTCGCGGGCATCGACGCCCGACCGCACGGCGTTCATCATGGGCAAAAGCAAGGATGACCCCTTTGCCGTGATGGAGCAGGACGGTTTCAGCCTGGTACACTACGGTGCCACGGTGCTGGCCATACCCTGCAACACAGCGCACTATTTTTACGACCGCCTGGCTGAGGCGCTGCCGGTACCGGTGCTGAATATGCCCCGGCTGACCGTGGCCGACGCCAAGGCGGCGGGCTGCACGAAGCTGGGCATCCTGGCGACGGACGGCACGCTGGCGGCGGAAACCTACCAGCTGGCCTGCCAGGCGCAGGACATCGACTGGGCGGTACCGTCGGAGGAACACCAGCAGGAAGTCATGTCGGTGATTTACGACGACATCAAGCAGGGCAAGCGTGCCGATATGGCAAAGTTCGGCGCGGCGGTGCACGACCTGAAAAAGCAGGGCTGCGATATGGCGGTTCTGGGCTGCACCGAGTTGAGCCTGGTCAAGCGGGACGAGCACCTGGGCAAGTTTTTTATTGACAGCACCGAGGTGCTGTGCCGGCATGCGTTACAGGCGTGCGGGGTGGAGCCGGTGGGGTTCTAAAGGCGCGAGGAGGTGGCCAGGGGACTGGCCGCCCTACGAAGCGGCGAAACCGCCCGGGCGCGTGTGGCTGCAGTGAACGGGCAAAGCCCTTTCGCCCTCGCGGCTCGGCCATCGCCCTTGTAAGGGCAGGCTTTTGCGGGCTTCGCCCGAATGCCCAGAATATAAAATCCAGCATAAACGCAAAAAACACACCAAAACGGTTTGTGTATATAAGGAGAGAAATCACAGATGGATCAGAAAAAATTTTACATCACTACGCCGATCTATTACCCCAGCGATAAGCTGCATATCGGCCACACCTACTGCACCGTTGCCACCGACGCTATGGCACGCTATAAGCGCTTGCAGGGCTATAACGTAAAGTTCCTGACTGGCACCGATGAGCACGGCCAGAAGATTGAGCTGAAAGCCAAAGAAGCAGGCGTCACCCCGCAGCAGTTCGTCGACAACATCGTCGAAGGCCCCAAGGGCGTCAAGGATCTGTGGAAGCTCATGAACATCAGCTATGACCGGTTCATCCGCACCACCGACGACTACCACGTTGCCGCCATCCAGAAAATCTTCAAAAAGATGTATGAGAAGGGCGACATTTATAAGGGCAAGTACGTCGGCAAGTACTGCACCCCCTGTGAGAGCTTCTGGACCGAGAGCCAGCTCGTCAACGGCTGCTGCCCCGACTGCGGCCGCCCCGTTGTCGATGCCGAGGAGGAGGCTTACTTCTTCCGTCTGTCCAAGTATGCAGACCGCGTGCGCGACCTGCTGGTCAACACCGACTTCCTGCTGCCGCGCTCCCGCGTCAACGAGATGGTACACAACTTCATCGACCCGGGCCTTGAGGATCTGTGCGTTTCCCGCACCAGTTTCAAGTGGGGCATCCCGGTCGATTTCGACCCCAAGCATGTCGTCTACGTCTGGATCGACGCGCTGTTCAACTACACTACGGCGCTGGGCTTCATGAATGACAAGTACCCCGACAGCGATTACGAGACCTTCTGGCCTGCCGATGTGCATTTCATCGGCAAGGAGATCGTCCGCTTCCACTCCATCATCTGGCCCGCGATGCTGATGAGCATGGATATGCCCCTGCCCAAGCACGTTTACGGCCACGGCTGGCTGCTGCTGGACGGCGGCAAAATGTCCAAGTCCAAGGGCAACGTGGTTGACCCCTACCTGCTGGCCGAGCGTTACAGCGCCGATGCGCTGCGCTACTTCCTGCTGCGCGACTTCCCGTTCGGTTCGGACGGCAACTTCTCCAACGAACTGCTCATCAACCGCATCAACATGGATCTGGCCAATGACCTCGGCAACCTGTTGAGCCGCACCACCGCCATGGCCGACAAGTACTTTGGCGGCGAGCTGCCTGCCGAGCAGGCTGAAGGCCCCGAGGATGCTGCCCTGATCGAGAAGGCCACCGCCCTGCGCGCCCGCTATGAGGCCGACATGGAGGCCTATGCCTTCCAGAATGCGCTGGCTGATGTGTTCGAGGTCATCGACAACGCAAACAAGTATATCGACGCCACGGCACCGTGGGTGCTGGCCAAGAGTGAGGAATCCAAGCCCCGTCTGGCCCGCGTGCTGTACAATCTGGCCGAAACGCTGCGCATCTGCACCGTGCTGCTGCAGCCGTTCATGCCCGACACCTGCGAGAAGATTTTTGCCCAGCTGAATGTTGCCGCCGACGGCAAGACGTGGGACAGCGCCGCCGTCTTCGGAACCCTGCCTGCCAACGCCACCCTGCACAAGGGCGAGAACATCTTCCCCCGCATTGACGCCGCAAAGGAGCTGGCTGAGCTGGAGGCCCTGGAGGCTGCCCAGAAGGCCGCCGCCCAGGCTGCCAACGCACCTGCCGAGGAGCCGAAGAAAGAGGAGGCTGCCGCTGCTTCTGCGGAGCTTATCGGTGAGCATGAGGAAGAAATCACCTTCGATGACTTCTGCAAGGTTGAGCTGCGCGTGGCCGAGGTCCGCGCCTGCGAGCGCATGAAGGAGAGCAAGAAGCTCCTGCACCTGACCGTGTTCGACGGCGAGCGCGAGCGCTGCATCCTGTCTGGCATTGCCAAGTGGTTTGCGCCCGAGGATCTGATTGGCAAGAAGATCGGCATTGTCGCCAACCTGGCCCCCCGCCCGATGATGAAGGGCAAGTATGTCAGCGAGGGTATGATTTTTGCCGCTGACACCGATGTGGACGGCGGCTGCGCCATCGCGTTCTTCCCGGACAGCACCCCCGCCGGCGCGCGCATCCACTAAGGCGGTGCTATGCAAAAATCTAAGTTAGACCAATTTTTCTCCATCCCGGCGGCGGCCGTTTTGATGGCCGTTGTCTGCAATGTGCTGTGGGGGTCGGCGTTCCCCTTCATCAAGCTGGGCTACCGCCTGTTTGCGATTGATTCCGCCGATACGGCGTCGATTTTGTGCTTCGCGGGTGTCCGTTTTATGATGGGCGCGGCGCTGGTCTGGCTGGCCGGTCTGGCGCTGAACCGCCGCCCGCTGCCGATGCCGCACGGCAAAACGCTGGCTTCGGCCTGCGGGCTGGGCCTGTGGCAGACCGCTGCACAGTATTTCTTCTACTACTCCGCCGTGGCGCTGCTGACCGGCGCGATGGGCGGTATTTTGAACAGCACCCAGAGCTTTATGGGTGTGATCCTGGCGCACTTTTTGTACGGCAAGGCCGACCGGATGACCCCGCGCAAGGCGCTGGGCTGTGCGCTTGGCTTTGGCGGTGTTTTGATTGCCACGCTGGGCAACCACGGCAGCGGCAGCGCAAAGGGGATGGCGTTCATGCTGATTGCCTCCGCAATCTTTGCATCGGCCGGGCCGTGGAACAAGGCCGTGACCCAGTATGCAGACAGCTTTTCGGTCTGTGTGCTGAACCTCGGTGTTGGTGGTCTGGTGCTGGCTGTGATGGGCTTTGCCATGGGCGGCGGCCTCCACCCCGAGAGCGCCGCAGGTATCCCAGTGCTGCTGTTTTTGGCGTTTATCTCCGGTGCGGGGTATGTGATTTGGGCGCTGCTGATGAAAAACAACCCGGTCTCCCGCATTGCGGTATTCGGTCTGATCATTCCGGTCATGAATGTACTGCTGTCGGCGCTGCTGAACGGCGAGCCGCTGTTTGAGTGGAACTACCTCGCCGCGCTGCTGCTGGTCTGCATAGGCATTTATCTGGTCAACCGCGCCCCGCAGGAGGCCAAGGCATGACAAACATTTTTGACACCCACGCGCACTATTCCTCGCGCCAGTTTGACGCTGACCGCGCCGCACTGTTGACTGCTCTGCCTGCGGGCGGCGCGGTGGGCGTGCTGGAATGTGCCACCCACTCCGGCGATGCCGCCCGCGTGCTGGAACTGACGCACAGTGCACCGTACTTCCACGCAGCCATCGGCATCCACCCGGAGAGCCTGATCGAGGAGGACGCCGCCACGGTGGCCGTTTATCACGGCGATTGGCGTGCCGAGCTGGCCGCCATGCGCCCGCTGTTTGAAGATAAGTCGGTCGCAGCGGTGGGGGAAATCGGTCTCGACCACCACTGGCCGGTGCCCCGGCAGGAGCAGTACGACCTGTTTGAGGCACAATTACAACTTGCGAAAGAGCTGGATTTGCCGGTGTCGGTCCACGACCGCGAGGCCCACGCCGAAATGTACGAGCTGCTGCGCAAATATAAGCCGCGCGGCGCACTGCACTGTTACAGCGGCAGCGCCGACGACGCGGCCTGGCTGGTGGAACAGGGTATGTACCTGGGCTTTGGCGGCGCTGTGACCTACAAAGGGGCCAAGCGTGCGGCCAAGGTGCTGGCCGCCATCCCGCACGAGCAGGCGCTGCTGGAAACCGACTGCCCCTACATGGCTCCCGAGCCGGTGCGCGGCACCCGCAACGACAGCCGCAACATTGCCCACGTGGCGGCGTACATCGGTACGATCTGGGACATGGACGCCCAGGCTGTGCTGGACCAGACCGCCCAAAACGCCAGGGCTTGCTTTGGCGTGTAAAATGCTGTAATATACAGATGTATATTGAATAAAAAATTCAGGAGTGACTTACCATGAAAGCACGTATCCCTAAACATCGCGAATTTATCATTGATTTCCCGCAGGATATGGATCAGGCCAAGGCTGACGAGGGCTGGAACAAGCTGAACGAGATCGTGGAGGAGTACAAGAAGGCCCACAACGGCCAGAGCGTTTACTCCGCGACCTTTATTGAGGACTGCGAGCCTGCTGTGAAGAAGCTGCAGGAAGAGTACGGCTTCAACTACACCATTCAGGAAATCAAGTAATTTGCACCGGCGGACAACTGCGTCCGCCGGTTTTTGGTTATGGCAAAGGGGGAGGCAAGAATGCAAAAGACCGTGATACGCCCGGCGGGGGAGGGGGATATCCCCGCCATCATTGCGCTGTACCGCGAGCTGGACGCCGCCATGGTGGATCTGCAGCCGGAGTTTTTCTGCGAGGCCCCGCGGGAAGAAGCGGAGATCAGCAGCGCCGTCAAGGCGCAGGACGCGGATTTTCTGCTGGCTGAGCAGGACGGCACACCGGTGGGCTTTGCGCTTGTCACCTACGCCGGGTGGACGCCCGCGTACAGCTGCGTGCTGCCCCACCGCTACGCCCGGCTGGAAGATCTGGTCGTCGGCAAGGCTTACCGTGGCCGGGGCATCGGCGGCGAACTGCTGGCCGCCGCCAAGCGCTGGGCCCGGAACCGGCGGCTGGAATGCGTAGAGCTGAATGTTTTAGCCCAGAATGAAAGCGCTGTAAAACTCTACGAGTCGCAGGATTTTGTCGAAGCAACGAAAGTTATGCGGTGTATGCTGTGAAAACCGCTCTGTAGGGGCCGGGCATGCCCGGCCCGCAGGTTTACGGTTGCACCCCTTTCGCGGTTGATTTGCAGGGCGGGGCTTGACCCCTTTGCGGGGCGTCGGGGACGCCGCCCCCTATAGGCATAACCCGCAAAGTTTCTCACTCCCGCAAATGGGCACGGCGGCCAGAGGACTGGCCGCCCTACATCCATTACAAATCCCACAACCCAAACAAAAAAGCCGGGGCGAACATTTCGTTCGCCCCGGCGGTCTTACTTCTTCGGAGTCATAGCCTCATAACCCTTTTTCGTTATTTTTCGGACTGTTTCCGCATCGTCATGGGAATCATCCTATCTTTTTGCGAATTTTGATTGCCCTTTCAGGATCTTACTAACTGTTCATTGGACTTACCCTCTGGTTCGTTATTTGCTCAAAAGCATTTGTGGAACGGAGTAATGGTCGTTATTAAGATCGTTCCTGGGGTCTGGGTCTGATGCTGAGGACCAAAGCCTCTTAACTCTAGTACATTGGAGTTTCTCCTTGGTAATCAGGTGAAATTCAGGTACTTCCTGTTCGGCGGAGTGGTGACGGTCATCTCTACCAGCCTTCTTTCTTCCTGATCTATATGTTATGCTGGGGGTCTGTTTTGACGGCCCCTGGGTCTGCTAAACGAAGTTGTAAGCAACCGTGCATCGCGTTCTTTTTGCTTTCTGTACAGGTTATGACCTGCGGCTTTGGATGCGGTCCTTATCTTGTCAGCAGGCCCAGGCCCGCCGGTGGTGAATGGGATCTTTGAAGTTTGCCATTGGACTTGAGCCTCCTTCCTTACGAATCCTAGCCGGCGGCCTTTACTTTGTCTTTCCGTCTTCTGCCCTCGTGCTGCTGGATCGGAGTCCTTAAAGTGCTTCCTTTTTCACTCCCCGACTTTAGGGAACTTCTGGAAGATCTTCTTTAAGATGTCGGTCTGTTCACGATCGGTCTTTATGAAGATTTGTTGGAAAGTGGCAACTCTTGGAGTTCTTAACTCCTTATCTCCGGCTGTTTTCTTTCTGTGACTATACTATATCACAGCCTTGGGATTTCGTCTATTCGCAGACCGCACAAGCTTTATATGCAATATTTGTGCATAATCAGGATTGATTGTTCCATATCAAAAGTGGTATAATAAATATGTTGGGCGCGTGTACGCCAACATAAAACCGCTGCTTCTTGGAAAAAAGAAGCAGCGGTTTTTCGCTATATTGGCTTCCCCCGAGGGGGAAGCTGTCGGCGGCCCCGCTCGCCGACTGATGAGGGGCAAACTTACTGTAATTGCCCATGAACGGGTTGCTGAGGCAAACTCGCCCCTCATCCGGCCCTGCGGGGCCACCGCACCCCTTCTGGCGCTGCGCGCCACCTCCCCCGTATCGGGGGAGTCTGTCCCCGAGGGGGAAGGCGTGGAGCTTTTTTACATCGTCTCCGGTGCGTTCACCTTGAACATCGTCAAAATGTTATGGATGACCCCGCGCACGGCCAGGCAGAGGGCAATGCGGCCCTGCTGCACGGTACCCTCGGCATCCAGGATGCGGCAGGCGTTGTAGAAGCGGTGGTAGGCCGACGCCACATCAATGCAGTAGCGGGTGATGCGGGCCGGGTCGTACTTCTCGGCGGCGGCGGCGATCTCAGCGGGGAAGGCGGCCAGCAGGCGGATGAGTGCCTGCTCGGCGGGGTCGGTCAGCACGCTGGCGTCCACGGCGTCCGCGCCTGCAAACTTTACGCCCTCGCTCTCGAGCTTTTTCAGCACCGAGCAGATGCGCGCGTGGGCGTACTGCACGTAGTAGACCGGGTTCTCGCTGTCGTTGCGCACGGCCAGGTCCAGGTCAAAGTCCAGCGTGGAGGAGCTCTCGCGCTGGTTGAAGAAGAACCGCGCGGAATCGATGGGCACTTCGTCCAGCAGGTCGGTCAGGGTGATGGCCTTGCCGGTGCGCTTGCTCATACGCACGGGCTTGCCGTCGCGCATCAGGTTGACCATCTGCATCAGCACAATGTCCAGGCGGCTGCCGTCCAGACCGATGGCGTCCATCGCGCCCTTCATGCGGGCGACATGGCCGTGGTGGTCGGCGCCCCAGACGTCGATGGCCTTGTCAAAGCCGCGCACGGCCAGCTTGTTGTAGTGGTAGGCGATATCGGCCGCAAAATAGGTGGGGATACCGTTGGCGCGGACGAGCACCTCGTCCTTGGCCTCCTCCTCGCTGCCGTCTTCGGTCTTGCGCTTGTTCACAACGCCGTACTTGGCGGCGTATTGGGCGCTGCGGTACATGATGGCACCGTCCTCGGCCTTGTAGCAGGCGCCGGTCTCCAGCAGCTTGTCCACCACGGCCTTGACTGCGCCGGAGTTGTGCAGGTCGCTCTCATGGAACCAGACATCGTACTCGATGCGGTACTTGCCGAGGTCGCGCTGCAGACCGGCGATGTTCTTGGGCAGGGCATCGGCCACAATGGCTTTTTTCAGCTCGTCAAAGTCCTTGTTGACGTAGGCGTCGCCGTGGACGGCGGCAAACTCCTTGGCGCGGGCGATGATATCCGCACCCTGGTAGCACTCCTCGGGCAGGGGGCAGGCGTCCTCGCCCTTGTAGAGCTGCAAATAGCGGATGGCAAGGCTCTTGCCGAACTTCTCGATCTGGTTGCCCGCATCGTTGATGTAGAACTCGCGGGTCACGTCGTAACCGGCCCAGTCCAGGCAGGCGGCCAGGCCATCGCCCAGGGCACCGCCGCGGGCGTTGCCCATGTGCATGGGGCCGGTGGGGTTGGCCGAAACGAACTCGACGTTGTAGCGCTTGCCTGCGCCAACGTCGGTGCGGCCGTACTCGGGGTTGGCCACGGCGGCACGCACAACGCTGGTGAACCAGTCTTGGCCGAGGAACAGGTTGATGAAGCCGGGGCCTGCGACCTCGAAGCGGTCAAACAGGCTGCCGCCCAGCTGCAATTTTGCGGTGATGGCCTCGGCGATCTGGCGTGGGGCCTTGTGGAACGCGCGGGCACCGGCCATGGCAACATTGGATGCGATATCGCCGTTTTTGACGTCGGCCGGGATCTCGACGATGAAGTCGGGCAGCGCAGCCTCGGGCAGGGCACCGTCAGCGACGGCTGCCTTGACGGCATCGGTCAGCAGCGCACGCGCCTGTGCCAGCGCCGCCGCACGGGGGTTGTAGTTTTTATAATCCATGATGAACCTCCTGTGGGGGATTTTTCTATGATAACGCCGTAGGAGCCGGGCAGGCCCGGCCCGCGGCTTTGCCTTTACAAAGTGCTTTCCGGTAGGTTGAGAGCCGTAGGGACAGCGCGTTTTTAAGATTCCGGCAGCTTATCGACCGTAATGTCAACAAGATTCCGGCTGATGAAACTCTCAGCACCGGAATCCAGCGTGTAGCTGAATTGCAGCTTGCCGCCGTTTTCGTCCAGCGCGTGCTCGATAACGTCAGCGGACACGCCCAGACTGATGGCACCGTACCCCGTCTCGTAATGGCAGAGGTGGCGGGTGCCCTTCTCGATGACGAGCTGACTCGTCTGCTTGCCGAACCGCAGCATCGAGACTTTGCGCGCGTCGTCGGCCACCTTTACCGTTGTCGTGCAGCCCTCGTAGCCGGTGGCCTCGGTCTCTTTGTATACAATATAGTAAGCGCCATCCTTGTGTACCAGTGAGCCGCGCGTCATCAGCTCCACGGTGTCTGTGTCGCCGCGCTGCTCCATCGTGCCCTTGATGGTGATCAGATATTTTTCTTCCATGGTGTACCTCTACTAAAAGCCTTCCCCCTCGGGGACAGACTCCCCCGATACGGGGGAGGTGGCGCGCAGCGCCAGAAGGGGTGCGGTGGCCCGCAGGGCCGGATGAGGGCAGACCTTCCGTCGTTGCCCGGTAAATGGGCGGCCACGGCAACCCGCCCCTCATCAGTCACCTTCGGTGACAGCTTCCCCCTCGGGGGAAGCCCTTTTTCCCCTAGTACGTCTCAATCGCAATTCTTTCCACCGTTCCGCCGGCGTATTCGCCTAAGAACGTGTGGGCCAGCTCGTCGAAATTGTCCGGTGTGTCGCTGACAAAATACTTCGCCGTGCCGCCGCTGGTCTTGCCGTTCAGCAGCCCCAGGTCGTCCAGCGCGGCCGCGGCGGCCTGCGCCGTCACCTTGCCGGAATCCACCAGATGCACGTCGCCGCCCATAAAATCGCCGATCATCTTTTTCAGCAGCGGATAGTGCGTGCAGCCCAAAATCAGCGTGTCAACGCCCGCGTCCTTCAGCTCCTGCAGATACTCCGAAATGATGAGCTTTGTGACCGGGTTGCCGTCGTTGAAATAGCCGTTTTCCACCAGCGGCACGAACATCGGGCAGGCCCGGGCGAAAATCTCCACCTCGGGCATCATGTCGCGGATGACCGCCGCATAGGACCCGCTGCGCACCGTCGCCGCCGTGCCGATGATACCCACTTTTTTGTTGCGGGTCGCATCCACTGCCGCGCGGGCCGTCGCGCCCACCACGCCGGTGAACGGCACGGGCAGCCTAGCGGCTTCCTCGGGCGGATAGGTCGAGGACACCGTACCGCAGGCAGCAATGATGAATTTTACGTCCTGCTGCAATAAAAAGCGGATATCCTGCCGCGCGTACTGCACAATGATGTCCCGCCCGCGGCTGCCGTAGGGCACGCGGCCGGTATCGCCAAAGTAGACGATATCCTCGCCGGGCAGCACGCGGCGCAGCTGGCGCACGGCGGTCAGCCCGCCCAGGCCGCTGTCAAAAACGCCGATGGGGCGCGGGTCCATCAGTAGGCCCCCTTCCGGCGGTGCAGGGCCAGCTGCAGCAGCTTATCGACCAGTGCCGCATAGCTCAGCCCCTCGTGCTCCATCAGCTTGGGGTACATACTGATGGGCGTAAAGCCGGGCAGGGTGTTCAGCTCGTTGCACAAAACGCGCCCGGTGCCGCGCTCCACAAAGAAGTCGCAGCGGGACAGACCCGCGCAGTTCAGCGCCAGATAGGCCTTGCGGGCCTCGGCCTTCACCTCGTCGAGCTTTTCCTCACTCAAATGGGCGGGGATGACGGTCTGGGACACGCCGTTTTTGTACTTGTCGTCGTAGGTGTAGAACTCGGCCCCGGCCAGAATCTCGCCCGGGCGGGTCGTCATGACGCTGGCGGGGTCGTCAGGGTTGCCGATGGCGGCACACTCGACCTCCTGCGCGTCGATGAACTCCTCAAACACGACCTTGTCGTCCTCGCGCAGAGCAATCTCCACGGCCTTTTCCAGCGCGGCGCGGTCCGCAGCCTTGCTGATGCCCACGCTGGAGCCGGCGTTGGCCGGCTTGACAAAGATGGGGTAGCCCAGCTTTGCCTCCACGGCGTCCAGCACCACGGGGCCGTTCAGCGCAAGGTCGGCGCGGCTGGCGGCCACCCACTTGCAGTGGGGCACGCCCGCAGCGTCCATCAGGGCGTTGGCAACGGCTTTGTCCATGCAGACGGCGCTGCCCAGCACGCCGCAGCCCACGTAGGGGATGCGGGCCATCTCAAACAGGCCCTGAATGGTGCCGTCCTCGCCGTTTTTGCCGTGCATGACCGGGGCGCAGATGTCAATGCGGACAAGCTCGGCCTTGCCGTCTTTCAGCAGCCAGATACCGTGGTCCGCGCGGTCCGGGCTGAGCACACAGGGCGTGCAGCTGCCCTGCTCCCAGCTGCCGTCGGCCATGGCCTCGGGCGTGGGGTGGCAGGCCAGCCAGCGGCCGGTCTTGGTGATGCCCACCGGGAACACCTCATATTGTTCTGCGCAGGGGCTTTGGCCCAGGGCGCGCAGCCAGGCCGAGGCCGACACGCAGCTGACCTCATGCTCGCTGGAGACGCCGCCGAAGAAGAGCGCAACGCGCAGCTTGGAATTACTGTTCATCAAAAAGACTCCCTTTGTTCAATGTAGCTGTGCCCTGTGGGCACACTACAAGTCTTCAGCTTATAATCATAACATATTATGCGGCCGTTGGCTAGATTATTTTTACGATTTTTTAGGCGAATATATCGTAGAGGGAGAGATTTATCCCGCCCGGCGGACTTTCTAGGCAGATGTACGGCCAAAACGCCGCCGCCCTGTAGGGGCCGCACATGTGCGGCCCGCAGCTTCATGTAGGGAACCCTGCGGGGCGTCGAGGACGCCGCCCCCTACAACCATCCGGGGAACAGGCAATGACGGTAAGGCTCCGCGGCGGGATGAGGGCACCCCGCCCTACGTCTCCGGCAAAAGCGCATGCCGCGGTTATTTTGCCTCTGCGTGCGCCCTCGCCAATTCCAGATATTCTTCTTCATTGGCCTTGATGGCGTCAGCCTGTGCCGCGCTGACGGGCCGCACGACCTTGCCGGGCACGCCGATGACAAGGCTCCCCGCGGGCACCTGCATGTTCTCCGGCACAAGCGCCCCCGCGGCGATCAGGCAGCCGTCCCCGATGACCGCGCCGTTCAAAATCGTCGCGTGCATCCCAATCAGGCAGCCGTCGCCCACCGTGCAGCCGTGCACAACGGCCCCGTGTCCGACGGACGTTCCGCGCCCCACCGTCACATCCAGCCCGGGGCCGGTGTGCAGCACGGCGTTGTCCTGCACGTTGGAGTTTTCCCCAA
>OLSB01001756.1_pt1 | contig 19674 bp, 12 predicted proteins | sample 1672071 | NCBI WGS metagenome assembly OLSB01 (sample SAMEA3136642, study PRJEB25190) | human gut metagenome | biome: human gut; feature: human-associated habitat; material: faeces | place: Austria | collected 2013 | reverse complement strand
GAGGATCTGGGTGCGGACAGCGCCAATCTGATGATGCTGATTATGGATCTGGAAAGCGAATACGATATGACCGTCGAGGACGACGCGCTGGGCACCATCAAGACCGTGGGCGACATCGTGAATTACATCGAGAGCAGAAAAGCGTAAGCGGTCATGAAGAATACGGCGGAACTTGAGGAAATACTTGGACATCGTTTCAAAGACATATCGCTGCTGGAGACGGCACTGACGCATCCCTCCTACGGGGGGGATCATCATGTGCCGCATTATCAGCGCCTGGAGTTTTTGGGCGACGCCGTGCTGGAGCTGGCGGTGAGCCGCTACCTCTTTTTTGAGTTTCCGGAAATCGACGAGGGCAAGCTGACGCGCATTCGCGCGGCGCTGGTGCGTGAGGAGACGCTCTGCCGCGCGGCGGCGCTGCCCGGTCGGCCGGTCGTGCTCAACGCCGTCGTCGGCGTCGGCGGCCTGCTGCCCACGCTGGCGGCGATTCGCGCGGGGAATACCGTCGCGCTGGCGAACAAGGAGACGCTCGTCGCCTACGGCACGCAGGTGATGCGCGAATCGCGCGCGCATAACGCGCCCATTCTGCCGGTGGACAGCGAGCATTCCGCCATTTTCCAATGCCTGCGCGGCGAGGAAGGAAACGGCGTGCGCCGGCTGCTGCTGACGGCGTCGGGCGGCCCGTTTTACGGCAAAACGCGCGACGAGCTGCGCGCCGTCACACCGGCGCTGGCACTGGCGCACCCGAGCTGGCGGATGGGGCCGAAAATCACGGTCGATTCGTCCACGCTGATGAACAAGGGCTTTGAGATCATCGACAGCCCGTATCTGCCGGAAAATGCTCTGGACAAGGCGAAGCATCTCATTGATGATTTTTGCCGTGAGGAGTATCAGCGTGAGGACGGTGCGGATTACACTGACCTTACCAATGTAGGTATTGCCTACACTACCACAGAGGACGACAGGCACGAAATACAGGCAAGGGTCAATCTTGTGGATTTCCGCATCGAAACTCTTGCAGACGGCAAGGTCGTCCGCAGTGTGCAGTATTCGTCCCTTGAAGAACTGACCGAAAAAGGACTGCAAGCACTGTCCTTTGACGACCTTGTTTATCTCTCCGAGGAAGAACTTGCACAGGTGGAAGCACCCCTTACCCCTGTTTGGGAGCATCCGAAGAAAAGCCGGGTGCAGACCTTTGATATTCACCCTGAAATCCCAATGGCAGACCGGCATACCTTTGACCTTGCTTCTCACGAGGTCGAGGAGGTCAACAAGAAAGAACGCTTCCACCGCAACTATGCGGCGATCACCGTTCTGAAAAGGTGTCAGGAAGAAAACCGCTTCGCCACACCGGACGAGCAGATCATCCTCTCTAAATATGTGGGCTGGGGCGGTATTCCCGAAGCCTATGATGAGCGAGCAGGTTCTTGGCAGACAGAGTTCGGGATGCTGAAAAACATCCTGACGCCGGAGGAATACGCTTCCGCAAGAGAAAGCACTCTGACCGCTTTCTACACGCCGCCAACGGTTATCAATGCCGTGTATAAGGTGATGAAACAGCTTGGATTCCGTGAGGGCAACATCTTGGAACCGTCCTGCGGCATCGGGCATTTTATCGGTATGCTTCCCGAAGAAATGAAGGAAAGCAAGATCTACGGTGTGGAGCTGGATACGGTTTCTGCCGGTATCGCACAGCAGTTATATCAAAAGTCCTCTATCGCCGCACAGGGCTTTGAGGAAACAAATCTCCCTGACAGCTTCTTTGATGCCGTTGTGGGAAATGTACCCTTCGGGGATTTCAAGGTTCCTGACAAGCGTTACGACAAGCACAAGTTCCTCATTCACGACTACTTCTTCGCCAAGTCCTTGGACAAGCTCCGTCCGGGCGGCGTAATGGCGCTCATCACGAGCAAGGGAACGATGGATAAGGAAAACTCCTCTGTCCGCAAGTATATTGCTCAGCGAGCCGACCTGCTTGGTGCTATCCGTTTGCCGAACAACACCTTTAAGGGAAATGCCGGGACGGAAGTCGTTTCGGACATTCTTATTCTGCAAAAGCGGGACAGGATCATCGACATCGAACCGGAGTGGGTACAGCTCGATACCACCGAGGACGGCATCAAAATGAACCATTACTTCGTACAACATCCCGAAATGGTGCTTGGCGAGATGAAGATGGTATCCGGGCGGTTCGGTCTCGAAGCTACCTGTGTACCCTATGAAAACTCCGATCTTTCGGAACAGATGGACGAAGCCATTGCCAATATCCACGGTGAGCTGACAGCATATGAGGTGGAGGATGAGCTTGCAGAGGAGGACAATTCCATTCCCGCAGATCCCACCGTCCGTAACTTCTCCTATACGGTGCTGGACGATAAAATCTACTTCCGAGAAAACAGCCGTATGGCTCCGGTGGAGGTATCCGCTACCGCAGAGAACCGCATAAAGGGTATGATCCGCATCCGTGATTCGGTCAGAAAGCTGATCGAATTGCAGACGGAGGACTACCCCGACTCGGAAATTAAAGCGGAGCAGGAGCGATTAAACGCTCTTTATGATACCTTTTCCAAGCAGTACGGACTTATCAACAGCCGTGCCAACATCTCCGCATTTTCGCAGGACAGCTCCTTTTCTCTGCTCTCGGCTCTTGAGGTCTTGGGCGATGAAGGACAGTTTGAACGCAAGGCGGATATTTTCTACAAGCGAACCATCAAGCCACACACCCCGGTCACTTCCGTAGATACCGCCAGTGAAGCACTTGCCGTTTCTATGGGCGAAAAAGCCCGTGTGGATATGGATTATATGTGCGAGCTGACCGGCAAGACCGAGGAAGAAATCTTTGCGGACTTGAAGGGCGTTATCTTTCTGAACCCGATGTACGGGTACGGCAATTCCACGCAGGCAAAGTACCTGATGGCAGACGAATACCTCTCCGGCAATGTCCGGGAAAAGCTGGTACTCGCCCGAAAGTCGGCAGAGCTTTACCCCGAAGATTACACCGTCAATGTGGAAGCACTGGAACGGGTGCAGCCCAAAGACCTGACCGCCAGCGAGATCGCCGTTCGGCTTGGTGCCACTTGGCTGCCGACCGAAATTGTCGAACAGTTTATGTTTGAGTTCTTGGGAACACCGAGGTACGCACAGTGGAACATCAAGGTTCATTTCTCTGCCTACACCGGCGAATGGAACATTGAGGGCAAGTCCTATGACCGCAGCAATGTGAAGGCATACAGCACCTACGGTACGGGGCGCATCAACGCCTACAAAATCATCGAGGAAACACTGAACCTTAAGGATGTCCGCATCTTCGACTATGTAGAGGACGCAGACGGCAAAAAGAAAGCCATTCTGAACAAGAAGGAAACGGCAATCGCACAGGCAAAGCAGGAGCTGATCAAGCAGGGCTTTCAGGATTGGGTCTGGTCTGACCCTGAGCGCAGAGAACGGCTCTGCCGCCTTTACAACGATAAATTCAACAGCCTGCGTCCCCGTGAGTACGATGGAAGCCACATCGTTTTCAGTGGTATGAACCCGGAAATCGAGCTTCGGGAACACCAAAGAAATGCGGTGGCGCACATCCTATACGGCGGGAATACGCTGCTTGCACACGCCGTGGGTGCAGGGAAAACCTTCGAGATGGTTTCGGCGGCGATGGAGTCCAAACGGCTCGGATTGTGCAGTAAATCCCTGTTTGTCGTACCAAATCACCTCACCGAACAGTGGGCATCGGAGTTCTTACAGCTCTATCCCTCTGCCAACATTTTGGTGGCAACGAAGAAAGACTTTGAAACCAAGAACCGCAAAAAGTTCTGCGGCAGAATTGCCACCGGCGATTACGATGCCATCATTATCGGGCATTCGCAGTTCGAGAAAATACCGATGTCCATTGAACGGCAGCGGGCGATCCTCGAACAGCAGCTTGATGAAGTTACGGAGGGCATTACGGAACTGAAAAAGAACCGTGGAGATAACTTCTCCGTAAAACAACTGGAACGCACAAAGAAATCTGTCAAGCAGAAGCTCGATAAGCTCAACGACCAATCCAAAAAGGATGATACAGTGACCTTTGAGGAGTTGGGTGTGGACAGACTTATCATTGATGAGAGCCACTACTACAAGAACCTGTTTCTTTTTACAAAAATGAGGAATGTAGGCGGCATCGCCCAAACCGAAGCGATGAAATCCAGCGACCTCTTTATGAAATGCAGGTACTTGGACGAGTTGACCGGAGGGCGTGGGGTAGTGTTTGCGACAGGAACGCCGATCTCCAATTCAATGGTCGAGCTTTACACCATTCAGCGGTACTTGCAGTACAACACCCTTGTTCAGAACAACTTGCAGCACTTCGATGCCTGGGCTTCCACTTTCGGAGAAACCATTACGGCAGTAGAACTTACACCCGAAGGAACGGGATACCGAGCTAAAACACGCTTTGCCCGTTTCTACAATTTACCGGAGCTGATGGCGATGTTCAAGGAAATCGCAGACATCAAAACAGCGGATATGCTTGACCTGCCAGTGCCGAAAGCGGTCTTTCACAACATCTCGGTGAAGCCCTCTGAAATCCAAAGGGATATGGTTGCGGGGCTTGCGGAAAGAGCCGAAAGGGTGCGGAACGGTATGGTTGATGCAAGAGTGGATAATATGCTCAAGATCACAAACGACGGCAGAAAGCTGGCACTTGACCAGCGGCTTATCAATCCATTGCTCCCTGATTTTGAGGACAGCAAGCTCAACGCCTGCGTGGACGCTATGTTTGAAACTTGGGAGCGTGGCAGCGAGAAGCGGTTGACCCAGCTATTTTTCTGCGACCTGTCTACGCCGAAAAACGACGGCTCCTTCAATGTCTATGACGACATTCGACAGAAGCTGATTGCCCGTGGCGTACCCGCCGATGAGATAAGGTTCATCCACGAAGCTGATACCGAAGCAAAGAAGCTGGAGCTGTTCAAGAAGGTACGCCGAGGGGATGTCCGCATCCTGATGGGCAGTACGCAGAAGATGGGAGCCGGTACGAATGTGCAGAACAAACTTGCCGCATCCTCCGATCTCGATTGCCCGTGGCGACCCTCTGACTTGGAACAGCGGCTCGGCAGAAGTATCCGGCAAGGCAACGAAAATGCAGAGGTTCACATCTACCGTTTCGTAACGGAGGAAACCTTTGATGCCTACTTGTATCAGCTCGTGGAAGGCAAGCAGAAGTTCGCTTCGCAGATAATGACCAGCAAATCGCCGGTACGCTCCTGCGAAGATATTGACGAAACCGCACTGTCCTATGCTGAAATCAAAATGCTGGCGACCGGCAATCCCCACATCAAAGAGAAGATGGACTTGGACATTCAGGTTCAGAAATTGCGGCTCTTAAAGTCCAGCTTCCTTTCCGAAAAATATGCTTTGGAGGATAAGATCATCAAGTTCTATCCGCAGGAGATCGCACGGCGGGCTGATGTGATTGCGGGATTAAAATCCGATATGGAAAGAGTTGCAGAGCACCCGAAGCCGTCTGATGAAACCTTTGTTGGTATGACGGTCAAGGGTGCTTTCTATTCAGAGAAAGCGGATGCCGGCAACGCCATCTTGGAGGCGTGTAAGGCAATGACGAATCCCGAACCCATTCCCCTCGGTGAATACCGTGGCTTTACGATGGAGCTGTACTTTGAAGCAAGAGAATACAAAGTGCGGCTCAAGGGCGAGCTTGGCTATCCCGTAACCCTCGGCACGGACACCTTCGGTAATATCACCCGCTTGGATAATGCGCTGGAGGGGCTTCCAAAGCGTTTGGAGATGAACGAAATGGAGCTGGACAACATCAAAAAGCAGTTTGAAACGGCGAAGGTCGATGTGGAAAGACCGTTCCCGCAGGAGGAAGAATTGAAAACCAAGACCGACCGCCTGAACGAACTCAACGCCCTGCTCAATGTGGATAAGCGTGAGAACGAGATCGTCGGCGGTGAACCCGATGAGGGTGAAGAACCGCCCGAAAAGAAACCGAGGGACTTGGAAAGATAACCGAACCTCTTGACAATCGTTATCATATATGATAACATTATAGTGGACTGAAGGGAGGGTTTTGTATGACCGAAAAGGAACTGTTGGCGGCAAGGCAAAGCATCGTGCAGAAGCTGACGCAGGCAAGACTGGAAAAAGGATTGTCGCAGGAACAGCTTGCAAAGCGCATCGGAACCCAGCGTTCCAACATCTGCCGCATCGAAAAAGGAACGCAAAACCTCTCCCTTGACCTGATGATCAAGATCGCAGAGGCACTTGACAAGGATGTGTCCGTAATGCTTGAGGAAAGGAGCAGCACAATGGAAAAAGTATATAGCCTGCGCCTTTATGATGAAACACTGCTGACCTTCACGCTGGAGGAAAGAGGCTTGGAGGGCTTGCAGGCGACAATTCTCCACACCGAAACGGCAAAGCAAAAGCTGTTTCCCCTCGACTTGGAGCTGACAAACGAGGGCGTTGTGAAGTGGCTGGAACGACGGGTGATTCCGAAGAACCGGCAGTTTGTAGATGAAATCTTAAAGACGCTGGGGCTGAGCGTAAACAACACGAAGGGCATCATTGATGTCTGTATGGGGCTGTCCCTCAACGACAGCTATTGGGTCGTCACCGCCGACTTTGACGGCAAGTATGCCGATTATAACCTCTATGAAAACCGCTTCTCCGAAGCACTGTCACTGGTGGCTTATACCGGCGTGGGCGGCAGTCGGGAGGCATTCTCCACCTCACCGGAGCTGACTACCAACGGTATGCTGCGGAAGGCTTGGAGGTTCGTGGAGGGTGACGGCATCTATCTGTATAAGGGCGGCACGGAGGGCGCTGCGAACACCGGAAACGAGCCGTACAGCGAGTATTATGCCTGTCAGATCGCAGACAAGATGGGCATCGGCTGCGTACAGTACGACTTGGAAAACTGGAAAGGTATCCTTGCTTCCAAGTGCCGGCTGTTCACGGATATTGATACCTCTTTCGTCCCTATCGGGCGTATTCTCCGCAAGACGACGCTGAAAGCCTGCCTTGATTATTACAAGACCTTGGGCGACGAGTTCTACGAGCAGCTTTGCAGTATGCTGGTTTTCGACGCCCTGATTTACAACGAGGACAGACACTTCGGCAACTTCGGCTTGCTGCGGAACAATCACACGGGCGAAATCATCGCCCCTGCGCCCATCTTCGATAACGGCTTGTCGCTGTTCAACTATGCAATGCCGGACGATTTCAAGAACCTGAGTGCGTATGCAAAGACCCGTTCCAATCCCTACCGCATTTCCTATGAGGATGTATGTAAAGAGGTAATGGGTGCAAAGCAGAAAGCGCAGCTGCGGCGAATGGTGGACTTCAAGTTCACCCGACATCCGTCCCTCAATTTGCCGGAGCAGCGGTTGACAGCCATTGAAAAACAACTTGGAGAGCGTACAAGAGAGCTGCTCTCCATTCCGGTTCAGAGAAGCGCAAAGCGCAAAAATGAGCCGGAAAGATGATCCGTCTGCGGTATGGGAGCATCCCCATACCGCAGATACTTATCAGCCGCCCATGCAGACCAGTATGAGATTCCCGTAAAAAATACCACCTATGTTCCTAAAACAACCACCTATCGAGAATCGGTAGAAATCGGTTCTTGATTTTCCTATACTGTAACCGTAGCGAGGAGGTGAACCGATGCAAATTGAAATCAAGATAGACGAAAAATGCAAAGAGCCAAAAATCATCGTGATGACGGACAAAATGACCGATGAAGTCAATGCAATCATAAAAAGATTGTCAGACGAGCAACCGCAGGTCATTGCCGGATTCAGGGACGATGTGGTCGAGGTTCTGGAACCGTCTGAAATCTACCGTGTTTTTGCCGAATCAGGTAAGGTGTTTGCCGAGACAAATCACGGCGAGTATGCGCTCCGCCTGAGGCTATACGAGGCGGAGCAACGGCTTGACAGCAAGACTTTTGTCCGAATATCAAACTCGGATATTATCAATCTGAGAAAGGTCAAGAGCTTTGATTTGAGCTTTGTCGGGACAATTTGCATTACGCTTTCAAACGGTACGGTTACTTATGTTTCACGGCGATCCGTCGCCAAAATCAAACAACTGTTAGGAATATGAGGTGGTAGAAATGAAGAAAAAACTGATTGGACGAGGACTAATTGGTTTCCCTGTTGGCATTGCAATCGGATATGTCATTACGGTGATTATCTCAATCTGCATTGGGGATGGCTTCTTCCATCCAGTCAATCCGGAGCTTGTGAATAAAATGGGGAGCGAATTAAATGCGGTTCTCATTCAAACCGGTCTGAGCGGAATAATGGGCACAGGCTTCGCAATGGCTTCGGTTATTTGGGAAATTGATTCGTGGAGTCTTGCAAAGCAAAGCGGGATTTACTTCGCAATTGCTTGCGTGATTATGTTCCCCATCTCTTATTTTGCCAACTGGATGCCCCATTCGACCGCTGGAATTCTGTCTTATGTAGGCATATTCGTAGCGATCTTCCTCGCTGCTTGGGTAACTCAGTATTCTGTGTGGAAAAGGAAGATTAAGAAAATGAACGAAGGCATTAAGGATAATAACGATATGGATTGATCCCGCCGATCTGCATCCTGCGCCTTGTTTTAACAACAGAATAAACCACATACATAGCCGCTTGGTTTTCAAAAGAAATCAGGCGGCTATTTCTATTTTGAAGGATCTTTTCGTTTCCGGGTTTGTCACGGACAGGGCGGGAAAGCGGGTTCAAACGCGGCATACCTTTTCGTTATAATAGAACCAAAGGATAATTCTGTAGAGCAAAAGGGGGACGCGTATGAAAAATGGGAAACGGGCGGTAAGCTTTATTCTGGCGGTGGTGCTATTGTGCACATCGTTTGCAGGATGCGGCATGGTGCAGCAGGACAAGGCGTATTTGGAGCAGGTGGCGGCGGCCGTGACGGAGACGCAGAGCATTTTAAAGGACGTGGAAGCTGCGGCGGACGAGCTTTCCGGGCAGAGCAGCATTGTGTACGAGAATTCTGTGAATGCAGAGGGCTTTGACGTGCTGGACGAGTATTATACTTTGTGCACGGAGAAACTAAACGCGCTTAACGACGCGGTGGGCGCGGTGCGGCAGCAGATGCAGAGCCTCGAGCGTTGCGACGCGCCGAAAACCGAAAAGGGCAAGGCTGTGGAAGCGGAGCAGAAGGCTTACTTTGAGGACGCACTTGAGGTGATCGGCGGCATTCAGGAGGCGCTGACATTTTACACGGCGCAGTATGACGCTTTGCAGCCGCTTGTAACGGCTACGGTCGGCGACCGCAGCGACGAGCAGGCGTACCTCATTTCCGTTTACGAGGCGGCGGGCAATGTGAAAACGGCACTCAGTACGTTGGACACGCCGGAGTGGCTCAATGATCTGTGGCCGAAATACGTTGCGAACCTTGATGTGATGACGAAATACATGGAATCGCGCTCGTGGGGCCTTGCATGGTCGGACGTTTTGAGACTGTATTCCGCAAACCAGCTTATCTCGCGCGTGGGCATTACCTCCGGGCAGCACGAGGAAACGATGTTCGATTTATACAGCCGCGAATATAACCACGCCGCGTTTTTGCTCGATGAGAACCTCGACGCGTATGCGGATGAGATTCTGGCGGCCTGCGAGGGAGGCAAAGATGTTGGCGCGTATGACGCGCAGGCGCCGATCGTGTTTTCGGACTACTCGACCGTTGAGGAGATTTTTCCGAATTTGTACCCCTCGATGGACTCGGCGATCAACCTGCTTTTATATACGGACAAGGGCTACACCGACGTGATGGTGACGGCGGAAATTGCGGGCTTTACGCAGAAATATGAGCAGAAAGTGACACTGACGCCGGAGATGACGTATTTGATGATCAAGCCGCCGGTGCTCACCGATATGCCCGACCTTTCAACGACGAAGGACACGCAGATGACGCTGCGTGTGGAAAACACGATTACGGGCGAGGCGATTATTCAGGAGACGAAGAACATTGAGCTGCACAGCGTATACGATTATAAAAATTACAGCGATGAATTCGGCATTATCCAGAACGACAACATCTTGGCGTGGATGACGCCGGAAACGGACGGCATTTTGCAGGTGCGCCGTAATGCGGTATCGTGGCTGGAGCAAAGCTTCGGCACGGAATACGGTATGCTGCCGGGGTATCAGCCGGCGTACGGCTTTACGTCCGACCAAGGCGCGTACATCACGTATTATCAGGTGGCGGCGATACAGAGCGCTATCAGCAGCATGGGCGTACGCTACAACATGGGGCCGTATTCGTTCAGTGCGAGCCAGCGCGTTTTGATGCCCGACGCAGTTTTAGAGAACGGCTCCGGAATTTGCATCGAAACGGCGGTTTTAATGGCGAGCGTGCTGGAATCCGCAAGCATGCACGCGATGATTGTGTTCACGCCGGGACACGCGCAGACAGCGGTGGAAACGTGGAGCGGCTCCGGGCAATACTTCCTCATTGAGACGACGATGCTGCCGTTTACGGCGACGCAGGACGCGCTGCAGTCGCTCATTCAGCCACTGAGCGCGGAGGAATGGGCGAACTACTTGTACAACAAGGAGCAGGAGGCGCAGCAGTCCGGCGGCATGGTGTATGTGGTGGATTGCGATTTGGCGCCGGTGCTGAACATTCAGGGATTAAACTACTGAGGAGACAAACATGACACGAACGAAACGAATGACGGCGGCTGTGCTGACGCTTGTATTGCTTTTGAATTTTGCGGGCTGCGGCGCGAAAAACGCGCTGTTTGACCAAGTGAGCGGCGCGGGAAAATTTGCGGCGGAAAGCCTGACGATTTACGAAGAAAAAGGAAGCTTTGCGGCGGAACCGAAAACGGTGCGGGACGCAAAGCAAGCGGAAGAAATTTTTGGCGCGTTGAAAGCTGTGACGCTCGGCGAAGTTGTAAAGACGGACGACAAATACACGCGGTATATTTTTACATTTGCGGACGCAAGCGGCAGTAAAATGAGCTTTACGCTGCGTGAGGACGGGTGTGTTATATTAGGCGGCAAGACATATGATGCGCTCGGCACGGACACGGTGTTTGAGGCAGCGGGGATAGACCCGGACGAGGAGACGGCGGAATCAAAAACGGAAGCGTCCTCCGAAGCTTCAAATGCGCAGACAGAGCCTGAAGTGACGCCCGAGCCGGAAGTGACCGTGACCCCGGAACCGACACCTGAAGCGACGTACACGTTGGTTGATTACGACGGCGGGGTGTTCACGATGCAGCTGCCGCAGGGGTGGCAGATTATGACCGGCGGCGAATACGCGGGCTATTCCATCCGCGCGTGGGACCCGAATGACCCGGATGTGCAGATCTTCTATTACGGTGAGCTTGGACCGTACTTTAAGAGTGCGGAAGCGAAGGCGCAGTATCAATCGATGAGCACGAGCAATGACCCGCTGACATATTTGCCGGTGCTGGAGGACCCGACGCTTGCGGGGTGCTTAAACGCGATGGACGATTACCAAGACGCTTACGACGGCATCATGCCCCAGAGTTTTGCATTTGCAAAAATTCAAAACATAACAGTTTTGAGCGAAACGCCCATTACGACGCCGCTTGCAAGCTATGCGGTTTCGGAAGCTTCGATCTTAGCGAGCCTTACATCGGAAACAGGGGCGGCCTGCACGGGTATGTTTGAGGGCAGCATTTTAGACGCGGGCGGCTATGAAATCAACGGTGTGGACGTGACGCCTTCACGCAGTGCCGCGAACATTTTCGGCATCATTGCGCCGGAGGGAAAATTTGAGACGGTGGCGCCGATCTTGATACAGTCTTTGACGAGCTTTACATTTACGGACGAGTACATTCAGGAAGCGATACGGCAGGGAAACATGCAGGCGGAAAACGCGGCCGAGGTTTCGCGCCGGAATAACGAAATGATGGAGCGTGTTGTGAATGATTTTTGCGAATATATTCGGCAATAAACGGCGATTAGCGCCGCGAACGTTGCAAAACTTTTAACCACCGTTGACGCGGGTGGCGGTTAATCCTCAACGTAAGGCAAGATCATGTTTTGGAAGGCGCTGAGCATTTTACTGTGGCGAATGACGAAATGAATAGCGGGGGCTTTGCTTTTGGACAGCATGACCCACTCGTTTTCGTGGATTTGAATTTGGATATTGCGGAACGCGGGTTTCTCCGCAAAACGGACGGTGTAGTTTGGGTGCTGTTCAGCGAATATTTTGGTGGCTTTAAGGTGCGCTGTGTATTCTTCATAGGTGTACGTGACGGTGTTTTCGATGAATGCGTTTGAAAGCGAGAGCGTGAGGGGGCTTGCCCGGAACGCTTCTTCGCTTACATGCGGGAGCTCGTCGATGACGGTGTTTGCAGTGAGAATCTGCTCGATATTTTCCGTTTGCTGCTTGAGTGCGGCGTTGATGCTTTCTGCGTCTGCTGCCGACATGCCGCTGCGCTTTAGAATGCGTCCGAGCAGATCTTCCGGCATGGTATAAAGCGGCGGAGCGGAGAGAATGTTTTGCCGTGCGCCGACGGTGGCTGCGTCGTTTTTGAGGAATGCGCGGAACAGATCGGCCTGTGGGGCTTTATAAATTTCCATTAAGGGCTGCGCTTTTTGCAGCAGGTGGTCTGCGATGCGGCGGCTGTGCTGCACCTCTTCACGGTTATTCGTAAAATGGTAATGGCCGTCTTCGTGAAAGCTGTTTATGCACTCGCCGGTGAGCGCGGCGGCGCCGGAGACGTAATGAAAGTGGCAGTAGACGGTGTTCTGCACGCCTTTTAAGTAGTACGGCGAGACCTGCCCCGTCATGTAAATGGGGATCCAGCTCTCTAACCCGAGCATCATTTCTTCAAACGGGCGGTCTATGTTGTGGATTATATCGAGATGAAGTCCTTTTCGGAGCGCGACGGCGATGCCGAACATCCATTTTTTACCGAAGTCGAGATCTTCCGCCATATCGGCCATGGGCATATCGCTGCACATGAAAACGGGGGCGGCGGATTTGGAAAGCGCGGTCGCCTTGAAAAAATCGAGCTCGCCCTGCTTCATTTCCTCTATGCCGTAGTAATTGCGCGAGGCAGGGAGTCGGAACGGGAGCGAAGGCACCTTAATCTCCCTAAAATGAATGGCTTCGATATATTCATTGAGGTCGAAGGTATCGAGATGCGCGAGAAATTTGGAGACAGACTCGGCATCGCGCTGCTTTGCGGCGCACAGCCACTCCATGAGGAGCGCAGTGTATTGCTCGGGCTTTGCAGGTTGCTCTGCGGGTGTACCGACGAGCGCGCAGAGGGCTTCTTTTTGGTCGTTTTTCAGGCATCGCCTTGTGACATAGCGGCAGACCTGCGTGATGAATTCCTCTGTGTTTGCGGGTTTTCTCTGTCCGGAGCAGACGCGGGAGAGGTAGGATGCGTCGAAATTCATGGCGCGGGAAAGCTCTGCGTAGCTGATGCCGAATGCGGTGAGCAGGTTTTTGAGGTTTTGAACGGCGCTGTCAAAATCAGATTTTTCGGTGTGCAGGGAAGCGCGGAGGGCGCAGAGAACTTCGCCCTCCGAAAAGCCGGGAGAATAATCGCTTTCGGCGGCGATGGCGCAGATGCCCTGTGCGAGCCGCAGAAGCTGTTCGCTGTCCCTGCCGGGTTCGCGCTCGCCGGAGCGGTAGCGGCTGATGGCGGCATCCGATATGCCGGAGGCGGCGGAAAGCGTTTTGGCGGAGCAGCCGAGTGTTTCGATATATAAATTGAGACGGTCACAAAATTTCATGCGGGTTCCCTCCGTATGCTTGATTTAAGGCGATTATACCACGCTTCGACCGAAACCGCCATAAGAGAACGCATTGGGTTTTGACATTTTCCGGCGTGTCAATGACCAAACCGGGAAAACGCTTTTTTCGGTTACGGTCGTTTGGTATGATAGTGATAGAAAAGGGGGCGGGAAAATGAAGCGATGCGGTTTTATTTTGCTGTGTGCGCTGGTCGTTTTGTGCGTGCTGCTTGCGGGCTGCGGAGGAAAGACGGCGGAAAGAAGCGAAGCCGGCGAGGTGTTTACGTTTTGCGGCGGCGAAGCAGAGAATTTCGCAAAGACATTTGACGTGAATGAGATGAACTGCATGGAATATCGCTACACGATGGACACGCCCGTTTCCTGCCGCATCACGGACAAGGCGGCGATACAAACGATTTTTGACGCACTTTGCGAGGTGAAAATCGGCGAAAGAACGGACATGCGTGCAACGGACAGCGAGCAGAGTTTGACGTTTGTGAAAACAGACGGCACGACGTGTGTGATACGGTTTGAGCAGCGGAACCTGCTGTATGAAGAAAACGCTTATCAACTGGAAAATGATGCGGCGCTTTGGAAGGCGCTGCGCGAAGCGAAATAGAAATGGGGGAACGACATGAAAGAGTCGAGAGTATTTGAGCTGGACCAAGTGACTGCAGAGCAGGTTTTGGAGGCTGTGACGACGTTTTTGCGCAGCGAAAAGGGCATGGAGGTGCAGAGCGTGGCGACGCCGAACGGGTACCTCATTCAGGCGGCGCAGGCCGATACGCTGCGCACGCTTTCCGGCATGAAGCTGGCGACGACGGTGGAGCTCACGGTAAACGGCACGCAGCTCAATGTGACGCTCGGCGAGGGCCAGTGGGCGGACAAGCTGGGCGCGGGCGCGATTGGTGCGTTCGACATCAACAATGCCTGCACCGGCTTTGTTTCCGCGACCGATATCGCGGACTGCTACATCAAGTCGGGCAAGGCGAGGACTGTGCTCGTCGTTTCGGCAGAAACGCTCAGCCGTATCGCTGCACGATGGGCGAGCCAACGAGCTTCCGGACGGCGGGCGTACCCGTAAATGCGGCGCCGACAGCTCCGGCGGGGGCAGTCTGTCCGCAGTGCGGGGCGCAGATCTTTGCAAACGCGAGGTTTTGCAGCGCTTGCGGCGCAAAGCTACAGACGGTGTGTCCGGGCTGCGGCGCGCCGGTAAAGCCGGGCAGTAAGTTCTGCTCGGAATGCGGGCAGGCGCTCTCCTGATTTATATATCCCAAAACGGCGGCGTGGAGCTTAGGCTTTGCGCCGCCGTTTTTTATGCGCATGTTTTGTACCGTGTGGAGTGAAGCGGTTGAAATCTTCGGTGAATTCTTGTATGATAAGGGAAAAGAAAGGCGGGGATGAAGATGAATATCACGGTTTATCTCGGTGCGAACGCAGGCAATGACCCCAAGCTGCAAGAGGCGGTGGAGGCGCTCGGCAAGTGGATCGGCGAAAACGGGCATGACCTCATTTACGGCGGCTCAAAATGCGGGCTAATGGGGTCGATCGCCGAAAGCGTGCTGCAAAACGGCGGCAAAGTGACCGGCGTGGAGCCGCAGTTTTTTGTGGACTCCGAGCTGCAGCACGACGGGCTGACGGAGCTTATTGTGACAAAGGACATGACAGACAGAAAGACGAAAATGATTGAGCTCGGCGACGCGTTTATCGCATTCCCGGGCGGCACGGGCACGCTGGAGGAAATTGCGGAAGTGATGTCGAAGGTATCGCTGAAGCATTTAGACGCGCCGTGCATTCTTTATAATCTGAACGGATATTACGACGGGCTGAAGGCGCTTTTAGACCATATGATCGAGATGGGGCTTTCGACCAAGGAGCGGCAAGAGGGCATTTATTTTGCCGACACATTAGATGAGATCGAACGCATTTTAGCGGAAAAGTGAGGGATATACATGCCGAACATTGCATGGAACGCGAAGGAATATCAGCAGAATTTTTCGTTTGTGCCGTCTTACGGCGAAGCGGTGACAGAGCTTATCACGAGCCGCAGTGAGCGAAAAAGCGACACCTGACGGTTTCCGGGCTTGTGCGGTGGGAGTTCGTCCGCTATAATAAAAGCAGAACGAGCGCAAAGGAGTGCTGCTTTATGGCAAAGACGAATAAGACACCGAAGGCGGAGGACAACGCCGAGCTGCGGACGATCTCGCTTTTGAAAATTCTGAACACATACAGCGACGAAAACCACGAGCTTTCCACGAAGAACATTATGGATAAGCTCCAAAAGGAATGCGGCGTTACGGTGCACCGCACGACCGTCGGCAAGAACATCAAGCAGCTTGCGGACTGCGGCTTTGATATTTACACGCACAAGACGACGCAGAACCGCTATTACCTTGCGAGCCGCTTATTTGAGATGCCGGAATTGAAGCTGCTTGCGGACGCGGTGGAATCTGCGGGATTCATCACCGAAAAGAAAAGCGAGGAGCTGATTGAAAAGCTTTGCCGGCTGACGAGCGTTTATGAGGCCGAGGCTTTGCAGGAGGGATTTTGCGCGAACAACGGGAAATCCTGCAACGAGAGCATTTACTATATTGCAGACACAATCAACGCGGCTATTGCGAAGCGGAAGAAAATTGCGTTTTACTATTTTCATTACGGTCCGGGTAAGAACCGTGTGCTGAAAAACGACGGGAAGCCGTATGTTTTCAGCCCATATAAGCTTGTTTGGAATACAGATGAATATTACGTTGTGGGGTATTCCGACAAGCACGAAAAGCTTGTGAGCTTCCGCGTGGACCGCATTGACCGTTGCCCGGAGATTTTAGATGAGGACGCGGAGCCGCGGCCCGAAAAAGAGGAGTTGATGCGGCATATCCGCACGATGACAAGCATGTATGACAGCCGCCGTGAGCGCGTGACGCTTTTGTGTGACAACGCGATGATGAATGCGGTGGTGGACGCATTCGGCGAGGATGTGGAAACAAAGGCCTTTGGCGACGACGCGTTTACCGTGGAAACGGAGACGGCGGCAAGCCCTGTCTTTTACCGCTGGGTGTTCGGCTACGGTGGGAAAATCCGAATCACGGAGCCGGAAAACGTGAAAAAGGAGTATGCCGAAATGGTGAAAAGCGCTTTTGAAAATACGTGCGGCCGGTGCGGCGCGTAAAGTAAACAGCAGTCCGACCTTTGGCAGTTTGATGCACAAAGGTCGGGCTTTTTTGTGTTGAAGACAGAACGTGAATGTGCTATAATGAACCGTAAGATTTTGGGAAAGGGTCCGGCAATGTATAACTCCAAACGATTCGAAACGGTGAAGAATATGAGGGAAAACAAGAAAATATCGAATGCCGTGCAGGCGGCCATCGGCGTGCTGGCCGTGGTTTTGGCGGCGCTGATCGTTTGGATGATGGTGCTGGTCTCGGGCATTCAGGGCACGGCGCGCGTGGTGAACTATGCGGGCCTTGTGCGCGGCAAAACGCAGCGCCTTGTCAAAATGGAGATTGCGGGGCAAGCGGAGGACGAAATGATAACGAGCGTGGAATCGTTTATCAACGGTCTGCGCTTCGGCGATGACGAGCTTACCCTTGTGCGATTGGGCGACAAGAGTTTTCAGACGAAAATGGAAGAGTTGGCTTCTTGCTTTGAAAGCCTGAAGCAGGAGATTTATCTTGTGCGCGAAAAGGGTTTTGAGAAAACCGACATCATCGACAAAAGCGAAAAGTTTTTCGACATTTGCGATGAGGCGACGGGCCTTGCGGAAACCTATTCGCAAAAGCGTGCATCCTCTTTGGCGGTTTTGGAGCGGTACATCACGGCGGATATCGTAGTTTTGATGATGCTGATCGGTTATGAGTTTATCAAGGCGCTGCACTACGCCGCCATGAACCACGCTTTGCAGAAAAAGGTGTACATGGACGAAGCGACGGGGCTGCCGAACAAAAATAAATGTGAGGAGCTATTGAGCGCGCCGGAAATCATCACGATGCCTATGGGTGTTTGCAGCTTTGACCTCAACAATTTGAGACGCATCAACAACAGCATGGGCCACGAAAAGGGCGACGCGTACATCCGCATTTTTGCGGAGCTGGTGCGCGAGGCGGTGCCGGCGCATTACTTTGTGGGTCGCGCGGGCGGCGACGAATTCATCGCCATTATGGACGGCGCGGACAAGGAAGAAATGCAGCGGTGCTTACAGCTCATCCGCGACCGTGTGGACACGTACAATGCGGCGAACCCCGATTTTCCGGTGAGCTACGCGGTTGGCATTTCGGTCTCCGACGAGAACGAAAACTGCACAATGCGCGATTTGTATATCTTCGCAGACAAAAACATGTATATCAACAAAAACCACGTGAAGCGCGAGGAAGCATTGGCCGAAAAGAAGCTGGATCGCAGGCTGCTGAAAAGCATGAAAAAATACGGCAGCAACTTTTCCGATTGCCTGTACTGCGACGCAAGGCAGGACGCTTACCGGGTAATTCGTGCGAGCGAGGCGGCGGACGGCAGTTATTCCGGCGCGGTGGAGCAGATTGCAGAAGAACGCGTGGCACAGGAAGACCGCAAGGCGGTGCGCAGCAGATTACAGCTGACGGCGCTGTGCGAGGCGCTTTCCGAAAAGAACTGCGTGGTGGAATTGCAGCACAAGATTTTCGGCGCGAACAGTGCCGACTACGGGCGACTGACGGCGATTTTTGTGGATGCAGACCCGGACGGCACGCTGCACCATTTCTTGCTGGCGTTTGAGACGATCGACAGTGCGCAGCCGGAGACGGACGCCAAGCAGCAACTGACGCAGTATTACGAGCAGCTGAAGCAGTCTATTTTGGAAAACGACAGTTACGTGGATGCGATGCTGGAGACTGCGGATGCGGTATACTCCGTGAATCTGACGGATGATCTGGTGGAGCGCGATTTCCGTCGTGAACGCGGCGCAGACACCTTTATTGAGGACTTGAAAGCACCGTGTCCGTACGGCGAATATTGCCACCGTCATTCTATGCTGATTTTGCCCGAAACGATGGGCAGCTACCGGTTGATTGACACGGCCGAAAAGCTTTTGGAACGCTATGCGAGCGGAGAAAAGCAGGTGACGGTGGAATACTGTGAGCGCGTATCCGGCAGCGAGACACGCTGGATACAGAAAACGGCGCTGATGATGTCTTCACGCGTATACGATGCGAAGAGCGGTGAGGAAAAGCCGATGATCCACAGCCTTGTGCTGCTGAAAAACACCACGGAGTTCCATGCACAGGAGCAGAAGGAGCACGAGCGCTTGCGGGCTGAGGTGGACGAAGCGATGCTGGCGAATAAAGCGAAGACGGAGTTCCTTTCCCGCATGAGCCACGATATCCGCACGCCGATTAACGGTGTGATGGGTATGCTGGAGATTATCAAGAAAAATCGTGAAGATCATGAGCGCGTGGACGACTGCCTTGAAAAGATCCATGTTTCCTCCGAGCATCTGCTGTCGCTCATCAACGATGTTTTGGATATGAGCAAGCTGGAATCCGGCCATATGGAGCCGGAGCATGTGCCGTTTGACCTTGACGATTTGATAAAGAACGTCCGCGCACTGAACGAAGCGCAGGTGGCAAAAACGAGTATTGTGTATACCTACAGCAAGAAGATTTCGTTTGCGCACGCAAAGCTTATCGGCAGCCCGCTGCATCTGCGGCAGATCTTATTGAATCTGTTCAGCAACGCGGCAAAATACAATAAAGAAAACGGCACGATTGAAACGTATGTGGAGGAGATTGCCTGTGACGAAAACACGGCGACATTCCGCTTTACAATACGTGATACGGGCATCGGTATGAGCGAAGATTTTGTGAACAACGAGCTTTTTGAGCCGTTTACACAGGAAAAGCAGGGCGCCCGCACGCAGTATCAGGGCACGGGCCTCGGCATGTCTATCGTGAAGGAGCTCATCGAG
>OLSB01001753.1_pt1 | contig 19684 bp, 19 predicted proteins | sample 1672071 | NCBI WGS metagenome assembly OLSB01 (sample SAMEA3136642, study PRJEB25190) | human gut metagenome | biome: human gut; feature: human-associated habitat; material: faeces | place: Austria | collected 2013 | reverse complement strand
GTTTTGTCTCTACCGAAGGTTGGCGTAGATACGACTTTATTATAGTAGGAGGGAATATTCGTCTTTTGCTCTACAAAAAATCCGGGCGCACACCAGATGCACCCGGAGCCAGTTTTCCATTCTTCTTCAGTTTTCAGGACTGAGCGTCAGGTAGCCTTCCTCCACGCCGCGAACGCCGAGTCCGGGCGCATCCGACACGGTAATATCCTTCTCCGCGAACACCGCGCCGCCCAGCACGGGATCCTCGGAGCAGAGCACCGGCCCGTCAAGGTCGATCTTCGTGATGATTCCGCGCGCGCACGCCAGATGCACGGCGGCGTTCACGGAAATCTTCGCCTCCAGCATGCAGCCGATCATGCACGGCACGCCGTACACCTCGGCCGCGGACGCGATTTGCAGCGCCGGATACAGGCCGCCGCACTTCATCAGCTTGATGTTGATCAGGTCGGCCGCGCCCATCTGCATGATTTTGAGCGCGTCCGCGGGCGAAAATACGCTTTCGTCGGCCAGCACCGGCACGCTGCTGCGCTCGGTGACGTACTTGAGACCCTCGAAATCGTGCGCAGCCACGGGCTGCTCCACGAATTCAATATCCAGACCGCGATCCTGCATGGCGTTCAGGATGCGCACGGCCTCCTTGGGCTGCCACGCCTGATTCGCGTCGATGCGCAGAATCGTGTCCGCGCCCGCCGCCTCGCGCACCGCCGCAAGCCTGCGCACGTCCAGCGCCGGGTTCGCGCCCACCTTGACCTTCAGGCAGCCGTAGCCGCGGCGAATGGCTTCGCGCGTATCCTCCGCCATGACCTCCGGATCGTTGACGCTGATGGTGATGTCCGTTTCAATCCTCGTGCGTCCGCCGCCCAGCAGCCTGTAGACCGGCAGACCGTACTTCTGGCCGTACAGATCCCACACCGCCATATCCACGGCGGCCTTGGCGCTGGTGTTCTTCACGACGCAGGACTGAATCGTCTGAAGCAGCGGCTCCAGCGCTTCCACCTCGCGCCCGATGACCGACGGGGCGATATGGTCGCGAATCGCGCCCACGATGCCGGAGAACGTGTCGCCGGTAATTTTGCCGGTTGGCGGCGCTTCGCCCCAGCCGACCGCGCCCTCGTCCGTTCGCACCTCGACCACGACGTCCTCCACGCGATACACCGTGCGCAGCGCCGTCTTGAAGGGCACGCGCAGCGGCACAGACAGCTTCCACAGGCGAATATCGGTAATTTTCATGGGTATCCTCCCTAGTTTTTCTCTCATTATACACGAACGCAACCGTCATTTCAAGCATTCCGCGGAAGCGCTTGTCAATTGAAACCGAGCAACTGAATGGCGCAGGCGGTCAGCGGCCTGAGCGCCGAGAAATCCCCGTTCGGCACGGCTCTGACGCACGCCCGGTGCCTGCAATACGCGCTCGACCGCCCCGGCGTGCTGGTGGCCGCGCCCGGCGTGCAGACCCTCGCCCACCTCGACCAGCTGCTCCACTTCCTCACCGCCACCGACGCGGAGAAGGATTATTCCGTCATCGGCTCGTTCAAGACGGACGCAGTCACCGGCACGTGCGTGTATTTCAGCCACTGCCAGCCCTGCCCTGCGGGCATCGACATCGGCCTTGTGAACGAGTATTACGACCTTGCCCTCGCGGGCGGCGCGATTGCCGCGAACCACTATGCCAGGCTGCCCGTGAAGGCCGACGCGTGCCTGCACTGCGGTCATTTCGAGCGCCGCCGCCCGTTCGGCGCGAAACAGATGGAGCGCATGCGCGAGATCGACGAGTATTTCCGCCGCAAGCCTGAAATACCCTCCCATATCCGCAGAAGGGAACGCAGGAAGTTTTGTCTTACGTTCCCTTTCATCCGCGGAATAAAATTCCGCGTTTTCAAAAGAAACTGCCGTGAAGCGAACCTCACGGCAGTCTTTTCAGTTTTGCCCGATTGATCGGGAAGGCTGAATTACAGGCCCTTCTCGTCGATCTTGGAGTCGATGTAGCCCAGGTACTCCGGCACGCCCAGCGCGTCGAAGCCGTTCACGTACTCGTCCCAATCGTTGTCAACGTCCTTCTTGCCGGTGATGAAGTTGCCAACCCACTCGTCAAGATAGGTGTCGAAGTCCGCGGTCAGAACGGAGATGCGGGAAGCGGTGTCCGGATCGAACACGAAGGGAGCCCACACGGCGCCGCCCACGGCGTCAGGCGTGTAGTTGATCAGACCGGCCGCGGATTCCAGAGAGATCGGCCAGGTCTCGCCGCCCTTGAACAGCTCGTTGGTCGCGCAGGAGGGGTTCATGCCGCCCGCCCAAGTGCACCACTGAGACTGAACCTGCTCGAAGTTGCGGCCGTTGGGATCCTTGAGAACCATGTCGGTCAGCGCGTAGGTGTCAGTTTCCGCGTCGTAGGTGTAGGTCACGTTCTCTTCGCCCATGAAGTAGGCAACCATGCCTTCCACGGAGTAGAAGTAGTCCGCCCAGCGAGCCATGATCTCACGGTACTCTTCGGGGCACTTGCTGGTGATGCAGAAGTTCGCGCTCTGGCTGGCGGGCATGGAGTAGGCGCTCCACATCTTCTCGCCGTTGTAGCCGGTGAGCGGCTCGGTCATCGGAACACTCTGCGCTTCGTAGGCGCCGGAAACCGGGCTGTTGTTCACGAAGCAGTAGGTCAGCGTGCGGCCGGTCTGGCACTTGGTGATCAGCTGCGCGAAGGTGTCGGTGAACAGGTCGGGATCCAGCAGGCCTTCGGAATAGAGCTTGTTGCAGTAGCGCATGAGCTCCTTGTAGCCCTCGGCGGTGTGCCAGAAGCGGCCGGTGCCGTCCTCATTCTGGTCGAACCAGTAGCAGGAGGAGCCGCGGTTCATCAGACCGAAGGAGCCGGCCAGCGTGTAGTCCAGCTGATTCCAATCGGAGAAGCCCCACGGGATGGTATCGTCGATACCGTTCTTGTTGTAATCAAAGTCCTTGATCTTGGAGAGGTAGTCATAGAACTCGTCGAGCGTCGTCGGCGGATTCTCGAAGCCGGCATAGTCCAGAACCTCGCGGTTGTAGAACATGCGGCTGCCCATGCGGATAGCGTAACCGGTCAGAATGTAGGGGCAGCCGTAGATGGCGCCGTTGCTCTGCGTCACAGCCGCGCGGGCGGTGGGATACGCATCCAGCCAGTACTTGAAGTTCGGCATCACGTCCAGATACTGGGTGAGGTCGAGCAGCATGCCTTCAGCGCCGTACTGGGACTGCTGCGTGCTGGACACGGACATCTTGAAGAGGATATCCGGCAGCTCGTTCGCGCCGAACATCAGGTTCAGGCGGGTAGCGCGGTCGGAGGAGGGAACCGGTGTGAACTCAATGTGAATGTTGGTGAGCTCTTCGAGCTGCTGCCAGAACCAGACGGTGCTCCAGTCGGCGGGCATGACGTCCGTATAGGCGTGGGTCATCGTAATGGTGATCTTTTCGTCTACCAGCGGGTAGAGCGAATTGTCGATGCGCGGGCCTTCGATTTCGGCGAACGCCGCGAAGCACGACAGCGCCAGCAGGGCTGCCAACAGCAGAGCAAGTTTCCTCATGGTGGGACCCCCTTTTTGTTTTTTTCAAAAGCGGTCGAGCCGCTCAAGAAATCCGTTTGCGATCAGCCCTTGACCGAGCCGATCATGACGCCCTTTACGAAGTATCTCTGCACGAACGGGTAGATGATCAGCATGGGCACCGACGCGAGCACGACGATGGCGTACTTGATCGTCTCCGCGCGCATGGCGCGGCGTGCCATTTCGTCCACAGACGCGCCGCCGTCGACGGCGGAAACGTCGTTCGCCACAAGAATCTGCCGCAGGAACAGCTGAAGCGGCCACTTGTTCTTGTCCGTCAGGTAGATCAGGCTCTGGAAGTAGCTGTTCCACAGGAACACGCCGTAGTACAGGCCGATGACGCAGATGACCGGGATGGACAGCGGCAGGATGATTCGAAACAGGATGCCGAACGGCGTGCAGCCGTCGATCTGCGCCGCCTCCTGCAATTCATACGGAATGGAGCCGGAGAAGAACGTGCGCATGATGATCATATTGTATGTCGCGATGCCGCCCACCAGAATGACCGCCCACCAGCTGTTGGTCAGGTGCAGCGTCTTGCTCACCAGCAGGTAGGTGGGAATCATGCCGCCGGAGAAGAACATCGGGAAGGTGACGTACAGCATGATGCCGCTCTTGCCCCACAGGTCGCGGCGGGACAGCGGATACGCGCACAGGATGGTCAGCACGAGGTTCACCGCGGTTCCCAGAAACAGCATGCCCAGCGAGTTGCGGTAGCCGATCATCAGGTCGCCGTTTTTCAGGCACTCGGCGTAGTTCTCAAGCGTCACATGCACCGGCCGCCACAGTACCTCGCCGGAGATAACCATTTTCGCCTCAGAGAATGACGCGATGATCACGAACCACAGCGGATACACGATGATGATCGAAAGCAGCGCCAGAATGAAGTATACGATCCACTCGAAGAGAATATCCTCTTTGGCCTTGCGGGAATTGTGCGCGGGCTTCCTCAGCGCCCGGGCTGCGATTTTCTGCGACATTGCCCCTTCCTCCTTTACCACAGCTTGGTTTCGCCCAGCGAGCGGGAAATCTGATTCACGATCACCAGAACCGCGCAGTTGATGGCCGAGTTAAACAGACCGATGGCCGTTGAAAGCTCAAACTGGTTGGAATCGAGGAGCGAGATTCGGTATACGTAGGTCGCGATTACGTCGGACACGTCCATGTTCATGTTGTTCTGCATCAGGTAGACCTTTTCGAAGCCGACCGACAGCACGTGACCGGAGTTCAGAATCAGCAGAATGACGATCGTGGGCATGATGCCCGGCAGGTTGATGTGCCACATGCACTGGAAGCGGTTCGCGCCGTCGATGTAGGCCGACTCGTGCAGCTGCGGGTCGATGCCGGCCAGCGCGGCGATGTAGATGATCGAATCCCAGCCCATGTTCTGCCACACGCTGGAGCCGACGTACAGCGGCCGGAACATGCTGCGAACCTGCATCCAGTTGTCCGGCGTACCGCCCGCCCACTCGATGACCTTGTTCGCAATGCCGTAATCGCGGTTGGTGAAGCTGCTCAGCAGGCCGACGATGACGACGGTGGAGAGGAAGTGCGGGATGTAGGTGACGTTTTGAACGAATTTCTGATAGGCGCGGTTGGAAACCTCATTGAGCATCAGCGCAAGCAGAATCGGCAGCGGAAAGCCGCACACGAGTGATAAAAGACTCAGGGAAAGGGTGTTGTACAAGGTGCGCGTAAAATACGGGGAAGCAAAGTAATCGCGGAACCACTTGAAGCCCAGCCATTCGCTGTTCCAGATGCCGACGACGGCCTTGTATTTTTTGAAGCCGATGGTAATTCCGTACATGGGCATATAGCAGAAGATGAAATACCACGCGAGGGGCAGCAGAAGCATCAGATAGAATTGCCAGTTTCTTCCCAGTTTCCGTTCATGCGCCCAGTGGGACACACGCCCTGCGAGGGTTCGATGATTTCTGATTGCCAGATCGCTCATGAACTCCATCCTCCATATTGTTACGTTCATCGTCCGCGTTTAACCATATGGATATTTTATTTGATATTCCTTCTTTTGTCAAGCACTTTGGACAAATTTTCATCACACTTTTTTTGTTTTAGCCCAATTTATTGCGATGTAAAAGCTCATAATTTTTCTCTGCGCACGATGTTGCTATATAAAAATAATTTCTACAGAAAACATCTGAACGAAAAAACGCCGGAAACCTCCGACGTTCTCTTTGTAGTTTCAGATTTTCACCACGCGCACTTCAGTCCCATATTCCCGCAGAAAATGAATCAAGTCCGCCGTCCGCAGCCAGAGCGTGGCCGTGTTTTCGTTCGGATGGACGGCGATTCCGCCCTCCGCCAGCTCCGCGTCGATGTAGAAATGAACGCGGTGCGCCGGGTCATTCAGAAGCCCCAGCGGCGACACGGTTCCGGGCGAAAGCCGCATATAGCCCATCAGCTCCTCCTCCGACGCAAGGGAAAGATTCCGCAGTCCCTGCGCTTTGCGGAACGCCTTCAGATCGACCCGCTTGTCGCCCTTCACAGTGATCAGGGCATAGAATTGCTTTTTGTCGTCGCGGACAAACAGGTTCTTCGCGTCCCATTCCGGGTGCGGCATCCGGAGCGCCTCGGCCTCCTCCATGTTGTACACGGCTCTGTGCTCCATTTTCTCGTATGAAATTCCATGCTCGTCCAGATACCGACAGACCTCCGCCTGATTCATCCCTCTCCCCCATTTCTACGCAAAAGGGACGTCCGAAGCTTCAGACGTCCCTTTCGTTCAGGCAATCGCCCCTGCGATCTTACACGGGCATTGCGTTGTTCTTCTTATCCAGCACGCTGTTGTCGAGCTTGAGCTGCTCGGCCTGGCGATACTCGAAGAACTTGGGGGCAACCTGCGGGAAGAGCGCGTAGCTGAGCACGTCCTCTTCCTGGGTATACCAGCGGGCGCACTCCTTGCGATACTTCTCCATCTCGGGCTTGAGGTCGTCGGCGGGACGATAGGTGATGACCTTCGCGTTGCCGATAACCTTGCGGCGCACTTCCTCGTTCACGGGCGCCGGCAGCTTGCCGTATTCGCCGCGCATGAGGCCCTGCGACTCCTTGGGGTTCATCTTGTAGCGCTCGCCCGCGATGACGTTCATCACGGCCTGCGTACCGACGATCTGGCTGGTGGGCGTGACCAGCGGCGGATAGCCGAAGTCCTTGCGCACGCGCGGAACCTCCGCCAGCACCTCGTACAGCTTGTCGGACTTGCCGGCCTGCTTGAGCTGGTTGATGAGGTTGGACAGCATGCCGCCGGGCACCTGATACTTGAGGGTGTTCACGTCCACGCGCAGCACCTTGGGATCCAGGATGCCTTCCGCCTGCAGCTTCTGGGCGACCTTGCGGAAATGCTCGGTGGCCTTGGTCAGCTCGTTCAGGTCGATGCCGGTGTCATACTCGGTGCCCTGCAGCGTGGCGATCAGAGACTCGGTCGCGGGCTGAGAGGTGCCGTTGGCCAGCGGGGACAGCGCGCAGTCCACGATGTCTACGCCCGCCTCGATGGCCTTCAGGTTGACCATGTCGCCGGTGCCGGTGGTGTTGTGGGTGTGCAGGTGCACGAGCGTTTCCTTCTTCAGCGCCTGCTTCAGCTTCTTAATCAGGCTGTAGGCCTGATACGGGAGCAGCAGGTTCGCCATGTCCTTCACGCAGATGTTCTGCGCGCCCATCTTCTCGAACTGTACGGCGAGGTCTACGAAGTAATCCTCGGTGTGCACGGGAGAGACGGTGTAGCTCATGGCCACCTCGCAGATGCCGTTGTACCTGTTGGTGGAGTCAATGGCCTGCTTGAGGTTTCTGGGATCGTTCAGCGCGTCGAAGATGCGGATGACGTTGATGCCGTTTTTGATGGACAGGCGGACGAACTCATCCACCACGTCGTCGGCATAGTGCTTGTAGCCCAGAATGTTCTGGCCGCGGAACAGCATCTGCAGCTTCGTCTTGGGCATGGCCTCGCGCAGCTTGCGCAGGCGCACCCACGGGTCTTCATTCAGGAAGCGCAGGCAGCTGTCAAACGTCGCGCCGCCCCAGCATTCCAGAGAATAAAAACCGGCGTTATCCAGTACTTCGCAGGCGGGCAGCATGTCCTCAGTGCGCATACGGGTTGCGGCCTGGGACTGATGGGCGTCGCGAAGAATGGTATCAGTAATCATTACCTTTCCCATGATAACTTCCTCCTAATTAACGATTCGATCAGCCGAACAGGGCGATAAACACGCCCGCCGCCACGGCGCTGCCGATAACGCCGGCAACGTTCGGGCCCATGGCGTGCATCAGCAGGAAGTTGCCGGGATCATACTGCTGTCCCACTTTCTGCGATACGCGCGCCGCCATCGGAACGGCGGATACACCGGCGGAGCCGATCAGCGGATTGATCCTGCCGCCGGAGAGCTTATTCATAAGCTTAGCCAGCAGTACGCCGCCCGCGGTGCCAAAGCTGAAGGCAACGATGCCAAGCGCCACAATTTCGAGCGTCTGAAGCTTCAGGAACGTGGTGCCATTGGTAGTTGCGCCAACGGTCAGACCCAGGAAGATGGTGACGATGTTGCACAGCTCGTTCTGCGCGGTCTTGTTCAGGCGCTCGGTCACGCCGCACACGCGCATCAGGTTGCCCAGCATCAGCATGCCGACCAGGGACGCAGCGTCCGGCAGCAGCAGGGACACGATGATGGTAACCAGAATCGGGAAGATGACCAGCTCGGTCTTGGAGACGCTTCTCAGCTGACCCATGCGGATCGTGCGTTCCTTCTGCGTGGTGAGCGCCTTCATGATCGGGGGCTGAATGACCGGCACCAGCGCCATGTACGAATACGCGGCGACGGCGATCGGGCCAAGCAGGTGCGGAGCGAGCTTCGTGGTGACGAAGATGGCCGTGGGGCCGTCCGCGCCGCCAATGATACCGGTCGCGGCAGCTTCACGAGCCGTGAAGCCGAAGAGCGCCTTCGCGCCGATGAAGGTGATGAAGATACCCAGCTGCGCGGCCGCGCCCATCAGAAGTGCGGAGGGGTTGGCGATCAGGGGAGCGAAGTCCGTCATCGCGCCGACGCCCATGAAGATCAGCGGCGGGTAGATGCCCAGCTTTACGCCCTTGTACAGGTAGTACAGCAGGCCGCCGTTGGAGGTCTGGATGCCGTAGCGCATGGTGTTGGTCGCTTCGTCCAGACGGTAGGTAATCTCGGCCACATCGTGGCGGGACGCCACGGCCGCGGCCTTCGCGGCTTCCAGAGAATCGAAGAAGGAATAGCTGGGGTCGCCCATCAGACCCGCGAGGGGCAGGTTGGCCAGCAGCATACCGAAGGCAATCGGCATGAGCAGCAGCGGCTCAAACTGCTTCACGATAGCCAGATACAGCAGCAGGCAGGCAATGGCGATCATCACGTACTCACGCCAGGTGCCTCCCGCGAAGCCGGTAGACTTGGCGATTTTCACGATGCCATCCCAGAAGTTGATTTCGGGATCCTTGTATTCGGTCGTAAGTTCGGCTGCCGCCTCGGTGTTCTCCGCGGCGGGCGCTTCCGGCGCAACGGTTTCGGTTACCTCGGGCGCGGCTGTGTCCGTCTTGCCCGAGGTGAGGTTTTCCGCAAGCGCTGAGCACATCCACGCGAGCATCAGAATGAGCGCGATGGCGAAGCACCGATTGCGGAACGTTTTTCTCTGCATACGGCTCATATGTCATCCAACTCCAATCTTTGTCGTTTCCGTCTTTTACGGTTGGGTTCAGAGGAAACGAGTCGATTACTTTAGAGACACGAGCACGTCGCCGGTGTTGACGGTCTGGCCCTTGGTCACGTTGACGCTGGCCACAACGCCGTCACGGGGCGCCTTGATCTCGTTTTCCATCTTCATGGCCTCGAGGATCACCAGGTCGTCGCCCTTCCTGACGGACTGGCCGGCGGTGACCTTCACGTCGTTGATGTTGCCGGGCATGGGCGCCTTGATGGACTCGGCGCCAGCGGGAGCGGCGGCAGCCTTCGGAGCGGCGGCGGGCACGGGAGCGGCCTTCGGAGCGGCGGCTACCGGAGCGGGCGCAGCGACGGGAGCGGGCGCGACAACGGGAGCGGGCGCGACAACGGGAGCGGCAGCGGGCGCAAACGCGCCGACTTCTTCAACTTCCACCTCATAGGACTGACCGTTAACGGTGATCTGGAACTTACGCATGATGGTTTCCTCCATTCAAATGATCCATTCTCAGAATTTGTAAACCTGCTCGGAGCGGGCGGCGTTCTTCCAGCCGTTCACCCGGCGTACGGACTTGACAACCAGATTCCTGCTTCCGCCGTCATAGGCCGCAATGGCCGCGGCGATGACCGCAATCAGCTCGTCGGTGCCGAGATCCTGCGCGTCATCCACGATTTCCTCGGGCTCGATCTCGGCCGGAACTTCCTGCGTGACGGCGTTCAGCAGCTCTGCCTTACGTGCTGCTTTTTTTTTATCGATCGCCTTGAAAATCACGGCCATCAGCGTCAGAAGACCGATCAGGATTCCCAAGCCGACGAACACGATGAGCAGACCGATGCCTGTCACGGTCAGGCCATACGTTAACACATTCATCGTTTCAATCTCCCTTCAAGCCTTACAGCGGCAGATTGCCATGCTTCTTGGCGATCTTCGCTTCGCGCTTTCCGGCCAGCATTTCCAGCGCGGACGCGATCATCTGGCGAGTCACGGCGGGCTCGATCACGTCGTCCACGTAGCCCAGCTTCGCGGCGTTCACGCCGTCGGCCACGTCATCGGAATACTTCTGCTCGAGCTCGGCGCGGCGGGCGATGGGATCGTCGGCGCCGTCCATCTGGTCGGCATACAGAAGCTGCGCGGCGATCGGCGCGGAAACGGCGCTGATCACGGCGCCCGGCCACGCGTACACCATGTCGGCGACGGCGCGGGAAGCCATGGAGGCGTAGCCCATGCCGATGGCCTGACCGGTGATCACAGCCACGCGGGGCGCGGAATTCTCGCTCAGCGCGTACAGGAGGGACGCGTCGGCGCGAGCCAGCTCGCCCTGCGGCGCGCCGCTGATCTTCATGCCCAGGGAGTCCACGAACGTGACGACCGGGATGGAGAACACGTCGGCGAAGGAAGCGAGACGCGCGGCCTTCTTGCAGCCGTACACGGTCAGGCGGCCCTCGTCCTTATTGGGCTGGTTGGCGATAAAGCACACGGTGCGGCCGCCGATTTTGCCAAGCGCTGTGACCATGGAGGGCGCGAACTCGGAATACAGCTCGATGTAATCGCCGTTGTCGACCACGGCCGCGATGACGTCGCGTATGTCGTCCACGGTGTCGATGGCGTTGAACTGCGGAATTTCACGGTTCAGGTCGTCCGTCTCGGGATAAACGGCCTCGTCCATGTTGTTGACGGGCAGCATGCCGATGAGCTTGCGCGCCATGGCGGCGGCTTCCTCGTCGGTTTCGGTCACGAGCATCGCCGCGCCGGACTTGTGGCTGGCTTCGCTGCCCGCGATTTCCTTCATGTCTACCTTCTTGCCGGTGGCCGCGGAAACGACCAGCGGGCCGTTCACGAACAGCTGACCGTTCTTGCTCTGCACGGTCACGTCCGCAATCTGCGCGATCACGGAGGCGGTGCCGCCGCAGGGGCCGAGGATCAGCGCAACCTGGGGCACGACGCCGGACAGCTCCGTCGCCTTGGCGGCGATCATCGCGTAGGCATTCAGCGCCTGAACGCCTTCATCCAGCTTCGCTCCGGCGGAATCGAGCATTGCCACAATGGGCGCGCCGGTCTTCTCCGCCATATCCATCACCTTGAGAACCTTGCGCGCGTGCTTCTCGCCGACCGCGCCGCCGCCCACGGTGAAATCCTGCGCATAGACGTAGACGGGGTTTCCGTCGATCGTGCCGTAGCCGGTCACGACGCCCGCGTCCGCGTTCAGCGCGTCCAGCTCCACAAAGCTCGCCTGATCGAGCAGGCAGGCCACGCGCTCGCGAGCGGTCAGCTTGCCGGCCTTCTTCTGCTCGGCGATGAGAGCCGCGTCGCCGGCGAGAATCGTCTGCTTGCGCTCACGAATGATGGGCAAATTGCGTTCCACACTCATTTTTATCCCTCCATATCTCCTGTTGGAGCAATAATTCCAATCGAATCCAAATTCAAATTACGACAACAAATTCCTTTTTCCTGCCTGCGTGGCTGTTAAGTTTCCATATGCTTTTTCGTCTTAGCGGAATCTTTCCCCCTATCGCTTTGTGACCGCGATCAGAAGCGGCGGTTTTTTGCGGATGTTCAGGTATTCCTGCGCCATCGCGTCGTACACGCCGTCGTCCAGCGCGCCCGCCCATTGAAGCAGCGCGCCGCGCTCCCGCGTGCCCTCCTCGTGACCCGGGTACACGCAGATGGTCAGAACGCCGCCGGGCTTCAAAAGCGAAAGCGCCGCTTCCGCCGCCTGAAGCGTGGTATCTACCTGCGTCGTGCACGCGTGCGGACTGCCGGGCAGCCAGCCAAGGTTGAATACCGCCGCATCCAGCGGCTCCTTCACGTATTCCGCCAGCTTCTGGTGCCCATCGCAGATCAGCGTGGCGCGCTCCAGAAGCCCGGCGGCTTCCAGCCGCGTGCGCGTGCGCTCCACCGCCTCGGGCTGAATGTCAAAGCCGAACACGTGCCCGTCCTTCCCCGCCAGCCCCGCCAGCCATTCGGTATCGTACCCGTTGCCCATCGTGCCGTCCACAATCCGCGCGCCGGCGCCGACGGTCGCCTCGATCAGTGCCCGCGCCCATTTTCGCGCGCTTCCAAAATCGGCCATAAACGCTTCCCTTCCACAGCCGCCCCGAAACCTGTGACGGCCAGATTTGCACCCTTGAATTATAGCGCAAATTCGTAAAGTTGCGCACGCAAACAGATTGAGTTCATGCAATATTCTTCCGCCCGCGCGAATGGAAAAACAGCCCGACGGCAGAGCCATCGGACTGTTTCGCTATGTGGGAATCCTCCCGCGGGCTGTGTTATTTGAACAGAGAAATCTGCTTGATAACGACGGCCAGCGTGTTGGCGACGGTGGACATGGTCTTGATGAAGATGTCCAGCGCGACGCCGACGACGTCCTTACGGGTATCGCCGACGGTATCGCCGGTGACGGAAGCCTTATGAGCCGCGGTGCCCTTTCCGTTGCCTTCCAGCGCGCCGCTCTCAATGTACTTCTTGGCATTGTCGAACGCGCCGCCGGAGTTGCCCATGAAGATGGCGCGCGGGATGGCGACGATCGTCGCGCCGACCAGCAGGCCGCCGACGAATTCCACGCCAAAGATGAAGCCGCCGATGATGGGGATCAGCAGAGCGAGCACGGACGGGAGCAGCATCTTCTTCAGAGCCTGCTTCGCGGCCAGCTGGATGCACTTGTCATAATCGGGCTTCACAGTGCCTTCGAGAACGCCCGGCTTGGACAGCTCGGCATCGCCGACGTCGGCCATGATGCGGGCGGATTCGATGGTGTTATCGGTCAGCAGAGCGCTGAAGTACTCGACCAGAGCGCCGCCGATGATGCCGCCGGCCACGACGACGAACTTCGCGAAGTTCAGGTCGGGAGACACGGCGTCGGAGTAGGTGCTCACGTAGGCGACAATCAGGGACACGGTCGCGAACGCGGCGGAGCCGATGGCAAAGCCCTTGCCGATGGCGGCGGTGGTGTTGCCGACGGCGTCAAGCTTATCGGTGATCTTGCGAACGTCGGGCTCCAGATGGCAGGCCTCGGCGATGCCGCCGGCGTTATCGGCGATGGGGCCGAAGGCGTCGATGGAAACGGTCGCGCCGACGAAGGCCAGCATGCCCAGAGAGGAGATGGCGATGCCGTAGGTGCCGCACACGAAGCCGGACAGCAGCAGCGCCACGCCAATCAGAACGATCGGGAGCAGGCAGGAGCGGGAGCCGATGGCGTCGCCCTTGGTGATGACGAACGCTTCACCCTCGGTGGCGATTTCGGCCAGCTTGCGGGTGGGCTTATAATCGGTGGAGGTGTAGTACTCGGTAATGATGCCGATCAGAACGCCGCTCGCGATGCCCAGCACGGCGGAGATCCAAGGAGAGACCCAGCCCCACTTGAACTCGGGATACAGGCTCATGTCCTTGCCGGTGAAGAGAATCAGCGCGGCGAAGAAGCCCAGAACGACGGTGATACCGGCGGAAATCCAGGTAGCAAGGTTCAGTTCCTTGGAGGGGTTGTCGCCCATCTTGCGATACGCGGCGTAGCCCAGACCCAGCAGGCAGCCCAGCAGGCCGAGACCCGCGAGCAGCACCGGGAAGGTGTAGCTAGCCTTGAAGAGCTTCTCGGAAACCATGAAGGTGGTTTCGTCGGCGTTGAAGGAGTTGAAAAGGGAGATGGACAGCATAACGCCCGCGGACATGGTGGCGACGAAGCTCTCGAGCAGGTCGGAGCAGTTGCCGGCGATGTCGTTTACGTTGTCGCCGATAAAGTCGGCGATGACGTTCGGGACGCGGCTGTCGTCCTCGGGCATATCGTGGCGCAGCTTGGCCAGAATGTCGGAGGAGATGTCGGCCGCCTTGGTGTAGTTGCCGCCCGCGACGCGGTTAAACATGGCAACCAGAGAGCAGCCGAGGGAATATGTGGAAACGCGAAGCACGAAGGGGTTGATGCCCTCGATGGTGGTGAGGAGGCCGCCGCCGACCGCATTCGTGTCGATCGCGCCCTGAACGAGCATGATCAGAACGAAGCCCAGCATACCGAACGCCTGCACGCTCAGACCGGAGATGCTGCCGCCGCACAGCGCAACCTTGACGGTTTCGCCGATGGAGCGGGATTCCATCGCCTTGTTGGCGGTGCGGACGTTGGCGTAGGTGGCGCTGCGCATGCCCAGGATGCAGACGATCGAGCTCATCAGCGCGCCGATAATGAAGGTGATGCCGCTGGTCTTTTCAACGAACAGGCTGAATACCAGCGCGACGATGACAACGACGATCGCGACCGTGCGGAACTCCGTACGGATAAAGACGCGGGCGCCGCTGCGGATGATGCCGGCCAGCTCCGCCATTTCAGGCGTGCCTTCGCCAAGCTTCTTGATGTTGATGTAATTATACACAACATACGCGATGCTCAGCAGAATGACCGCAAGGACTACGATAAACCAAGCTACCATATGCAAGCCTCCTTCTTTCTTCCTGCATTCCCCATCTTCGGTAAACGCATTGCGTTAATCATAACATGCCCGTCGAATTTGGTCGCATTGATTCAAGTTAAGTAAATGCTAAATGACATATAGAAACCGCTAAGAATTTGACAAAATGCGCCGTTTCACACATTTCTGCGTAAAACGGCGCATCGAATGCAAATTTTTCTCAGATTTCGGTTCCGTCCGGATGGAACAGCGGCAGCTTCTGAAGGAACTGAATGTCCTTGCGCTCGCACGCGTCGCCCTCGGCCAGAATGGCCATGCGTCCCACGATGTTGCCGCCCGCCTCGGTGACCAGCTTTTCCAGCGCCTTCAGCGATTCTCCGGTGGAAATCACGTCGTCCACGATCAGCACGTTCCTGCCGCGCATGAATTCCGCGTCCGCGCCGTCCAGATACAGGTGCTGCCGGTGGTCGGTGGTGATGGAGTCGACCTCCACGCCGAACACGTTCTTCATGTACAGCTTCGTCGCCTTGCGCGCCAACAGATAGCGGTGCTCGCCCGCCTGCCGCGCCATCTCGTGCGCCAGCGGAATGCCCTTGCTCTCGGCGGTGATGATCACGTCGTGCGCGGGCGCGATTTTCAAAAGGTCGCGCGCGCAGGCGCAGGTGAGGTCGGGATCGCCGAAGATGACGAAGCCGGCGATGGACAGCTTGTCGTTCAGCGGGCAGATGGGCAGCTGCCGCGTAAGGCCCGCCACATGGATTTCGTAGAATTCCTTCATATGAATAACACCCCGTTTTTGAGATTTCTCACGTTTTTCCATTATACCACGAAGACGCGCGTTTGAAAAGCCCCGCCGTCAGTCCCGCGTCAGCGATTCGTACTTCGCCTGCGCGGCCTTCAGAAGATCGTCCGGGTTCAGCATCACCTGAACGCCCCTCTGCCCCGCGCTGACGGCCACGGCGTCAAACAGCATCGCGGTTTCGTCCACGAACGTGGGGTACTTCTTTTTCATGCCGATGGGCGAGCAGCCGCCGCGAATGTAGCCCGTGGCGGGCAGAAGCTCGCGCACGTGAATCATCTCCATGCTCTTGTTGCCGGAGACCGCCGCACACTTTTTGAGATCCAGCTCCTCGGCCACGGGAATCACGAACACGTTCAGCCCGTTTTTGTCACCCTTCGCTACCAGCGTCTTGAACACGCGCTCCACGGGCAGCCCCATGGCCGCCGCCGCGTGCGCGCCGCTCAGGTCGCTCTCGTCCACCTCGTATTCGGCGTGCGTGAAGGGAATGCCCGCCTTTGTCAGAATCCGCATGACGTTCGTCGTCGTCATTCCTTATGCGCTCCTTCCCCGTCCGCGTCGTAGTCCACGCGCATCAGCGTCAGCCCCTGCGGCGGCGCGGTCACGCCCAAGTCCAGCCTCGAGCCGCTTTCCAGCGCCCGCGTGATCGCGCCCTCGGCCAGCTTGCCTGAGCCCACACCGATCAGCGTTCCGGCGAGAATGCGTACCATATTATATAGGAAGCCATTTCCATGCACGCGCATCTCCACGAAGTCGCCCCGGCGCTCGACGCGCATGTCGTCGATCTCGCGGACCGTGTCCTTTACAACCGAGCCGCTGGCGGCGAACGGCGCGAAATCGTGCCATCCCAGCGCCAGCCGCGCTTCCCTGTCCATCTTTTCCGCGTCCAGCGGGTACATCACATGCGCCGTCAGGCTGCGGTACATGGCGCTGGCGTGCGGCGAATTGTAAAACAGATACCGGTATTCCTTGCCCTTCGCCGAAAAGCGGGCATGGAAATCCTCCGCCGCGGGCATGGACGCGCGCACGCGCACATCCGGCGGCAGCATGGTATTGAGCGCGAAGGCGAACTTGTCGGCCGGAACGCGGCATTCCGTGTCAAAATGCGCGTTCTGCCCGGCGGCATGCACGCCCGCGTCCGTGCGGCTCGCGCCCACGATGAACAGCTCGCGCTCGCCCGTCAGCCGGCGCAGCGCGTTTTCCACCGTCTCCTGCACGCTGGGCGCGTTGAGCTGCCTTTGCCAGCCGCTGTAGTTCGTGCCGTCGTATTCGATAATCATTCGAATGCGCCGCATGCTCCCGCCCCCTTAAAACGCGCCGACGGCGTTCAGCAGCACGACAATCGCCGCCAGCAGCGCGAGCGCGCCCGCCGCGTACAGGTCGCGCCGGTGATAATGCAGCGGATTCATCTTCGTGCGCCCCGTGCCGCCGCGATAGCAGCGCGCTTCCATCGCCATCGCCAGCTCGTCCGCGCGGCGAAACGCGCTCACGAACAGCGGAACCAGCAGCGGCAGCATCGCCTTCGCGCGCCTGATCAGGTTCCCGCTTTCAAAGTCCGCGCCGCGCGCCTTCTGCGCGAAGGTGATCTTCTGCGTTTCCTCGATGAGCGTGGGAATGAAGCGCAGCGCGATGGACATCATCATCGCCAGCTCGTGCGCCGGAAAGCCGATGCGGGCGAAGGGCTTGAACAGGCTCTCAAGGCCGTCCGTCAGCGATATGGGCGAGGTGGTCAGCGTCAGAAGCTGCGTGCCAGTCACCAGCAGAATCAGGCGCACAGCCATAAACAGCGCGTTTCTGATGCCCTGCTCCGTGATCGTAAGCGGCCCCCAGCTCCACAGCACGCGTCCGCTGCCGCCGAGGAACAGGTTCAGCACAAACGTAAACGCCATGATCATCGCGATGGGCTTCAGACCCCGCACCAGAAAGCGCAGCGGAATCCGAGACAGCCACGCGCACAGCAGCGTGAACGCGGCAATCGCGAGAAAGCCCGCGAAGCCCTGCGACAGGAAGATGACGACGATATACGCCACCACCGCGAGAATCTTCGTGCGCGGATCCAGCGAATGCACCGGCGACGTGCCGGGAAAATACTGTCCGATCGTAATGTTGTTCAGCACGTTTCTGTTCCCTTCTTCAAGCGTTTCAGAAGCTCCTCCGCAATGCGCTCCACGGTGAACACATCCGCTGGAAGGTCAAAGCCGTCCGCGTTCAGCTTATCGCGCAGCCGCGCGGCGCCCGGCAGATCCAGATGCATCGCGCGCAGCCGTTCGCCCTGCCGGAACACCTCCGCCGGCGCGGCGTCCATTTCCAGCCGCCCTCCGTTCATCACCAGAATCCGATTGCACAGCGTCGCCACGTCGTCCATCGAGTGCGACACCATGATCACCGTCGTTCCGTCGGCATGCAGGCTGTTTACCAGCGCGCGCATGCTGCTTCGCCCGGCCGGGTCGAGACCCGCCGCCGGCTCATCCAGCACCAGAAACTCCGGCCGCATCGCCAGCACGCCCGCAATCGCCGCGCGCCGCTTCTGCCCGCCGGACAATTCGAACGGCGACTTCTCCCAGTCTCCCTCCGAAAGCCCCACGCGCCGGAGCGCCTCGGAAACGCGCGCGTCGACCTCCGCGTCGGAAAGCCCCAGATTGCGCGGGCCGAAGCCCACGTCTTTGCGCACGGTCTCCTCAAACAGCTGATATTCCGGATACTGAAACACCAGCCCGACCTTCAGCCGCGCGGAAAGACTGCGCCCCGGCTGATGGATGTCCTCTCCGTCCACGAGCACCTGCCCGCCCGCCGGCTTGAGAAGCGCGTTCAGATGCTGAATCAGCGTGCTCTTTCCGGAGCCGGTGTGGCCGATCAGGCCGACAAAGTCGCCGTCGTTCACGGTAAAGGATACGTCGTCCACCGCGCGGGACTCAAACGGCGTGCCCGGCGCGTAAATATGCGTCAGATGCTTGACCTCAATCGGCACAGTTCCACTTCCATTTCCTCAACGGTGAGAATTTCCCCAGATACGTTCAGCCCCCGCTCGCGCAGCATGGCCGCCAGCACCGTCATGTCCGGCGCTTCCAGCCCGTAGGACTGAATTTCCTTCACGCGCGAAAACACCTGCCGCGGCGCGCCGTCCAGCCGAATTTCGCCGTCGTCCACGACGATCAGCCGCGAAGCCTGCGCCGCCTCGTCCATAAAATGCGTAATCCACACGACGGTCACGCCGTTTTCGCGGTTCAGCGCCTTGGCGGTTTCCATAACCTCCAATCGCCCCGCCGGGTCGAGCATGCTGGTGGATTCGTCGAACACAATGATCTCCGGCTTCATGGCGATCACGCCCGCAATGGCCACGCGCTGCTTCTGCCCGCCGGACAGCATGCTGGGCGCCGTGCGGCGAAACGCCGTCATGCCCACCTTCTCCAGCGCCCAGTCCACGCGCGCGCGAATCTCCTCCGGCGCGACGCCCAGATTTTCCGGCCCGAACGCCACGTCCTCCTCCACGATCGTCGCCACGGTCTGGTTGTCCGGGTTCTGGAACACCATGCCGCACTTCTGGCGAATCAGAAACGTGTTGTCCTCCGTGTCCGGACGAATGCCGCACACGCACACGGAACCCTCCGTCGGTGCGATCAGCGCGTTCAGAAGCTTGCCCAGCGTGGACTTTCCGCTGCCGTTGCGTCCCAGCACGGCCAGAAACTCGCCCCGCCGCACCGACAGACTCACGCCCTTTACCGCGTCCCTGTCCGCGCCCTCGTAGCGATAGGTCAGATTCTCCGTCTGAATCACAAATTCATTTTCAGGCATGCACCATTCATCCTTCAATAAATATCCAATGTAAGTATAGCATAGCATTATGAGTTTTTGGCGTACGGCACGCTAAAAAACCGTTCTTCCCCACGCACCCGCAGGCAGCAATCTTGCCGACATCCGGCTTTCTTCAGATTCCGCCTCATGATAGAAGCTCTTGCCGTTCAAGTAACGCTTCCTGCTGCCGAGCGCGTTGCGGACTTGCACCGTTTCGTTGTCACTCATACCAAGCATGCACAAAGCAGCCACCGGGTAGGAATTCTTCTTCCCTGCCCGGCGGCCTTATGGACTCTATTCAGATGATTGCGGCAAATGAATCTGCCGTTTCTCAGCAAACTCTTCTTTCACGGAAAAATGCGCCAGTTTCCGTTTCGGATTACTCCGGCTCCGAAAACCCCTGAAAGCGTGTTCTCTCGAACCTTCGTGTTTCAGAATAAGCGCTTCTC
>OLSB01001747.1_pt1 | contig 19707 bp, 20 predicted proteins | sample 1672071 | NCBI WGS metagenome assembly OLSB01 (sample SAMEA3136642, study PRJEB25190) | human gut metagenome | biome: human gut; feature: human-associated habitat; material: faeces | place: Austria | collected 2013 | reverse complement strand
GGCGGCCAGAAGTTTATCCCGGCCACCTATCAAAAGCTCCGCACCCTCCGCGAAATGATCGATGCGACGGGCCGCCCGATCATGCTGGAGGTGGACGGCGGCGTCAACACGCAGAACGCTGCGGCTGTCCGTGCCGCTGGCGCCAATGTACTGGTCGCCGGAAACGCAGTCTTTTCCAGTGAAGATATGCGCGCCGCCATTGACGCCATCCGCGGCGAACCGCGCAGCGTGTAAACGCGCAACAGCCAATTGATCAAGCTGATGAAAGGGCTTGCCGCCTGTGTATGACAGCCCTTTCCTGATTTTTGCCTGCTGCACCAAGCATAACGAATGAAAACTGTATCCCAAAACGAATAGAAACGCCTGTGACCGATCATACTATCGGCGCAGGCTTTTTTTGACCCGAAAGGGAGGGATTTTCAAAAATGAAAATGACAAAAGAATCATATGAAGCATACATCGGCGATCATTCGCCCAAAACAAACAGCCTGAAAAACGTGACGATTGCGTTTCTTTTTGGCGGGCTGGTCTGCGTGATCGGCGATCTGCTGTCCAGACTGTATCAGATGCTCGGGACGGCGAAACCGGATGCATCGACGTATGCGACCATCACGCTGGTGGCAATCGCAGCCATCCTGACCGGTCTGCACGTCTATGACGACATTGCCAAACACGTCGGCGCAGGAATCGTCGTGCCGATTACGGGGTTTGCAAATTCCATCGTTTCCCCGGCGATGGAATTCAAAAGCGAAGGACTTGTTTTGGGGCTGGCTGCGAAGATGTTTGTCGTCGCCGGGCCGGTACTGGTCTACGGCATCACATCTTCTGTTATCTACGGCCTGCTGCTGCTGATCTTCCGCTGAGACGGAGCAGCGGCGCGAAACAAGCGGAAAGGAAGCAATCAATGGGTGCAGAAAAACGATTGGGACACAATACGGTCAAACTGGCGAATCCGCCGACCGTCTGCGGTTCCGCCTGTATTGTCGGGAAAAAGGAAGGCGAAGGCCCTCTGAAAGGCAGCTTTGACTTGATTGGCGCGGATGCCCGGTTCGGCGAACAGAGCTGGGAAAAAGCGGAGAGCCGGATGCAGGCGCTTGCTCTGGAAGCGGCCATGCAGAAAGCGGCGCTGAGTACACAGGCGCTGGATTATGTGTTTGCAGGCGACCTCCTGAATCAGTGCGTCGGGTCAAGCTTTGCACTGCGGGACATGGGATTCCCGTTTCTGGGTCTGTACGGCGCGTGCTCTACGATGGCGGAGGGTCTTGGCCTGTCGGCAATGATGATCGACGGCGGGTTTGCCGCGCATACGGCGGCCATCACCAGCTCGCATTTCTGTTCGGCTGAACGGCAATACCGGATGCCGCTGGAATACGGCGGCCAGCGCACACCGACCTCGCAGTGGACGGTCACAGGCTCCGGCGCGCTGATCCTCGGCAGCAACGCCGCGGGGCCGCAGGTAACGCATGTCACGATCGGCTCCATAACCGACGCGGGCATAACCGACGCCAACAACATGGGCGCCGCGATGGCTCCGGCGGCGTACAGTACGCTCAAGCAGCATTTTCAGGACACCGGCCGCGACCCGTTTTACTACGACGCGATATTCACCGGTGACCTCGGCGCGATGGGGCATGATATCCTTCAGGCACTGTTCCGCGAGGACGGCGTGGAACTGGGCGTGATGTACCTCGACTGCGGGATGCTGATATACGACGTCAAGGCGCAGGACGTACATGCGGGCGGCTCCGGCTGCGGATGCAGTGCTTCGGTACTCGCTGCGCACATTCTGCCGTCAATGCGCAAGGGCATATGGAACCGCGTGCTGTTTGCCGCAACGGGTGCGCTAATGTCCGCCACCAGCGCCCAGCAGGGCGACAGCATCCCCGGCATATGCCATGCCGTCGCCATAGAAAATCCCGTTTGAAGGAGGCTCCGTATGGATATCGTACTGACGTATATAAAGGCTTTTGCTGTGGGCGGGCTGTTCTGCGTGATAGGCCAAGTACTCATTGACCGCACAAAGCTGACTCCGGCAAGAATTCTGACATGCTATGTCGTCGCCGGTGTCATTCTCGGCGCGCTTGGCCTGTATCAGCCGCTCGCCGACTGGGCAGGCGCGGGGGCAACCGTACCGTTGACCGGCTTCGGCAATGCGCTGGCACAGGGCGTCAAAAAGGCCGTGGCCGAAAAGGGCTTTCTCGGCGTGTTCACCGGCGGCTTCACCGCGGCGGCCGCCGGTATCTGCGCCGCAGTGTTTTTCGGGTTTCTGGTGGCCGTTATATTCAAATCCCGCGATAAAAGTAAATAATTCTTAAAAAATTATAATATGCTTGAAGCTCCTCCCGATGCATGATATAATGTTACAAATTAGTGACATACATGCTGGGAGGGCATTTTTTATGGATACGATAAATTCCATCGGCAACGCAAAGCAGATACTCCGCGAGGTCAGCCGCGTGATCGTCGGCAAGGACGAAGTCATGATAAAGGTTCTGCTCGGCATTGTCGCGGGCGGGCATATCCTGATGGAGGATATCCCCGGCGTCGGCAAAACGACAATGGCGCTCGCCTTCTCCAAGGCGCTCGGCCTTGAATACAACCGCGTGCAGTTCACTCCCGACGTGCTGCCCTCGGACGTTACCGGCTACTCGATATACGATAAAAACACCGGCACAATGCGCTATCAGCGCGGCGCGGTGCTCTGCAATCTGTTCCTGGCGGACGAGCTGAACCGCGCAACAAGCCGCACTCAGTCCGCGCTGCTGCAGGCCATGGAGGAAGGTGCGGTCACAGTGGACAACAACACCTACCCCGTGCCGCAGCCGTTCATCGTCATTGCAACGCAGAACCCGACCGGCGCCAAGGGCACGCAGATGCTGCCGGATTCGCAGATGGACAGATTCATGCTGCGCCTCTCTATCGGCTACCCCAGCCCCGAGGACGAGGCCGAGATGATCCGCCGCAAGCAGAAGAGCATCAGTCTCGACTCCGTGCAGCAGGTCGTGAGCAAGAGCGAGCTTATGCAGATACGGCAGGAGGTCTCCGCAGTATTTGTCAAGGACGAGGTCGTGGACTATATCGTCCAGCTCTGCGGGGCGACCAGAAACGACCAGCGCATACTTCAGGGCGCAAGCCCGCGCGCATCACTCGCGCTCACCTCGCTTGCCAAGGCCACGGCGTGGATACAGGGACGCGACTATGTGCTTCCGCGCGACGTCCGCTTCATCTTCCGAGACTGCATTGAGCACCGGCTGCTGTGGAGCGACGCCTCCGACCCGCGCGCCCATGCCGACATTATGCGCAGCATCGCGGGCAGCATCAAAGCACCGAATATCTGACCATGCCTACAGTATATTTTATCTTTTACGTTCTGGCAGTCGCCGGAGCGTACATATTCCGGCTCGGATATCTGGGCTGGTTCGGAGCTTTTTTCTTCTACTCCGTTGCAATCATGCCCATCTTCATCCTGCTGCTGTCACTGCCCGGGATGCTGCGCTCGAAAATGAGCCTCAGCATACCCTACACCGCGGTATGCGGCAGCGACGTTCAGCTCTGCATCAGCACTCGGACGGGGCTGCTGCCGCTCGGCAGGCTGACCGCATCTTTGCAGATCAGGAACGTATATACCGGCGAGACGACCCGTCAGCGCCTGCGCTGGAATAACCTCTCCGGCGGTACGCTGTATATCCCCGTCTCCGGTAGCGACTGCGGCAAGTTAGTCTGTGAGATATCAAATTTCCGCTGCTGCGATCTGCTCCGCCTCGTCTCAATACGCCGCAAGGCACCGGCTCCGGTATCCTGCGTCATTATGCCGTCTGCCGCCGCGCCCGACGGACTGCGCGACATTTCGGCCGAGCTTGAAGCTCGCACGGTGCTCAAGCCCAAGCACGGCGGCGGATACGCCGAGGAGCACGAGCTGCGCGAGTACCGCCCCGGCGACATGGTGAACAGCATCCATTGGAAGCTCAGCTCGAAGACGGACAAGGTCATCGTCCGTGAACCGCTTACAAGTCAGGATGCTAAGATATACATAGTAGTCGCCGGTCAGAGCAAAAAGGCGCTCGGCAATGCGCGATACATCTCCGAAAATCTCTGTGAGCTGGAGCAGGAGCACGAGCTGCTCTGCCCGTCCGTCGAGGTTACAGTCGGCAACTCGCAGGAATCAGCCGCGGCGTTCATGGAGCTTCTGTCCAAGCCGCGCTCATCTGCCGCGGTGTCTGCCAAGGCGGACGCGCGCTGCTGCTTTATCGTTTCGGATGAAGGGGTGATCGTCAAATGAAAACCGCCTTTAATCGAATCTCATTTCTGCTTCTGCTCATGCTGGGCAGCATAATTCTGACATCGTTCATAAGCGCCAGCTTTGATCTTGCGTTCAGCCACGGCGTGCTTTACACCGCGCTGCTGTGCGTTTTCATCTGGGTGTGCTTCAACGTGCGGCACATGCGCCTGCCGGGCGTCGCGGTCTGCGCGGCTGTTTTATTCTTCGTGTGCCGCAGCAGGCGTGATGCTTTCGTCGCGCAGCTCAAGGATTTGTTCGACAAGGTCAGCGGGCAGTACCTCAACCACTTTTACTATTCTTCCGAGAAGTATGTTTTCTCAAACCTGACCGACGATCACACACTGGTGATGCTCGTGATCTCGGCCTTTATCGTGATATTAATGGCCATCGCGTTGAGCGCGGAGAGCGGAAGAATTTTTTCCTGCCTCATCGTGTCGGGCGTCTTTTTTGCCGCGTGCATCTGCGTGAACGGCTTCCCGCCGGTATATGCCTCGGTAGGCATGGTGCTGTTCTGGACGTTGGTGTTCGTCTCCGGCGGCTCATATTCCGCAGATTCCGGCGGCGGGCGCGCCGCGCTGATACTGAGCCTGCCGGTGCTGCTGATGCTGTGCGTCATTCTCTCGCGCACCCCGCCGGACGAATACGACCTGAGCGACGCCGACGTCGAGATGGCGCAGAAGCTGGATGCTCTCGGCCAGAGCATCACGAAAATTTTCAAGGGCGGGCGCTTCACTTCTGATGTGTCTCTGCCCGAAACTTCCCTCCCCGTCGATGGCCTTTTTGACGATCTATCGCTTGATCTGGGCTGGAACATGGGCGACGGCGCACTCGACCTCTCGAAGGGATACCGTGATTTTGACCCGACGCAGCTGATGCTGCGTGTCCGCGCGGATAAAAGCGGATATATGTATCTGCGCTGCTTCTCCTACGGCCAGTACCTCGGGACCAGCTGGAGCGCCGGCAACAAATATCTCAGCAGCACCCCGCCGCAGTTCCTGCCGCTAGCGCTGCAGAGCGCAGGCGGAGCGGAGACGCTTCGCGCGGACATTGAGCTTATCGCCGTAGGAGGCTCCGTGCTCCCCGTGCCGTACTACTCCACCGAGGCCAGTGAGAACGACGTATATGTCCCATCCGGCGGCAGCACGGAATACACCGCGGAATATATAAGCTACTCCGGCGACGTGTCGTCGCTGCGCGTTCCGGACGAATACGCCGCCGCAGAGGAGGACTACCGCGCGTATGTCTATGAGTATTACACCGCGCTGCCGGATTCTACGCGGGAAGCGATGCTGCGCTTGGCGGCGGACGCCGGTATTTCCGCCGGTGACGACGCCGTGAACCGCGTGGCAAGCTATATCATGAATTCCGCTGAGTACGACCTGAACGTGTCCGGCTTCGACACAGACGATTATGCCGTGTACTTCCTGACCGAGGCTAAACGCGGCTACTGCACGCATTTTGCGACCGCGGCGGCCGTGATGTACCGCGCGCTCGGCATTCCGGCGCGGGTAGTGGACGGCTTCGCGTTCACTACCGTGGCCGGAAGCTATGTCGATGTACGCCGCAGTGACGAGCATGCATGGGTCGAGGTGTATATCGACGGTCTTGGCTGGCTGCCAGTGGAGGTGACCGGCAGCTCCGCGTCGAGCGAAGCGCCCGTCAACACTCCGGAGCCGCAGCCGGAAACCGCCGAGAGCACCGAGGCGACGCCTACTCCGTCCGTTGTCGAGAGTCCTGAGCTGCGGCAGGACACAATGCCCGTCGGCATCATCTCGTCCGACGTGAGCCAGAACACCGTCCCCGCCTCCGGCGGCGCGGCGAAGGCCGTGCGTGTTATTGTCATAGTGCTCGCCGCGGCCGGTGTCATCGTCCTATGGCAGTTTGCTCTGCTGCGCGAGCGGAAGCGCCGCTTCACTCAGAGAGACGGCAGCCGCGCCGTTTTGTACATCTATCGCTGCGCAAAAGCACTGTCGCGCTTCAATGAGCCGATACCGCGGGATATCGTCACGCTCGCCGAAAAGGCGCGCTTCAGCCAGCACGGAATCGGCCGTGAGGAGCGCATGGCCGCGTACGCGCTGTTCATCGGTATGCGCGACAAGCTGTGCGGCAGCGGGAATTTGCTCAGGAAATTTGTTATTAAATACGTTCTGGGCTTCAGATAATATTTACATATCATGCGGTACGGTATATACTGTCCGCATGATATTTTTTGAAAGGAATCGCTATGAAAAAACATATATTTCTCACCGGCCCCTCCGGCTGCGGTAAAACCACGCTCATCCGCCGCGCGCTTGGCGATAAAATCGCCTACGCAGGAGGCTTCATAACCGAACGCAGGCTCGCCGCAAATGATTCTCTGCTGGGCTTCGACCTGCTTCCTGCTGCCGCCGCGCTCTCGCCGGACGAATACGAGGGCAAGCGCTTTCTTGATTACTCAGTGACTCCCCCGACGCATGACAACGAGGTTTTCCGCAACGACGGCGTGCGGCTTCTCAGCGAAGCGGAGCTTTACCCGTTCTCGGTCATCGACGAGTTCGGCGGATATGAGATACTGATACCGCAGTTCCGCGAAGCGCTGTCCGAATTTCTGTCAAGCGAGCAGCCGTGCATCGGCGTGCTGAAGGCCAGCAAGAGTGTGCAGGAGCTGAAGTCACGGTTCGGACTTGGTGATAGGTTCACGGCCTACACTGCACGCCTTCTTGAGGCGCTGTCGAACGATCCGGACACGCTGATTTTAAAGGTCTCCGGCAGAGGCGACAAGGTAGCGCAGAACATCGTCGCAAAATGGGTCGAGGAGTACACAAATGTGTGATTTTTTTGCATTATACGACTGCTTATGCGATAATATTCGCTCCGACGAGCGAATATTATCGACCGTCTCAGGTGATATATGGGCGCTGGCGGAAACCGAACAGCACAGCGGCATGGCGATGCATGTGCACGGGACGAGCCGCCCTGCAATGCTGCCTGACGGCTTGTACAGAATGCCGCTGCGCAGAGCCGCCGAAGCGCTCAAGAGCTGGAACAGCACCGAGGCAAGCCTTGCCATGGCCGCAGTCAACGCATTTTATAACACCGAGGAGCGGCTGTCTGAGCTTCACTGCTCTGAGCCTTTTGAAAATTACTGCACCCGCGGGATAGATTTTCGCGGCAAAACCGTCGGCATTGTGGGTCATATGCATGGCACGGACGAGATGCGGCGCGACGCGGAAAAGATTTTCATTCTTGAGCGAGAACCGCGCGGCGGGGATTACCCCGATCCCGCCTGCGACTATCTGCTCCCGCAGTGCGATATTGTTCTGATAACCGGAAGCGCTATCACCAATAAGACGCTGCCCCACCTCCTTGACCTATGCCGCAGCGCGTACACGATCCTCGTCGGCCCGTCGGTTCCGATGTGCCCGGAATTATTCGGGTTCGGCATTGATCGCCTCTCTGGACTCGTGATAACCGACCGGTACGGTATACGTGAGCGAGTCCAATCCGGTGCCGGCGGCTCGCCGTATAGCCATGGAAAGAGCTTTTTGCTGGTAAAATAAACTACACGCAGGTAATTCCTGCGTGTAATTTGTTCATACGATATTGCGTTCGTTTATCCGTGGCTGCGCTTCTTGCCGAAGATGAACGCCGCGGCGGCTGCCGAACCGGAGACGAGTGCAAGTACGCTCCAGAGCATCATAGAGTCGCCGGTCTTGGGCTTCTGAGTCGCGGCATAGACATTGGTGACGGTGATGGTCTTGCCGTCGCTGCTGCGGTTGACATAGAAGTAGTACCCGCTGGGAACGTTGGTCTCCTTGACCGTCCATGTAAGCTCGGTGTCAAGGCCGTCAAAGCTGCACTTCCAGCCGTTCTTTTCATTGAGAACCGCAGTCACCTTCTTGCCGTCAAGCTCATAAGGAACGAGAGTATCCGTATCCTTGCCGTTTGCATCCTTCTGGTAGTAGAAGAGCTGCACGGTGACGGATTCGGGGCGCTTATCCTCGCTGCCCTTATCGTTCCACTTCTTCACGACACTGACCTTCATCTCGGTGGATTTATACTCGTTGACAAAAAGCGCCTTGTCGGCCTGCTCATCGCCGCGCATTATAGCCGCAGGCATGGGTATCGCCTCGGCAGACTCGTCGCCGCTCTGCGCGGCAGCGGACGCCATAGCGAAGGTATACACTCTGCCGTCAAAGGTCCACTTGGTCTCCTTCTCGGAGCCGACCTCGGTCAGCTTGCCTTCAAGATTCTTCATCTGGCTGGCGGGGCCGGTGATAGTGAGCACGCCGGATGCGGTGGTCTCCCCTGCCTTGACCGTCAGGGCGAAGCCATCAGTAACGGGCGCGCCGTTGAAGCTGGCTTCTATCTTATCCAGCTTACCTGTCTTGGCGGACAGATCAAGCGCGAAATCAAAGGTCTTGTCGGCAACCGGCATGTGCTTTCCTGTCTGCTTGACCTGCTTCTCAACGGGGATGCTGATGCTGTATATCGGTTCGGGCTTGTAGGTGTTGACGACCTTGACTGCCGATGCCTCTTCAGCTGTGACAACAGCCTTGATATCCTCAACGGCGCCCATGATATAACCGTCGACGCTAAGGCCGTCGGTACGCTCCTTCAGAATGTACTCGCCCGCTTCAAGCTCAACGCTCTTTGTCCAGCCGTCCGCCGCGGTCAAGGTTATGTCCTGTCCCTCAAGGTGCTGCTTATCCTGCCAAAGCTCAAAGGTGACGGACGCGGGTATCAGCTCCTTGGGCAGTCCCTCAAAGGATTTCGTGACGGTGAGAGTTCCGGTGGTGACGGAGTATTTATTGGTGAACACTGCGGCGTCGACATTTTCATCGTCAAGCGTGATGTACGCGGGCAGCTTCTCGCCGCTCGGCTCCTCTTCAAGAACGCTCAGCGGAGAGGCCATGTTTACGCCGAAGCGGTATTCGCTGCTGTCATAGAGCCAGTTCCCGGTCTCCGCAGGTGCCTTTTCACTGAGTGTACCGTGCAGACCGTACATCTGACTGACAGGGCCGCTGACAGTCAGCACACCGGCCGCGGAGGTCTCTCCCGCCTTCACAGTCATGGTGAAGCTGTCGGTGACAGGCTTGCCGTCAAAGTACAACTTGAGCATATCGGTCTTGCCCGCGTCATTGGCAAGCGTGAATGCGAAATTGAAATCCGTATCAGTAAGCGGTGCGGATTTGCCGAGAAGTTAAACCTTTTTCTCTACCGGTATGTCAAAGCTCATCACCGGCTGAACCTCGTAGGTCTCGGTGATGTCAAGCTTTGTGTCCTCTCCGGCCGTGACCGTCGCCCAGATTATCGAATAATAAAAGTGGTAATATCCGCCGACATCGGAGCTGTCAACATCCGCGTGCAGCTCGTACTCGCCAGGGTCGAGCGTAAGGCTCTTTGTCCACTTTTCCGCTGCCGTGATGACGACGTCCTGAACGTGCGCGCCGTCCTTTTTAAGCCCCCATTTGACGGATTCCGGTATCTTATCCTCCGGCAGCCCATTAAAGGCGACGTTGATGGTCAACGTCCCCTGCTCAAACGCCGGCGTCGGCTCCGGAACGTCGGCTGCCAGCGCCGAGACCGGCAGGATGCTCACCACCAGCAAAGCGGCAAGCAGCAGCGCCCAAAATTTCTTCATGTAATTTTCCTCCTTTTCAACAATTTTTACATATTGTTATTGTTTGTCTGTTCACTCTGTATCTATACTATATCGTTAAATCCATGCAAAAGCAAGGGATGCAATACTTAGGAATTCTTAATTTTCAAGGCTTTCAACTCGCTTATTGCAAAAACGACAAACAGGTCTTATAATATGACAAAAGCATTTCAATATGGAGAACCGAAGATGACCGAATATGTATACAATGACGCAAACGGAACTCTCGCTTCCGTGAAGCACGGCGAGGGACGCACGCTTTTTAAGCTCATCACGGCGGATGAATTCCGCGCCATGAAGGAGAGCTTCCCGCATCACAAGGAGATGCTCCGCAGCCTCGGCTCCGTCCGTTACTGCAAGGCGGAACCCTATCGCGACCACATCTGGGGTACGCTGCGCATCCCGAACAAGAACGAGGCGCGGCTGCCGCAGGTCTGCCTGCTTTTCTACATGACGGCGCAGGAGCTGATCTTCATCGAGGATTCCGGCGAGCTGAAGCCCTGGGTAAAATCGCAGCTGCCGAAGCTGAACAACGCCTCCACTCCGGAGCTGCTGCTTCTCCAATTTATGCAGCTGGCAGTGGAAAATGATATCCTGTACCTGTCCCACATTGAAAAGGAGCTTGACGTAATGGAGGACAGTCTGCTAACCGACATTCCGGACGACTTCTTCGGTGTGCTCACACGGCACCGCCGCAAGCTCTCGGAGCTGAATGCGTACTATGAGCAGCTCACCGCGATGAGTGACATGATCGCGTCTCTCGACGCGCCCGCGCCCATCGCCGCGGCGGAGCAGTGGAGCCGATTCTCGATGCATACGGAGCGGCTTGAGAGCCATGTGCATCTGCTTCAGGAGAACGTGATACAGCTGCGTGAATTATATCAGGCACAGCTGGACGCAAAGCAGAACAAGGTCATGTGTATCCTGACCGTTGTTACCACGCTGTTCCTGCCGCTCAGTCTGCTGACCGGCTGGTACGGCATGAACTTTGCGAACATGCCGGAGCTGCACTGGCGCTACGCGTATCCCTGCGTCATAGCGATCACTGTCGCTATAATCGTGTTTGAGATAATATATTTTAAGAAGAAAAAGATATTATAAGAAAAACCCATGCATTGATAATGCATGGGTTTTTAGTTTACTTCTCGACTATGTCTTCGGGACCGAAGGGGTCTCCGCACTGAGGGCAGAAGCGGGGCGGATGCATCGGATCCTCGGGCTGCCAGCCGCACTTATCGCAGATATAGAGCGGTTCGTTTGCGGGCTTCGGCGCGCCGCAGTTTTGGCAGAAGCGGCCGAGATTGACCTCACCGCAGTTCTCGCAGGTCCAGCCGCGCTTTGCCGCACCGGCCGCCTTGCGCTGGCCACCGGGGCGCTTCACGGGGACGGGCTTGCTGTCGCGCTTGGAGAGGATGAGCAGCACAGCCGCCGCGATCAGGCCGAGTCCCGCGATGACCAGCAGCAGGACTACAAGGCCGTTGCCCCTGCTGGAATTGTTCTGAGTATCATCGGGCTTGATCTCGATATCAGCGTTGCCGCCGGTGCTGGGGCTGGGCGAAGGAGCATCCACGCCGGGAGTCGGCGAGGTTGGAGCCACAGTCACAGACGGCGCAGGGGTAGCGACGGCAGCGGTATATGTGACGGCTACGGCTCCGGTGTTGACGCGGTCGCTGTTCTGGCCGCCCTTGGTGCTCCACACGGAAGCAAAGTAGTACACAGTGCCCTCGGTCTGGGGCGGGGTGTAGCTCGCGGAAGTCGCGCCGCTGATGAGCGTGCCGCCGTTATTGCTGGCGGAGGTGTTGCTGTACCACTGATATTTGAGCGTGCCGCCGTTGTTGGTGTCGCTCGCAGAAACGGTGAGCGTAGTCCCCTCTCCGACGGTCTTTGTGACGCCGCTGGGCTGAGTGTTGATGGTCGGGCGCTTAAGGGCGACCTCGGCCTTCTTGACGGTTATTATTGCGCCGTTGGTGCAGAGATAGGTCTTGCCGTCCGCGGCGATGAATTTGCATTCCGCTTTCCAGCCGTTCATGGAGGCCGGAATATTCTCAAGCACAAGGCGGTCGCTGTCGGTTCCGGAGACCTTCAGTCCCTTGAAGTAGTCCGGAGCGTCCTTGGCAGGATAAGTATTTGTCGTGTCGGGGCTGACTATGCGCCACACGAACGACGCGGCGTTTTCCGCACGCGCGATAAACACAGCTCTGCCGCCCTCCTCGACGGTCTCACCGGTGGGCTGCTTTGTTATCTTGATCTCACCGGCCGGAGAAGGAGACGGCGACGGCGTGACGGTGGTGTAGGACGGATTCGTGACGGCTACCACGTTCGACGTCGCGGTACCGGCGCTGTTCTTCACCGTGAGGTAGTAATAATAGGTCTGGACGCTGCTCTCCATACCCTTGGTGCCGACAGTTACGTTCTGGCTGTCGGATTCAAAGGTCCAGGTGGTTCCTGCCGCGCCGCCGGAAGTGCTGTTGCTGGTGTTGGTATAGAGCGTGACCTCATAGGGCGCGCCGCCGGTAAGGCTGAGCTTCAGCTGGAAGTTGTCGTCCTTCTTGGGCGCGGTCGTGCTGGCCGAAGCCTGCACGGTCGGCTGTACCGCGGCCACATTGACGGTCGCGTCGGTGGAGCCGGGCTGCCCGTCCCGCATCTCGAAAGCAACAGTCAGCTTATATGTTCCGGGTTTGGTCGGTGTGCCGGAGAGCAGAATCTGCGTTGCGTCCGCGCTGAGCTTCAGGCTCATTCCCGGACAACTGCCGCTGCTTATAGACGCCTTGTCGACAATATTGTTGTCATCCTTGCCGTTGAACTGAGCCAGCACAAGCTCCGAATACGTGCCGCACTTGCAGTCATACGCCGCGAAGGCCTGCGCCATCGGCAGCGACGCCAACAGAAGTACTATAAGGAAAACGCTGAGTATGCGCGACAGGTTCTTTTTCATTTTATATCCTCCCATTATGTTATACCCGTTGGGGAGGCGTATTTCGACCTGCATCCCCTTTTTCGCAGTTATTTTAACATAATATATTCATTCGTGCAAGCCGCATCCCCATTAAAATATCTTAAATCTTAAGAGGAATGCGTTATCACCCGTATGTACTGTTTTTTCAGGTTCTGAAGAAGAAATGGAACTTGTCGTTACCGTCCGACGTTCCGCCGGATTCGCATTCGACATGGACGCCGGTCACGCTGCCGCCTATAGTATCGCAGGTCACATTCGCTCCTGCGGTGACATTGCCCTCGATATTGTCGCAGGTCACGGAGCCGCCCGCCTTGACGTCGCCCTCGACGCTGTCGCAGGTGACCGTGCCGCCGGCACTTACGCTGCCGCTCACATCGTCACAGGTGACATTGCCGCCGGTCCTGACATCGCCGCCCACGGCGTCACAAGTAATGGTGCCTCCCGCTTCTATACTGCCCTCGACGTCGCCGTCAACGCGCACATCGAGCTCGCTGTGAATGTTCATCGCGGGGCCCTCGTAGCAGAATTCTATCCTGCGGTTCTCAGCAGTGTCGCCGCAGCCGACAAGCGTATGCCCGTGATAGAGCACAGCGTACAGGCAGTCATCATCAGGCCACGGCAGCTCGTCGTTTTTCTGCTCTGCGTCGGGAGCCTCGCGCCGTGCCGCTTCCCTTCCGAAAAGCTCATCTATTGTTACGCCGAACACATCCGCCAGCATCGGGAAGCTGGACACATCGGGGCTTGACAGCCCGTTCTCCCACTTGCTAACCGCCTGAAAAGATATCCCCATAAGGTTTGCGAGCTGATCCTGAGTCATGTTCTTTTCTTTTCTGAGTCTTGCGATATTTGCGCCTATAACGTCGTTCATTTCGACGCCTCCTTTCAAATTTCTGATGCCGATGGTATAGAAAAAATCCCGAAATTCCAATAACTTATCCGTTGAATCGTGAATTCAACCGCTGGTTGAGTGGTTTAATTATATACCCCGCCGCCGCGCTGTCAATGGGCGGCTTGCTCTTTATCCGCTTTTTGGGTATAATATCTACAAAAATCAACGATTGTTGACATTGAGTTGAAATTCACTTCAGAATAAATATTTATATTCTATACATACGGGGGTGGAACTATGTTCAAGATACTTATAGCCGAGGATGACCGCGAGCTGCGCCAGCTTTTCCAGCACGTCCTCACCAAGAACGGTTATGCCGCAGTCGGCGTATCGAACGGCGAGGAGGCGCTCGCCGCCATGGACACAAGCTATTACGATTTGATAATTTCAGATATTATGATGCCAAAGCTCGACGGGTACGAGCTGGTGCGCTCGCTGCGCGAGGCGGGCAACAGCATTCCCGTGCTGATGATAACCGCGAAGGACGCGTTTGACGATATGCGTCTCGGCTTCGTCTCCGGCAGCGACGATTATATGGTCAAGCCCGTCAACGTAAACGAGATGGTGCTGCGCGTCAACGCACTGCTGCGTAGGGCGCAGATGGCGAACGAGCGCCGTCAGGTGATCGGCGGGACGGTGCTGGAATGCGACTCGCTCTCGGTACACACCGGCGGCGAGAACATGGTGCTGCCGCAGAAGGAGTTCATGCTGCTTTATAAGATGGTCTCCTTCCCCGGCCGGATATTCACGCGTCAGCAGCTGATGGACGACATCTGGGGCTACGAGACCGAGACTGACACGCACACTGTCGACGTTCACATCGGGCGGCTGCGCGAGCGCTTCCGCGATAATCCCGATTTCAAGATAGTCACGATGCGCGGAGTCGGCTACAAGGTGGTGAAGCTGTGAAAAAGAAGTTTACATCCATGCCGACGCTGCGCGTCTGGTTCACGCTGATATGCATGGTCGAGTATATCGTCGTCGCGCTCCTCGCGGAGCTGACGGCGTGGCTTATAAAAAAGTGGCTCGGCATAACCGTGGCGGCGCCGCTCTTCGTATGGGCGGTTCTGTTCAGCGTCATTTTCGGCTTCGTCATCACAAATTTCACACTGAAGGTATTCTTTGACCCCGTCGCAAAGCTCGAAAAGGCCATGCGCACCGTGGCAGGCGGAAACTTCAAAGTGACTGCCGAGACGGACAGCCGCATCAACGAAGTGCGCAGCCTGTACAGCAGCTTCAACATGATGGTCAAGGAGCTGAGCGCGACCGAGACCCTGCAGACGGACTTCATCTCAAGCGTGTCGCACGAGTTCAAAACCCCGATAAACGCTATCGAGGGCTACGCTTCCCTCCTGCAGGATCATCAGCAGTCGCAGGAGGAGCAGGATGCCTATATCGAGAAGATACTCTTCAATACCCGCCGCCTCTCCACGCTCATCGGGAATATCCTGCTCCTGTCCAAGATAAGCGCGCAGAGCATCCGCCCGCAGCGCGTCAGCTACCGGCTTGACGAGCAGGTGCGGCAGGCCATCGTGGCGCTGGAGCAGAAATGGACGGAGAAGGACATCGACTTTGACATTGAGCTGGACGAGATCGAGTATTCGGGCTACGGCTCGCTGCTGATACATGTATGGACGAATCTGATCGACAACGCCATAAAGTTCGACCCCCACGGCGGGATGATCTTGATGCGCATGCGCGCTGAAAATGACACCGTGACATTCACTATCGAGGACGACGGCCCCGGGATCCCTGCGGGCGACGAAGAACGGATATTCCACAAGTTCTACCAGAGCGACAATTCGCGCGAGATGTACGGCAACGGCCTCGGCCTTGCGCTTGCTCAACAGATAGTTGAGCTGAGCGGCGGAACGATCAGCGTGGAGAACCTGCCGACTGCGGGCTGCCGCTTTACGGTCAGGCTGCCGATAGTCGCCAAACAGTGACAGAATGTTACTCAATCAACTAATTTTCAACTGGCGTTGACTTTGACTTGAACTTATGTTGTAAAATCTAATGTATAAATACCTTAACATGGGCTGACAGGCTCATGTGCATGTCAGGGAGGCACAAAGGATGAACAAGAGGACCGGCGAGGATCGGATATGGACGATACCCAATATTTTGTCGATTTTCCGCATGGTGTTGATCCCCGTTTTTGTCTGGACATACTGCGGGCTAAAAAATGATCTCGCTACCGCGCTCGTGCTGCTGCTCTCCGGTATCAGCGATACAGCGGACGGCATCATTGCGCGCCGCTTCAACATGATCACGACGCTCGGCAAGGCGATAGACCCCGTTGCCGACAAGCTGACGCAGATAGCGATGCTCCTCTGCCTGCTCACCCGATTCCCTTCACTCATCATCCTGTTCGCGCTCCTTCTCATAAAGGAGATAACCGGCGGCGTGATGAGCTTGCTGATACTGAAGCGCCGCAAGCTTGTGCTGCCTGCCGACTGGCACGGCAAGCTCACAACTTTCCTGCTCTACGCCACCATGCTTCTGCACCTCCTCTGGGGTTCGATACCGGAATCGGTCTCGAACGCGAGCATCGCGGTGTGCTCAGCGGTGACGCTGATGTCGTTTGTGCTTTATTTTATACGGAATTTACGCGCGCTGTCCCGTTCGGAGGGCAAGTCCGGCGCGGTTTGAGGTAAACTGATGGGATTTTGGAAATGCGTTATATACATGGCCGCGCTCGGCGTGCTGTCCTTCGTCATAGGCCGCCTGCTGCCGAAAAGCTGGTTTCATGCCGACAGGTTCCCGTACAAGACCGCAGCCTGTGAGCCGAAGATATACCAGGCGCTGCGCGTGAAGAGCTGGCAGAGCAAGGTTCCCGATATGAGCCGCATATTCAAAAAAATCATGCCGGAGAAGAAAATGACCGCCGAGACGATAGCCGACGTGCCGCGTATGCTGGAAGAGACCTGCGTAGCGGAGCTTACGCATTTTCTCCTGAGCCTTCTCGGCCTCGCCATGCTCTGGATCTGGCCGGGCGCGGGCGGGATAATCGTCACGGTGATATACATTCTTCTCGGCAACCTGCCCTTCATAATCATTCAGAGATACAACCGCCCAAGGCTGCAGCGGCTCTACGCCATGCAGCAGCGCAAGCGAGAAAGGAGCTCTATCTGAATGCGTACCCTAATACTAAGCTGCAATACCGGCGCGGGGCATAATTCCTGCGCGAAAGCGCTTCAGGAGACCTTCACCGCCCACGGCGAGGTGTGCGACATCATCGACGCATTACAGTTCATATCCGAGCGCGCGTCCCAGTTCATTTCAAACTGGCACACGCGCATATATCTCTACGCACCGAAGCTTTTCAAGGCCGGATATCAGGGCGCGGAGAACCATGATTCTCTCTTCCGCGAGGGAACCGGAATATATAAGTTCTTGACAAGCGGTGCCGACAGAATATATGATTACATCGTCGAGGGCGAGTACGACAATATAATCTGCACTCACGTTTTCCCAGCGCTCGCCATAAGCGAAATGCAGGAGCGTCACCCTTCCATTCGGATAACGACAAGCTTCATTTCGACCGACTACACCTGCTCCCCCAGCGTCTCCGATTCCAACCTTGAATGGTATTTCATCCCCGCCGAGTCACTGAAGGACGAGTTTGTCCGCTGCGGTGTGCCGAGTGAAAAGCTCGTCGCCAGCGGTCTGCCCGCGAAGCGCGCATTTTACGCGCGCCCCGACAAGAAAGCAGCCAAGGCGGCGCTCGGGTTTGACGAAGACCAGCGTCACCTGCTGGTGATGTGCGGCAGCATGGGCTGCGGTCCGATACGCGACATCACCGAGCTTCTCTGCGAAAATATCAGCGAGGATCAGACGGTCACGGTCGTCTGCGGCTCAAACGAGGAGCTATACGAGAAGCTTAACAAGCGCTTCGGCTCCGTGCCGCGCGTCCATATACGCGCAGTGGTATCCGATATGCCGCCGCTCATGCAGTCTGCCGACCTCTTCCTCACGAAGCCCGGCGGACTGAGCAGTACCGAGGCCGCCGCTGCCGGTGTGCCGATGGTGCTCATCGACGCCGTGGCGGGATGCGAGGAGCACAATCTGGACTTCTTCCTCAAGCTCGGCGGCGCTGTCACCGCTGAAACGCCCGAGGAGCTTGCAGAGCTTGCGCTCTCCCTGCTGTCAGACGAGGCACGGCTCAAAGAAATGTTCGCCGCGCTCGCGCCGTCGGACGTCATTCCCGCCGAAAAAATCTATGCGCACCTGCTCCGCTGCGCGAATAAACCGGAGCTTTAAGGAAAATGCTTGAAACAGATTTTCGCCGATTTCGCTTCAGCAAGCTGAATACGGATGAGTTCCGTCACCTGAAGCTGCTGATTTTCTGGCCCATATTCGGGCTGTTTTTCACCTTTGTGGAGCGTTTTTATAACGTCGGGCACTATTATTCGATGCACTGCCCGCTTGACGACATGATCCCGTTCTGCGAATGGTTCCTGATACCGTATCTGCTCTGGTTCGTATACCTTATCGGGACAATCGTGTACACCTTTTTCTTCGATGTAGCGGCATTTAAGCGGATGATGTATTTCATCATCATTACATATTCGATCACGATGCTGATATATCTCGTTTTCCCGACCTGCCAGGATCTGCGCCCGACGCAGTTCGCGCGGGACAACGTCCTGACGCGGTTCGTCGCATGGTTTTATAATTTTGACACTAACACGAACGTCTGCCCGTCGATACACGTCCTCGGCTCCGTCGCCGCAATGCTCGGCCTGTGCGACTGCAGGCGGCTGCAAAACCCGAAGCTGAAGCTTCTCTTCATCCTGCTCTGTGTGCTGATATGCATCTCGACAGTGTTTATGAAGCAGCATTCGGTGCTGGATGTTCTGGCGGCGCTGCCGCTGTGCGTGATTGCCTACCCCATATGCTACAAAGCGGGACGGCATGAAAAAGTCAGCGCGGTTCAACTATAAGTTGAGCTGCGCTGACTTTTCAGCATTTGTGCGTTATGAAATATTCCCGCGCGGTTTCCGCGTCGTGCTTGATCTGAGCCGACAGCTCCTCGAAATCGTCGAACCTGCGCTCCGGTCTGATGAACGAATAGAAATCGACGCGCGCCTGACGGCCATAGAGATTGCCGCTGTAGTCCAGCAGGAAGCTCTCGACGCTCACGCGGCCGCTGCTGCTGACCGTCGGCCTGACGCCGACGTTCGTCACCGCAACGTAGTTCGCGCCGCCCTCGAGATAGACCCGCGTCGCGTACACACCATGTTTCGGGACAAGCACGCCCTCCGGAAAGAACATGTTTATAGTCGGCGTGCCCATCTTGGTGCCGAGGTGGTAACCGGAATGCACGGTGTCTGCCAAAGAGTGCGGATGCCCGAGCAGGCGGTTCGCCTGTTCGATCTCGCCTTCCGCGATAAGCTCGCGGATATGCGTTGAGCTGACGACGCGGCCGTCCACCGTCACGGCAGGGATTATATCGCAGCCGATGCCGCGCGCCTCGCAGTACGCCTTCAGCCGCTCCGCGGTGCCTTCGCCCTTGTAGCCGAAGCAGAAATCGTGACCCACGACTATCCAGCTGATGTTCAGCTCACGGATAAGCGAATCGATGAATTCGTCCCACGGCATGCGCATGACGTGCTGATTGAAATGGATAAACACGACGTTGTCGATGCCGAAGCAGCGCCGGATTATCTCCTCGCGCCCCAGCGCGCTGTTGATAAGCGGCACGTTCTTTCCGAAAACGAGCATATCCGGATGCACGTCAAAGCTCAGAACCGACGGAACGGCGTCTATCTCTTCCGCGCGCTGTTTCGTCTTTTTCAGCAGTGCCGCGTGTCCCAGATGCACCCCGTCGAAAAAGCCGAGGGCTATCGCTCTTTTTATCTCTGGCATGGAATTACACCTCAAAGAAGCTTTTTATAGTTTTCATGCGGCCGTTGGCAGCCCGGCACAGCGCAAGGAAT
>OLSB01001742.1_pt1 | contig 19769 bp, 24 predicted proteins | sample 1672071 | NCBI WGS metagenome assembly OLSB01 (sample SAMEA3136642, study PRJEB25190) | human gut metagenome | biome: human gut; feature: human-associated habitat; material: faeces | place: Austria | collected 2013 | reverse complement strand
TTGCCTCTCCCTCTGGGAGAGGTGGCCGAGCGCAGCGAGGACGGAGAGGGTAAACGGAGGTGGGTAAACAATGCCTATACCAAAAGACAATTCCCAATTAGAAAATGCCCGGCGGCTTCGCAGGGAGATGACGCCCCACGAACGGAAGCTCTGGTATCTTTTTCTGCGCAAATATCCGGTAAAGATTTACAAACAGCGGATTATCGGCAGATTCATCGTGGATTTTTACTGTGCTTCGGCCAGACTGGTCATTGAATTGGATGGATCTCAGCATTATGAACCACAGGGGCTTGCTTATGATGCGGAACGTTCTCGATTCTTGATGGCTCTTGGTTTGGAGGTTTTGCGATTCTCCAACTGGGAGATCGACAGGGATTTTCGTGGTGTGTGTGCACAGATTGATCTTATGATTCAAAAAAGGAGGCAAGACCCTCTCAGTCACCTGCGGTGACAGCTCTCCCAAAGGGAGAGCCAAGGGGGCTGTACGCCGTTGCATAGTGTGTTGGCGGGGGAAAGGGAGCGTGTCGGTACCGATACGCTCCATGAAACTGGCCGGGAGGTTTTAGAATGGAAAGCGTTAGATATACGGCGGGTCTTCGCCGGGGCGGTATTCGCGGAAGATTTCGCCGTCCAGACGCCGCTTGACGGCGATCAGGAACTTGATCGGCACGCCCTTCGCGTCGAACATCTTCTCGTGCTCGCTCTCATAGTTGGGCGTGAAGCCGCTGGCGTGCAGGTCGCGCGTCAGACAGGTGATTTCGAAGCCCGTGTTTTTGAAATATTCCACGGAGTCCTCAAACAGGCGGTCGTCGTCGGTCTTGAACCAGATTTCGCCGCCGTCTTCCAGAAACGCGCGATACTGCCGAAGCTGGCGGGGATGTGTCAGGCGGTGCTTGGCCTGCTTGAGGCGCTTGTCCCACGGGTTGCAGAACGAGATGTAGATGCGCTCTACCCGATCCTGCCCGGACAGATATTTATAGATGTATTCAATGTGGAAGTTCGTCAGGATCAGGTTGTCCACTTCGCGCACGCCGCGGTAGGCTTCCTCGGCGTTGCGGCGCGCCACGCCCAGCACGGACGTGATCAGATCGACCGCCAGATAGTTGTGCGCGGGATCCTCCAGCGCCATCCGGCAGGTGGAAACGCCCTTGCCGCAGCCCAGCTCCAGATACATCGGCTGCGCCTTCGGAAAGCGCGCCGCCCAGCGGCCGCGCGCGCCCTCCGGGTCGATCACATAATACGGGCACGCCGCAAGCTCCGGCCGCGCCCACTTTTTCACTCTCATTCTCATGCGTCGCCTTCCCCTTTGTATATTTTCTCCCGCCCCTCGGCGAGCATCACGTCCGGGCGCGAGCCGATGCGCAGCGCCTGCCGGCTGTAGCCCACGCCGTTGGTCACGGCGCAGAGGACGCCGTCGATCGTTCGGACGCCGGAAAGGTGGGTATAGCGCGCCTTATGCTCGTAAAACGGAAGGCTGTAGGGCGTGAGTCCCAGAAGGTTCCACTGCCCGCCGTGGGTGTGGCCGCTGAGCATCAGGTTGGGGCGGCATTGCTTCAGCAGGAACGCGTGCGGCGCGTGGGACAGGAGCACGCGGTATGCGTCCGGCTCCTCGGAGAACAGCCCGCGCGCGTCGGGCTCGTGGCGCAGACCGTCCTCCACGCCCGCGATTTCCAGCTTTACGCCGCGCACGGTCAGCCGGGCGCACTCGTTCAGAAGCAGACGCGCGCCGAAGCGCTCAATTTCCCTTCGGAGCGTCTCGCGCGTGCGGTCAAAGCGCACGTCGTCGTTGTTGCCGGGCACGGCGAGGATGGGCGTGTCGCCCAGCGCGTCCCGGAAGGCCGAAAACACGCGCGTTTCGCCCTCGTCGCACTCCGCCATGTCGCCGCCCACCAGCACAGCGTCCGGCTTCAGCCCGGCGACAACCTCCGCCGCCGTCTCCGCCATAAACAGCGCCTGGCGGCGCACGTGCAGGTCGGCGATGAACGCCAGCCGGAGCGGCGCGTCAATGGGAAACCGAACGACGGGCGGCGGCTGAAGCAGCTTTTTTCCGGCGTACATGCCGCCCGTCGGCTTGGTGAAATAGAACAAGAAAGCCTCCTGAAGCACCGCCGCGCGAAAGCGGCGGCGGATTTCGCCAATTCAGTGAATCGGGATACCGGTATTGTATGCCGTTCGCCCTATCCCCTTGCCTGCTCCGTCCGAATCACGGCGAAGCCGTTCTTCGGGAGGGTGGCGTTGGGGGCGGCAGGCTGGCCGGCTGCGAGGTCGATACCGGCGGGGAGGGCGACGGGCGCGTCCGCGCCGGTGAAGTTGAGAACAAAGGTGTAGTTGCGGCCGTCCTTCGTGCGGCGGCAGGCGATCATGCCCTCGGGCAGGCTGGGAACGATCGGGGTCACGCCCGCGCGGGGGAGGAGAGCCTGATAGAAGTCGTTCAGGAAGCGCGGCTCGGGGCGGCTGGCGATGTACCAGACATTGCCGTTCTGCGTCAGGCAGGGCGTGCCGGACACATAGTCGCCCTCGTATTCGGCCTGTACGGAGGCGGTTTCGGCGTGGAGAAGGTCGGCGAGGAAGCCGCAGGTATACGCGCCGGAAAGGCCGAGCGCGTTTCCGGGCTTCATGACCATTTTGTGCGTCTGACCGTCGTACAGCGCGTCGGTTTCCTCCGCCCACACACCCGCCAGCGAACGCAGCGGGCCGGGCGCGCCGCCTAAGAAGCACAGGTCGTTTTCGTCCACGATGCCGCTGAAGAACGTGAGCACCAGCGCGCCGCCGCCGTTCACGAACGCGGTCAGGCGCTCCGCCGCGCCGGGCTTGAGCATGTACAGGTACGGCGCGACGAGGAGCTTATAGGAATCAAACGGCTTTTCCATGTCGATCACGTCCACGTTCACGCCCGCGCGGGACAGCGCGCGGTAGTGGTCGAACGTTACGCCGAAGTAGTCCTTGTCCTTTCGGGGACCCTGCGCGCCGTCCAGCGCCCAGCGGTTCGCCTGATCGAAAATCAGCGCCACGTCCGATTTAGTTTCGGAATGGACGATTTCGGAGAGCGTCTCAAGCAGCTCGCCCGTGGCCTTTACTTCCTTAAAGGTGCGCGTCCGGTTCGTCATGTCGTGGCCGACGACCGCGCCGTGGAACTTCTCCGGGCCGCCGCGGCTCTTGCGCCACTGGAACATCATGGCCGTGTCGGAGCCGTGAGCCAGCGCCTGCACGCAGGAAAGCATGTGCATGCCCGGGCGCTTGAGCTGGCAGATTTCGTGCCAGTTTACCTGCGAGGGCGTGCATTCCATCAGCGACCACGGCTTGTTCAGGAAGCCGCGCACCAGATCGAACGTGAACGAGGTCTCCAGCGCCACGTCGTAATCGCTCTTCGAGCCCCACATGGGGTAGCTGTCGTAGCCGACGAAGTCGACCACGTCGGCGAAGCTGGGATAGTCGAGGCCGTAGAAGAAGCCCATGGTGTTGATCGTCACGGGCAGGCTCGGCGCGATGCGGCGGATGGGCGCGGTTTCGCATTTCACGAAATCGACGGTCTGGTCGGACACGAAGCGCCGCCAGTCGAGCGTGAGCCCGCACAGCTGCGTTTCGCCGTTCGGCTCCGGGGAGTGGATTTCCTCCCAGTCGGTGAACGTCTTGCTCCAGAACGCCGTCCACCATGCGTGGTTCAGGTTGTCGAGCGTCTGATATTTGCGCTTCAGCCACGCGCGGAACGCGCTCTGGCACAGCTCGCAGTGGCACTCGCCGCAATATTCGTTGGAAATGTGCCAGCCCACGACCGCGGGATGCGCGCCGAATTCCTCGGCAAGGCGCGTGTTCATGCGGGTGACGAACGCGCGGTAGACGGGCGACGTGTAGCAGTGGTTTTCGCGGCCGCCGTGGAAATTGCGCCGGCCGTTTTCCACGCGCAGCACCTCGGGGTATTTGCGGCTCATCCACGCCGGGCGCGCGCCGGAGGGCGTGGCCAGCAAAACGGATACGCCCGCCGCGTGCAGGCGGTCGAGCACATCGCGAAGCCACGCGAAGCTGTATTCGCCCTCGCGCGGCTCCAGCGCCGACCACGCGAAAATGCCCACGCTCATCAGGTTGCAATGCGCCTCCCGCATGAGCGCGACGTCCTGCTCAAGCACGTCCGGACGGTCGAGCCACTGATCGGGATTATAGTCTCCGCCATGACCGATGACGGGAAAACGAAACTCAGGCATGCGATTCCCTCCCCGGCGTATGCCGCCTTACACGCACTTGCCGCGCAGCTTCTGAACGGTGCGATCCAGCGAATCCTTGCTGGTGCCCCACGGCTTGTCGGCGTTTTTGTGATCGAACTTCAGCGTGAACCATTCGATTTCCTTTTCGAGACGGGCGAGGTTGTCCATCTCCACCTTGTTCAGCTCCGTCATGAACGAGCGCAGCTCCGCGCCGCTCAGCTGCCCGCCCGCCTGCCGGACGACGGCGGCGTAGTGCTTCAGGCACAGACCCTTGCTCGCCTTCAGCGTCTGGCGGAACGCGCTTTCGTGCTTCCACATGTAGATCAGCGTGTATACGTAGCGATCCATCGTGGCGTTCAGCCGGTCGCACAGGATGCAGGTGTCGGTGATCTCCTTGAGATCCGCGCCCGCCTGCGGCGCCCTGCGGCCGAACAGACCCGCGCGCGCGGGCGTTTCGTTCACCGACATGGAAACCTCGCCCAGCCGCGCCATCGTTTCCTTCAGGTACGTGTGCGCCATCAGCGCCACGCCCAGACGGTTGTTGTTGTTCAGCATCATCTTGAAGTGACGGCCGCAGAAGCCCTTCTTATTCACGTCCACGCGCACGTCCGGCTCCATCACGCTGCCGCCCATGAACGCGTCCACATAGTTGTTTTCGTTGGTTTCCTCCAATACGCACAGCGGACATTCGCAGTCCGTCTTGTACGCGTCCCACACCGGAATCGTGTCGATATGCTGTCTCACGTGGGTACCTCCTCCGTGCTTTCCTGTTTTTCCCTGGGAAGATCGAACAGCCCTTCCAGACCGAAATGCTCCAGGAATTTGTCCGTCGTGGTATACAGAATCGGCCGACCCAGCGTCTCGCGCCGTCCCGACTCCTGAATCAGCCCGCGCGCCAGCAGAAGCTGCACCGAATAATCGCATTTCACGCCGCGAATGGCCTCAATGTCGGCCTTCGTGACCGGCTGGCGGTAGGCGATGATCGAAAGCGTCTCCATGACCGCCTGCGAAAGCGACTGCTTCTGCACCGGCTGCAAAAGCATCTCCACATATTTGGCGTATTCCGGGTTGATGGACATCTGAATTTCCATGCCGTGCCGGTTCAGCCGCAGACCGCGCTTTTCAAGCAGACAGTTGTCCCGCAGCTGCTCGATGGCCGGCTCCAGCTCCATCTGCGTCAGATTCAGGGCGTGCGCCAGCGTGTCGATGCGCACCGGCTCGCCCGCCACATATAAAATGGATTCCAGAATTCCGCAAAGCTCGTTTATTTCCATACGTAAATCACCTGATGATATTATACTTGATTTTGCCGCGCCATGTCAATGATTCGGGCAAAGCGAAAGGCAGCCGCTCTGGAATACCGGCGTATTCCAAAACGGCTGCCTTCCGTCTGCCTGTAAACGGGATTATCTGCTGACGCTGTTCAGACACTCGCGCGCGTAGTTGCGCGCGGCCTCGAGATCCTCCGGGCCAGGGCGCTTTCCGCTCATGAAGCCCTTGCCGGGGAAAGCCATGGAGCCCTTCAGCACGCGCACGCCGCGCGCTTCCAGCGCCTGACGCATTTCCTCAATGGCTACGTTGTCGCGGCGGGGACTGCAGGAGAACAATGCGGCGTTGCGCACGCGGTTCGTATTCAGGGAGGAAATGAAGTCCATCGTTACCTTGTCGGCCTTGCTGCCCTCGCAGCCGATGAACATCATCGCCACGCCCTCGGGCGGGTAAGCGGGCATCAGGGGCTCCTTCGTGCACCGGCACTCGCGGGCAATCGCCTCGGCAATTTCCTGTGCGCAGCCCTTCGGGCTTACATAATATACTTTTATATTCATGAAACGATCCTCTCTTTTCGTGCGGCCGTTTGATCTCCTATTAATGATAGTCAAAATCTCCAAATTAGGCAATACGTTTTCGGAAAAATCAACCCAAATAAAACATGACGCCCGGCGCGTTTTCGCGCGGATAAGCGCAGGTTTCCGTTTGGTAAAAACGAGCGCGAAAAAGCCGCCGGCGCGGAGATTCCATACAGAAAATGTAAACGAATGGAAAGAAATCCGCGCCCGGCGGCAACCGTATTATATCAGGTAATCCACGTGCCGCTCGCCTGCGGCAGGAAGCTGCTGCGCACATGCACCGGGATGGATTCCTGCCGTGCGGGACGCGGGACGTGCGCGGCGGGGAACGGCTGCGTGCGTAGGTATAGAACGGATGGCGGCTACGTTCTCTCAGGTAATTCACGTGCCGCCCGCCTGCGGCAGGAAGCTGCTGCGCACGTGCACCGGGATGGATTCCTCCCGCGCGGGACGCAGGACGGGCGCGGCGGGGAACGGCTGCGTGCGTAGGTATAGAACGGACGGCGGCTACGTTCTCTCAGGTAATCCACGTGCCGCCCGCCTGCGGCAGGAAGCTGCTGCGCACATGCACCGGGATGGATTCCTCCCGCGCGGGACGCAGGCTGTCCGGGTGCAGTACGTTCGCGCCGGCGGCGGCCAGCGATTCCATCTGATCGTAGGTCAGGCGGCGCTGTCTGCGCGCGCGGGGATCGACGGCGGGGTCGCGGTCGTATACGCCGTCCACGTCCGTCCAGTTCTCGTATACGTCTGCGCCGAGGTTCGCGGCCACGAGCGCGCCGGTGATGTCGCCGCCGCCGCGCGGAAACACGAACGCGCGGCGAGCCGCGTCCGCGCCGTAGAAGCCGGGCAGCACGAACGGCTCGCCGCACAGGCAGTGAAGCATTTCGCGCCGCGTGGCGGCCCGGTCGAGCGCGCCGCCCTCGGTAAAGCGCACGCAGTCCATCGCGTCGACAAAGCGAAAGCCCAGAAGCCGCGCCAGCAGACGCGCCGACAGGTACTCGCCCCGTCCGGCGGCGAACGCCGCGCTGGGTTTTCGGAGAATCGCTTCGCGCGTCTCCTGAAGAAGCGGCGCGGCGTCTGCCCCGATGGTCTCTCCGATTTCCAGAAACCGCGTCTCTACGGCGCGCCACAGCGCTTCGTCGCCGGTTTCGAAATAGCGGATGAGCAGATCGGTAATCTTTTCGTCCTTCGCGTCGCGCCGCCCGGGCGCGGAAACGACAATGGCGCGGCGCGACGGATCGCTGCGGATGATGTCGCGTACGCGCAGAAAGCGGTCGCCCGCCGCCAGCGAGGAACCGCCGAATTTGCATACAATGAAAGGCATGAAAACCCCCTCCCGCGCATCCTACGCAAAACCCGTCGAAGCGGTTCCGACTCCCGGAGGCGGGGGAGCGTCGCTCCCCCGGCACCCCCTCGAGCGGCCTGCGGCGGTTGCGGTGGAGGTGGGAAGAGGGGTTGGCAATGGAGTGACGCGCGTTTTGGTTAGCGGCGGAGTCTGTCGCGCGTCTCGGAGGGCGGCCTGTATCGTTTGCGTTGGTTCTTGGAGGAGTGCCCGGCAACGGGGCGCGGCGTTTTGAAGCAAAAAGCGCGGCCGGAGTCGGTGAAGGCTCCGGCCGCGCGGCGGGGGAAGGGGATTTAGTTTTTGAAGGCCAGCCACATGTCGACGTAGATTTTCTGCGTTTCTTCGTCGAGCGTGCGGATGATTTCGGCGGACTCGGCGAGGGCGGTCGGCGGGTTGATGGAGTCGTCGTTCAGGTATTCCTCGGAGAGGTATTCGGCGGCGGCGGAGTTGCAGCTGGCGTAGTCGATCAGCTCGTAGGCCGTCGCGGCGACCTCGCCGTCCAGCAGGTAATTGAGCAGGATATAGGCGGCGTCCAGATGGGGCGCGTCCTTGGGGATCACGTAGTTGTCGATGCCGCAGGAGATGCCCTCCTCCGGGTAGGCCACGGCGATGTCCATCACGTCGCGTCCGGCGACGACCATGCTGCCGTACATCACGCCCGCGGTGGCGTCGCCGCCGATCAGCGCGGTGTGGGAGGTGTCGGAGTTGAACACGCACACGTTGTCCTTCAGCCGCAGGAGCTTTTCGCGAATCTCAGCCAGATGCGCCGGGTCGGTCTCGTTGACGGAGTAGCCCAGCGTTTTCGCGGTCATGCCGATGATCGTGCGCATTTCGTCCACCAGAACGAGACTGTTTTTGAAGCTCTCATCCCACAGCGCGTCGAAGCTGTGGATTTCCACGCTCACCTCGTCCGGGTTGTAGGCGATCAGCGGGAACACGCTGGTGTAGGGGATGGAGTAGGCGTTGTCGGGATCGAAGTACTGTCCCATGAACGCAGGGTTGATGTTTTTGTAGTTTTCCAGCCGGGCGGGGTCGATCTGCGTGAGGTAGCCGTTTTCGATCAGCGCGGCCACGGCGTAGTCGCTGGAGACCATCAGGTCGTACTGTCCCAGTGCGTAGCCGATTGCGCCCAGCATTTCCTCATTGGAGGAGAACGGCGAATAGTTCACGCGGATGCCGGTGGCGCTTTCGAATTCTTCCAGCACCTCGTCGGGAATGTAGTACGTCCAGTTGAAGATGTTCACGAAGCGCGCGTCCTCGGGCAGCTTCGCGGCGGCCTCGGCGGCGACGCGGTTGGCGGATTCGAAGTCCGCCATGGCGGGCGCGCAGGCGCACAGCGCGAGCACGAGCGCCAGCAGAACGGATACGGTTTTCTTCATAAATGAATGCCTCCTTTGCACTTACCGTTTGCGGGTTTTGAACAGCTGCGAAAGCGCGACGGCCAGAAGCGTCACGCCCAGCATCACCGTGCACATGGCGTTTACCGTGGGCGGGACGCTGGTTTTAACGCGCCCGTACACGTATACGGGATAGGTGGTCGACTCCGCGCCCTTCACGAAGAAGCTGATGACGAAATCGTCCAGCGACATGGCGAAGGCGAGGAACACGCCCGAAAGGATGGCTGGGGCGATCAGCGGCACGGTGACGGTGAGCAGCGCCTTCATCGGCGACGCGCCAAGGTCGCGCGCGGCTTCCTCATAGGCCGGGTCGAGGCCCGCCAGACGGCTGCGCACGAGAATCAGCACATAGGGAATGCAGAACGTGGCGTGCGCCAGCACCGTGCTCAGAAGCCCGCGCTCGATGCCGAACAGCGAAAACGTGACCAGAAACGCAAGGCCCAGCACGATCTCCGGCAGCATGATCGGAATCGCGGAAATTGATTCCACCGCGCCCGAAAGGCGGCTTTTGCGCCGCGCCATCGCCACGCCGCCCAGCGTGCCGACGACGGCGGCGATCAGGCAGCTCGCGCCGGCGACGATCAGGCTGTTGCGCATGGCCTCCATGATCTGGCGGGTCTGAAACAGCTTCGGGTACCATTCGGTGGTGAAGCCCGTCCATTTCAGGCCGTCCTTCTGCTGGTTGAACGAGTACGCCACCACCACGAACGTGGGCAGGTACAGAATCAGAAGCACGAGAATCAGGTAGAAATTCGGAACCCACGAGAAGCGGCCGCGCCTTTTCTTTCCCTTCATCTCAGAACACCCCCATTTCGTCCCCGCCGGAGAAGCGGCGGTAGATTGCCATGGACAGGAAGGTGAGCACGAGAATCGTGATGGACATGGCCGCGCTCAGCGCCCAGTCGCGTCCGCCCTTGATGTAGTAGTCGATCAGGTCGCCCAGATAGTTCACCTTGCCGCCGCCCAGAATCTGGTTCACGAAGAACAGACCCATCGACGGCACGAACACCAGCACGCACCCGGAAATCGCGCCCGGCAGCGACAGGGGCAGCGACACCGTGAGGAACGAAACAAACGGGTTCGCGCCCAGATCGCGCGAGGCCTCGCGCAGCGAAACGTCCTGCTTTTCCACCGAGGAATAAATCGGCAGCACCATGAACGGCAGCATCGTGTATACCATGCCGAACAGCACCAGCCCGCGCGTGTACAGAAGCTTCACCGGGCGATACTTCGGCATGCCGTCCGCATAGCCGCCGAACAGGCGCAGAAAGCCGTACCACAGATTGTGGAACCACTTGAGCACGCCGTTGAACACGCCGTTGCTTTCAAAAAAGATGCGCCAGCCGAACATGCGCATCAGCGCGCTCGTCCAGAAGGGAATCACGATCAGAAGTAAAAGCGTCGTGCGCCAGCGTTTCTTCGCGCGCGCCATGAAATACGCGAACGGATAGCCCGCTAAGAGCGCGAAGAGCGTGGTAAGCCCGCTCATTTTGAGCGTTCGAACGACGCAGGCCAGAAGATCGGCGGACAGCAGCCGGCGGTAGTTGTCCAGCGTGAACACGTAGCGGATGCCGAAGGCGTCGCCCGATACGAAGCTCAGAAGCAGGATGTAGCCCATCGGGAACACCACGAAGAGCAGCGTCCAGACCCAGAGGGGCAGGAGCATGCCAATTCCACGCTTTTTCATGATACCGTCTCCCGAATGACCGAGGCGTGCCGCTCGTCCCAGTACACGTGCACGTGCGCGCCGGGCGCGGGCAGGTCGCTCATCAGCGCCGCGGATACGGCGGTCAGACGCCGTCCGTCGCCGGAGAGCGCAAGCTCGGTGTGGATCATGCTGCCCGCGTAGCGGTGCGCGAGCACCACGGCGGGAATTTTGAAGCCCACGGCGGGGTATTCGGAGAAGCGAAGCCGCTCCGGATGCACGCCGATGACGATCTTCTCGCCGGGAAACAGCGATTCCGGCGCCAGCCGCGCCTGCCCGCAGGCCAGGGTCGCGCTCGCGCCTCCCGCGTCCACCGTGCCCTCAAACAGCGCCGCCTGCCCGATGAACTCGGCCACGTAGCGCGTTTCGGGACGCTCGTATACGTCCTCGGGCGTGCCGATCTGCTCGATGCGCCCGCCGCGCATCACGGCGATGCGGTCGGACATGTTGAGCGCCTCTTCCTGATCGTGCGTGATGTAGACAAACGAGATGCCCAGCCGCTTCTGAATGTCCTTCAGCTCCGTCTGCATCTGGCGGCGCAGCGAAAGATCCAGCGCGCCCAAAGGCTCGTCCAGCAGAAGCAGCGACGGCGAAAGAATTACCGCGCGCGCAATGGCCACGCGCTGCCGCTGCCCGCCGGAAAGCTCCGAGGGCATGCGCTTTTCGTAGCCCTCCAGCTGCACCAGCTTCAGAAGCTCGCGCACGCGCGGCTTCCATCTGCGCCCCGTCGCGCCCCTGATGCGCATGCCGTAGGAAATGTTCTTCGCCACGTTCATGTGCGGAAACAGCGCGTAATTCTGAAATACCGTGTTCACCGGCCGCTTTTCCGGCGCGAGAAGCGTCACGTCCTCGCCGCCGATTACGACGCGCCCCTCGTCCGGCATGGTCAGCCCGGCGATGACGCGCAGCGTCGTCGTCTTCCCGCAGCCCGACGGCCCCAAAAGCGTCACAAACTCGCCCTCGCCCACCGTCAGACTCAGCCCGTCTAAAACCCTCGTCTGATCAAAGGATTTCACCAGTCCCTCAAGACTGAGCAGCGCCTCCGCCATGTGAATTCCTCCCACTGTGATATCCGACCTTTTCAGTATGCATTATAATCGATTCCGCAGCGTTTGAATATACGCTGCGGAAAATATAACATACAGCCGGGCACTCATGCGCATTTTTCCTATGATTTTTTGTAAATATCAAGTATCCGGCAGGAATTGCGCGCTGCGTGTCGAAATGTGCGTGATAGCAATTTTCCGCCGGAGGATGAAACGACCCGGCGCCCGACATACTACGCTTGGAAGGGGCTGAAATGATATGAAGAAAATCAGACGTGCGGTTACCGTTGTGCTGGATGGCTGCGGAGTCGGCTCTGCGCCGGACGCGTCGAAATACGGAGACGTGGGCTCCAACACGCTCAAACATGTGTGGGATCTGAAGCATCCCGATATTCCCAATCTGATCGAGCTGGGTCTGGGCCGCATTCTCGGCATTGACGACGAGGAGCCCGTGGGCTGCTTCGGCCGCATGACCGAGAAATCCGCCGGAAAGGACACCACCACCGGACACTGGGAAATCGCCGGGCTGACGCTGAAGAAGCCCTTTCCCACCTATCCGAACGGCTTCCCGGAGGAGCTGATCAGGAAGTTTGAAGAGGAAACCGGCCTGGGCGTGATCGGCAACCGTCCCGCGTCCGGCACGCAGATCATTCAGGAGCTGGGCGACGAGCATTATGTCACCGGCAAGCTGATCGTGTACACCTCCGCCGACAGCGTGTTCCAGATCGCCGCGCACGAGGACGTCGTGCCCGTGTCCGAGCTGTATCACATCTGCCGCATCGCGCGCCGCCTGTTGAAGGACGAAAACTGCGTGGGACGCGTGATCGCCCGCCCGTTCATCGGCAGCGCCGGACACTATGTGCGCACCGGCAACCGCCGCGATTTCTCCGTCGACCCCTTCGGCGACACCATGCTGGACGTGCTCAAGCGCAGCCACATGGACGTGATCGGCGTGGGCAAGATTGAGGACATCTTCAACCACCGCGGGCTTACGCAGTCCGACCACGCCGCCGGAAACGACGCCTGCATCGCCAGCATGCTGAACTTCATGAAGAAGGACTGGCGCGGCCTGATGTTCGTGAACCTTGTGGACACCGACGCGCTGTACGGTCACAGAAACGACGTGGACGGCTTCGCGGAGTGCCTTGAGGCGTTCGATTCCTATATTCCCGAAATCCTCGGCCGGCTGGGCGACGACGGCATGCTGCTGCTCACCGCCGACCACGGCTGCGACCCCACCTACCCCGGAACCGACCATACCCGCGAGCAGGTGCCGCTGATGGTCTATGGCCTCGGCTTGAACGAGGGCGTGAACCTCGGCACGCGCGAAACCTTCGCCGACCTCGGCAAGACCGTGCTGGACGCCTTCGACATCGAAAACGACCTCGACGGCACGTCCTTCTTCCCCCTCCTGCGCGGCTGAAACCATCCATAAATCGCGCCGCCCGCCGAACCGCATTTTTTGCGCAGATCGGCGGGCGGCTTTTCTTTGCTGCCCATGCAAACCGGCGGAAACCAATAAAAGTGTAAGCGAGGCTGCATTTGTATAATAGAACAGTCTTCTGGTTCAAAAGAGAGTGAGTCCGGCGGGAAAGACCCGGACGTTGAAAACCCGGCAGGCGTTTCTGTGAAGATGCTTTGCTGCCTGTTCTAAAACCATATGGTCTATGCCGAGGAGCTCTCCGGAAAGCAGGAGGAAATCATCCTCTCGACGTTCCTGAAGGGCTGCCATCGGGAAAGACCGTTCACCAAACAGCAAATAGAGGTCTTCCCATACCTGTACGCAATCGTTCCGGCCTTCTGACTGATGGATATCAACCGCCTTATCAATTCCATCAAAGCAGGAAAATCGGACGCGGCGCATGAGTGGATGGAGGAAATTCAAAAACGCCTGACGAACCATAAGCGCATGCCGCTGTAAGATCACGGGAACGAAAAAGAGCGACCGTTCAAAATCGGGTCGCTCTTTGCGTTTAAACCGGCGCGGGATTATTCGCACTCGCAAACACAAAGTCGACCTTAAACGACTTTGCTTAGGGAATATGGCTCGATTTGACTCGCATTGTTTCAGATTATCCTATATACATAGGGTATCCTAACTTCTGCTATCATTTTGCTATCACCGTATGGCTATCACCAAGTTTAGAATAGTGTCAAATGAGGCGCTTTCTTTTAAGATGATAGGAGAATAGCATCTAACGGTTTTTATATTGTAGCATAAAATGTATGTTTTTTCAATCAGTTTATTGTAATCCGAATGTTACCCGTATCCGTGGTAATTTTGCATTTGCCGCCGGAAGTTGTTTCAGGCACATCAATATCGCCGGTATCGCTGTGCGCGATAAATACTTTGGAGGACAGGAGAGAACCGGTTACATTGCCGGTGTCGGTATTGATCTCCAATTCGTAAGCATCACATCCTTCTAACCGCACATCACCCGTGCTGCGCTCAATAGAGATCATTTTTTCCGTGATGACATTTTTCAAAGTGATGCTCCCTGTGCCACCATTGGAATTGATGCTATTGCAGGAAATATCGGTCAGTCTTGTATCTCCTGTACTTACACAAATACCGACATTGCCCTCACAGAAAACGGACTGAGCGTCCACATGGCCGGTCGATACAGTCAGATCAAGCTCTCCTGCAGATAAATCCTGTAAACGAATATCGCCTGTACTGGTTTCGATACGCATCAGCCCAAAGGAGGAGGCAAGGATATTGACATGACCTGTGCTGAGGCTCAGATCCATGCTGCCGAAGGTAAAGTCTTTTTGAAGTGTGATATCTCCGGTACTTCCTTTAATAACAAGCGAGGCATATTCAGCTTTGGGAAGATAAACCGTTACTTTGGGCGAAAGAAAACTGAAACCGATATGTTCATACCACGTTCTGTCATCCACGAAACTTACGGTCAGCGTGCCATCCTGAACACTCACGGAATGTTTCATGTTTTCCTCTTCACAGCAGACCACTCTGCACATATTGTCGCTTGACACGGCAAAGAGAATGTCCGCAGTTTCGGTATTCAATTTTATGTCGCTGAATTCTTCGCTTATCTCATAGGTGTTTGTTTCAAAGCGGTCGGTACTCAGAAGGGAAAAATCCCAATGATACGCCGTCATGACGGCGGCAAACAGTATCACTCCGATCGTTACGAGAGAAGCCGCTGTAATAAGCCCCGCCTTAAAGAGAACACCTGGCTGACAAAGGAAAGCATCATTCAGAAGAAAATCGTTCCCTATTTCGGAAAGCGTACGCTGTGCGATATTACCGCAAAAGATGTTATTGAGTGGCAGAACGAGATCAGGAACCTGACCGACAAAGGTGGCAAGAGTTATTCCTCGACCTACCTGAAAACAGTTCACAACCAACTCAGTGCTATGTTTAACCATGCTGTCCGCTATTACGGACTGAAATCGAATCCTGCCGCTATCGCCGGAAATATGGGCGTTGAAGAGCGTAAGGAAATGCTGTTCTGGACACTTGAGGAATACAAGAAGTTTTACTACGAAAAGATACGCAGCGGGAAGCAGGAAAAGCCGTTCCACGAGCTTATCTTACAGATCGGAAACTGCGACGATACCGCCGTGGGAACGGAGACGGCAGACAAGGCGACGGAGGCTTTGAAGGAGTATTTCAGCGGCTTTCAAGAGCGTAATCCGCACCTGCGGGTATTCTCCGCTCACCTGCATCTGGATGAGCATACGCCCCATATTCATATTGATTTCGTGCCGTTTACGACGGGAAGCAGGCGAGGACTTGATACCCGTGTATCGCTGAAACAGGCGCTCTTGCAGCAGGGCTTCAAGGGTGACGGAAAACGGGACAATGAATGGAAATCGTCAATAATGATCTAATCTACGCATAACAGCGCACGGCGGCGGGGAGCAATCCCTGCCGCCGTTTTTCTATTTATAACAAATTCGTGAAACCTCTTGACAAACATAATACTTCGTGATATGATGTATTGCATGAGGGGAGGTATAGCATGGATGTTCAGCTGAAAAGAGGGCTCCTGGATGTATGCGTATTGGCAGCTATCAGGAGCGAAGATTCATACGGTTATAAGATCATCAAAGATATGAAACCGTATATTGAACTCTCAGAATCGACTTTATATACCATTTTGAAGCGATTGGAAACAGCAAAAATGCTGACCGTCCGCACGGCGGAACACGATGGCAGACTTCGAAAATACTACCATATCACCGATGAGGGGCTAAAACGTATTGATGAATTCAAAACCGATTGGGAAGAAATCTTGGCTATCTATCGGTTTGTAACCAAGGAGGATAACAACGATGAATAAACAAGAGTTTCTTGCGGAATTACGCAAAGGGCTTTCGGGTCTGCTCAAAGATGAGGTCGAAGAGCGCCTGACGTTCTACAGTGAGATAATAGATGACCGAATGGAAGACGGTATTCCGGAAGAGACGGCCGTTTGTGAGATAGGTACCATAGACGAGATCGTATCGCAGATCATTGCAGATATTCCGCTTACAAAGCTTGTAAAAGAAAAGATAACGCCGAAGAACAAGCTGAAAGCATGGGAGATTGTACTTATAATACTCGGGTCGCCGATATGGCTGTCTCCTCTGATTGCTGCATTTGCCGTTATTTTCTCGCTTTATGTTGTGTTATGGTCTGTGATCATTGCTCTATGGGCTGCATTTGCTTCCTTTGTGGCTTGCGGTCTGGCGGGCATAGCAGCAGGAGTATATTTTGCCGCAGGCGGTAACGGTCTAACAGGAATCGCTATGATAGGCGCTGGAATTGTCTGCGCGGGGCTTTCTGTTTTTATGTTTTTCGTCTGCAAGGCGGCAACAAAAGGTATTTCGAACCTTACAAAGAAACTTGCGATACGGATTAAAAACTGCTTTATCAAAAAGACTAACTATTAAATGTCAAGTCTGAAATGTGAGGAGTGGTAAAAATTTTAGACGGATCAAAAAGGGCATAGCAAAGCAGACATCCAGATGGATGCCTAACTGAGCATATAGAAGAATGGATTTACGCAGCGTTACGATATGACTGCTTAGATTTATCCATCGCGTAAATTAGACGCACCAATTTCTTTGCCGCATGAGAAATTGCAACATTGTAGTGCTTTCCCTCGCCCCGCTTCTTAGCGAGGTAAGCAGCAAAGGCCGGGTCCCAAAGGCAAACATATTTGGTGGCGTTGTAAAGTGCGTAGCGCAGATACCGGAATGGTTCGCGCATCGACACGGTCGGTCTTGGTTTTCCGAAGACTCAGGCTTTTTCGGTATAGATTGGTGTGCAGCGGATTGATGACGTAGGTGGGTAGGCCTTTGTCAAGCAGAAATCCGAGGATGTTGTAGCTGTAGTGTCCGGTAGCCTCAAGCCCTACTTTTATTTTATCTTCTGGACGGGTGCAGCGGCGAATCGTTTGCAGCAGCATGTCAAAGCCCTCGGCATTGTTTTGGATGGTGAATACATCTGCCAGGACTTCACCTTCCGAGCTGAGGATAAAGCAGTCATGCTTGTCCTTGGCAACGTCAATACCCACGCAAATCATGATGAATACCTCCGGTGTGTTTGTTTGATGCTGGTTCCACAGGACGCTTTACTCTTGTAACCTTGTTCTACATAAACCGTCTGGCGGTATCTAACTGATTAACAATACTGTAAAGGGCTGTGGTTGGAGCCTTTCCTGAACCGTCTTGCGGTAGGAGGAAGTAACCAATCCACAGCATCCCTTACAGTGTAGCACAGCCCTTGGAGAGGGGCTCTAATAACTACTACTCTATAATACAAGGAGGAAGTGTAATGAGTAAGAGTGCTAAAAAATGGCTTGATGTCTCGTTCATAAAGCTCTACATATGCTGAGAACAACATAGTGACGTCGGCTTGCTTCTTCATAAGAAATTCTCGCTCCCAGTCCTGCGCTTCCCGTTTGGTGGCAAAACCTCGTTTGAATTTCTGTTGGCGCTCGCCCTTCCAGTCCGTGTACCGGAACTGAACGAACCAAGTGCCGTTTTTGTCATTTTTGAATACGCCCATTTAGTTGGCTCCTTTCTGTGTTGATTCTGTTTTTGTGGAATAAAATTTCTCGTGGAAGAATTTTCGGTCAATTCTTCCGGGGATGGAAATACATCCCGTCGCTTTTAGCTCTTTGTTGAGCTTGCGGATGAGTTTGTAAGCGTAGGAAACGGACACGCCCATTTCCTCTGCTACTTCCTCGACCCGCATAAACATTGTTCCTGCCATAGCAATACCTCCTTTCATTCGTATTTGTGGGAGCAGTTATCAATAATGCGGTGCCGTTCTACCCGAATGTCGTTTTTCTGTGCCTGCCCCTGCTTTTTCAGCGGCGTCGCCTCACTCATATCATCGCAAGGTCATATTCCATTCGGACGGTCATTCAGTTGTTGCACTAAGCGTATTTGTTTAGTGCTCTATCATTATGATAAACATATTTGTTTATGCCAAGAGGTTTTTGGGAAAATATTAAACTTTTTTGTTTCGGTTTTCTTGACAAGCGCTAAACATATATGCTATACTGCCAATAGTACATATTTCAGGAGTGATTATTATGGCTATCGGTGAAAGAATTCGCTTTATTCGTAACCTGCGTGGAATGACGCAGAAGTATCTCGGTACGCTTGTCGGCTTCCCGGAAAAGACAGCCGATATTCGTATGGCACAGTATGAGTCCGGCACAAGAACGCCGAAGGACGATCTGACAAAGGCACTTGCAGATGTTCTTGACGTTTCTCCGCTTGCTCTGTCAGTTCCGGATATTGACAGCCAGCTTGGATTGATGCACACACTATTTGCACTTGAAGACCTTTACGGGCTCAAGACAAATATCGCAGACGGGGAAGTTACGCTGCATTTTGATGTTAGCAACATCTCTGATCCTTCTTTCTTTGAGATGGTAACTGCCTGGGCTGAGCAGGCAGCGAAGTATAAGTCCGGCGAAATCTCCAAAGAGGATTATGATAAATGGCGTTACAAATTCCCTGAATTCGATACCACGCAGATTTGGGGTAAGGTACCGTCCAAAGAACTGTCCGATGCGCTTGTTGAAGCTTTCAAAGACAAGCTGAAAGACTGATATAAGAGGAATTAATAAAAATCCCCTTGCGTAAGGTATTGCTTGTTACGCAGCGTCATGTTGTAAAATCCATGGCGTAAGGAGGTGAAAGCTATGTCAAAATACACGACGGGAGAGCTTGCAAAGCTTTGCGGCGTCACAGTCCGAACGGTTCAGTATTACGATACCAGAGGCATCCTGATCCCCAGTAATCTGTCCGAAGGCGGAAGACGGCTTTACTCGGATGATGACCTAAAGCGCATGAAGGTCATCTGCTTCCTGCGGGAAATGGATTTGCCGATCGATGCAATTTCGCAGATATTGAATGAGGAGCATCCTGAAAAGGTAATTTTGCTGCTTATTGAACAGCAGGAGGCCGCGCTTTCGGAGGAGATTTCCGAGAAACAGGGAAAGCTGGAAAAACTACGTGAACTGAAGAACGGACTGAAAAGCAAAACGGAGTACTCTCTCGAATCCATCGGTGACATAGCCACAATTATGCAAGGCAAGAAAAAGCTAAAGAAACTTCGATGGACAACGGTCCTGACTGGAATCCCGGTTACAGCACTGCAGTGGTTCTCCATCATATTCTGGATTGTGAAAGGTTTATGGTGGCCATTTGTTGTCTGGGCAATCGTTGCTGCCGTATGGGGAACAATCATAAGCAGGTATTATTTCAGAAATGTAAAATACATCTGCCCGGAATGCCATGAGGTATTCAAGCCAAGCATGAAGGAAGCCTTTTGGGCAAATCATACTCCCTCCACCCGCAAGCTGACCTGCACCAAGTGTGGTCACAAAGGCTTCTGTGTGGAGATTTGGGGAGGTGACGAAAAATGACGGAGTTTGAGAACATTGTCATTGGCAAAAGCGCCATTCCGTCGCTGGCCATCACAGTCATTCTGATGATTGCGATTCCCGTCATCTTCTTTATCTGCTGGCGAAAAAAGCAGAAACAGCAAACAAAAATCGGCTATCTCATTGCCGGCGCTGTCGGGTTTATCGTATCTGCCCGTGTGCTGGAGCTTGGGGTTCACCTGGTTTGTATTGTTGCTGATAATCCTGTTTCCCGATTCATCAACGGAAACACCATCGCTTTTGTCCTTTATGGAATCATCATGGATAAGGTACAATAAGTTGCGCAAATTCCAGAACAGGAGGATTGAAAACAGTCC
>OLSB01001741.1_pt1 | contig 19783 bp, 16 predicted proteins | sample 1672071 | NCBI WGS metagenome assembly OLSB01 (sample SAMEA3136642, study PRJEB25190) | human gut metagenome | biome: human gut; feature: human-associated habitat; material: faeces | place: Austria | collected 2013 | reverse complement strand
GCGCTTGGCCGGGCCGCCGCAGCACGGGCAGGTCGTGTTGACCCAGTCCGTCATGGCAGCCAGCGGAGAGTGACCGTCGTCCGTCGGCTCGTAGCTCTCGACCTCGGGTAGAAGCAGCGGCAGCTCGCTCTCGGGCAGCGGCACCGTGCCGCACTTCGGGCAGTGGACAATGGGGATCGGCTCGCCCCAGTAGCGCTGACGGGAGAACACCCAGTCGCGGAGCTTGTAGTTCTCCTTCTTCCGGCCGATGCCCTTTTCCGTGAGGAAGTCAATGATCGCCTTTTTTGCCTCCTCGACACTCATACCGTCCATAAAGCCGGAGTTGACCATCACGCCCGTGGCGCAGTCGGTAAACGCCGCTTCCTCGACATTGCCGCCCTTGACGACCTCAATGATCTCGCAGCCGAACTTCTTTGCAAACGCCCAGTCACGGTCATCGTGCGCCGGAACCGCCATGATCGCACCGGTACCGTAGGTCGCAAGAACATAGTCGGAAATGAAGATCGGGATCTCCTTACCGTTGACGGGGTTGATACCCTTGACGCCCTTGAGCATCACGCCGGTCTTGTCCTTGACCAGCTCCGTGCGCTCAAAGTCGGACTTTGCGGCGGCTTCCGCCTGATACGCCTTAACCTCGTCGGCATTTTCCAGCCGATCCATCCACTCGGCAAGCAGCGCGTGCTCCGGCGAGAGGACCATATAGGTCGCGCCGAACAGCGTATCCGGACGGGTGGTATAAATCAGAATATCGTCGCCGAGCGTCGAGGAGAAGCGAACCTCCGCGCCGGTGGAATGACCGATCCAGTTGCGCTGCTGTGCCTTCACGCGGTCGGGGAAATCCACAGTGTCCAAATCGTCCAGCAGCCGTTGGGCATACTGCGTAATGCGCAGCATCCACTGGCTCTGCTCACGGCGAATGACCGGGCTGCCGCAGCGCTCGCAGACGTTCTCCACGACCTCCTCGTTGGCAAGCACGCACTTACAGGAGGTGCACCAATTGACCGGCATCTGCGCCTTATACGCAAGCCCGTGCTTGTAAAGCTGCAGGAAAATCCACTGCGTCCACTTGAAATACTTCGGGTCGGTGGTGTTGATCTCGCGGTCCCAGTCGAAGCTGTAGCCGAGCGCCTTGAGCTGGGAGCGGAAGGTGGCGATATTATTCTTCGTCACGACGGCGGGATGGACATGATTCTTGATTGCGAAGTTCTCGGTCGGCAGACCGAACGCGTCGTAGCCCATCGGGAACAGGACGTTCTGCCCCTGCATCCGATGCTTGCGGGCGATCACGTCCATCGCGGTATACGGGCGGGCGTGACCGACGTGCAGACCGACGCCGGAGGGGTAAGGGAACTCGATCAGCGCATAGAATTTTTCCTTTTCCGCGCCCGTTTCCGCCTGATAAAGCTGCTTTTCCTCCCAAATTCGGTGCCATTTTTCTTCAATGGCTGTAAAATCGTATTTCATTTAATTCTCCTCGAAATTCAACGGAATTTGCTTTGCGTCGTTCCAGAGGCGCTCAAGGTTGTAAAATTCTCTCGTTTCGTTGGTAAAAACATGGACGACGAGGCAGCCGAAGTCCAGCAGCACCCACGTCCCGCCGCGGTGCCCCTCGCGATGCAGCAGCGGTTCGCCCAGCTCGTCCGCCACGACCGCCTCCACGCTGTCACAGAGCGTCTTGACGTGCGGCGCGGAGGTACCGGTGCAGATCAGGAAATAGTCGGCAATACTGGTCACGTCCGCAACCTCCAGCAGCTTTACGGACAGTCCCTTGCGGTCATCGAGGACCTTTGCCGCTCGCAGTGCGAGCTCTTTCGGTGTATACAAGCGCGTCTCCTCCTTTATTTACGGCTCCGTCGTCGGAGCTTCGGTCGTTTGGTTATCCGTGCTCTCCTGCGTCTGCTCCGAGCTTTCCTCGGGCGCGGAGGAGGCAGTCGTTTCCTCGGTCGCGTCGGTCTCCTCGGTCGATTCGGTCTTTTTGCCGAAGCCGAAGGCGCCGATCTCGCCCTCCGTGCTGGCGCCGGTCTTTTGGCGGAAATTGAGGTCAAAGACGGTCAGCGGCTCCTCCGATGGGTTAAAGCTCGCGTTAATCAGCTCCAGCGCCTCCTGCGGATTGACCTGATAGAAGGCGTAGTCCTCAATGGTGATCTCCGTCCCGGGCAGCGCACGGCTGAACGAGGCTGCGAAGCTCGTATCCTTCAGCAGATACCCGAAATACATCAGGTCCTCCGCCGTCAGATCGGTCCTTGCCGCCGCAGCCAGCGCCTCGGCATTTTCCTCCACCTTATCCTGCGCGGCAAGAAGCTTGTCCAAAATTGTTTGCAGCAGACTGCGCTGCACGCGGGCAGGCTCCGTGCCGACGGTCGTATAATCCGCGTCAAATTGCAGAAGCTTCATCGCCTCCGCTGCGGTCAGCTCTCGCGTTCCCGCAGGCAGACCGGAATAGGCAGGCTCCTCGGGTATCTCAAACGAGATCGGTCCGACTGCCTTGATCGCAGCCTGCAGAACCTGCTCGTTGATCTCAAAGTAATAATCGGGTTGGAAGCCGAACATGGCGCGGACCTGCTCCTCCAGCGCCTGCACGCCGCGCTCGCCGCTCTCGGCAAATACGCGGTCGATCTTCGGCATCTCAAAGTTGCCCGAGATAAAGGTGTCACGCGGGATGCTCAGCATGGCGACCTCGGCATTGCGCAGATCTACGTTCAAAAGCAGGAGCGTTCCCGTGCTCTCGGTCGCCGGATCGACGGACAGCAGCAGGATATTGAGCCGCTGCGAGCCGTTGACACCCTTCGGCGCCTCCAGCGTTCTCGGCGCGTCCACCTGCGGAGGCGGATCGGAGTCGACCACATATTTGAGCGGCGAGGTCTTGCCCCCGTTATCCATCGCCAGCGGCTCTGCGCTCTTCTTAATCAGTGAGAAGCACACCAGCACGGTCGAAACGAACAGCACGATCGCCGCCAACAGCAGCAATGCGCCCCGCGCGGTCGGGCTGAGGCGGTTTTGCTCCTCTGCGCTCTCCTGCGGCTCGCGCATCTCCCGCGCGTTCTGCGGTGCGGGGTTCGGGCGCTGTATCGGGGCGGAACGCCGTCTCCGATTTCCAAAAATTTTCATGTTCAGAGTCCTTTCTGCTGCGCTCGGACACCGCAAAAATGCAGCGGTCAGGCGCGTTCTGTCTGATACTGATTTTTGATGAAACTATTTCATCAAGACTGCGCACACTCACCTCGTGCGAACGCACGATGCGCCTCATGCAGAATCTGACGCGCCTTTGGCGCTATAAAAAGCTTTTCAAGCTTTTTAACAGATTCTTGTATGAAAGTAACGGTAAGCGGCAAGGGAATCCGGTCCGATTTGGCTTCCCTTCTCGCGAAGCTGCCGCATGGTCATTTCAAGCCCGAGCAGCATTGCCGCGTCAAGGTTTGTCCACGTCAGACGGCGCAGCTCCCCGACACCCTCAAAATCGCGGCTCGGCTCCATGTAATCGGCAAGATAGAGGATCTTTTCCGCCGTCGTCATTCCCGCTCTGCCCGTCGTATGCCACTCGATGGCGCTGCAAACGGCATCGTTTTCGCCGAAAATACGCCGCGCCACGGCAGCGCCGGTCTTTGCGTGGAGCAGCTTGGGATTCTCGCGCTCAAAATGATTTAATATCATACCATATTCTTCGCACAATTTCAACTGTTCCTCTGCGGTCAGCGCCTTTGTCACGTCGTGCAGCGCACCCGCGCGGGCAGCATCGGTCACATTCTCGCCATAGTGCTCCGCCAGCGCCGCCGCCGTCTCGCTGCAGCCGATGACATGGCGCACCCGCTGCGGCTTCAGAAGCGACAGCCCGACCTCTCGCAGCTTGTCGAGCGGAAGGCTTTTCAGAGTGCGCGTCGTGTAATACAGTCCGTTTCCCCGGATATACTCCATGACCGACGGCGCCAGATAGCTCTCTCCACAGCCGAACGCCAGCATTGCGCGGACGGAGGTGGACGAATACGGCAGACAGCGGTTTTCCACCGTCACGACCCGTCCGCCGTAGGTCTGCTCCAACCGTGCGGCGCACTCCGCCAGCTCCTCGGCGCGGTCCTTCCCGCGGTGCGCAACGGCAAGCGTCGCTTCCCGCAGAATCCTTTCGGGATGATACCACGAGGAAAAGGACAGCAGCATATCCGTCCCCATGAGCAGGAACAGCTCGTCGTTCGGGTACTCCTCCCGCAGCGCGGCAAGGGTATCGGCGGTATAGCTTGTCCCCCCGCGGCGCAGCTCGATGTCCGAGACAAGCGCATAGGGGAGGTCCCGCACGGCAAGGCGCGTCATTTCCAGACGCAGCGCGGCGGGCGGGGTGTTCGCGCTCAGTTTTTTATGCGGCGGCACTGCGGCGGGGATCAGCAGCACCGTATCGAGCGCAAGCCTCTCCCGAAACTCCTCGACCGCCAAAATATGCCCCAAATGCGGCGGATTGAAGCTCCCGCCGAATATCCCGATCCTCGCCATAAGTGCCGTTCACCTCGATTTAATCAGAATTTCCTTTGTTCCTCCGTTTTTCGATCGCAGCCTCGATCGCCGCCTGACGGAAATACTCATTGCGGCGTTCGCGCTCCTCGTGCGCCCGCCTTCTGCGCTCCTGCGCACCGCGGCGGACGGGATTGGAGGCTTTCTTCTGTTCACGGCGGGCAAGCGCCGCAGCCTCCTGTGTCAGCTTTTCGGATTTCTTGTAAATAACGAATTTCGAACCGACGCACTGCACGCCGTCCGCGCCGACGCCCTCGCAAATCGCGTCGCACGCCTCCCGCGCCGTCAAAAGTGCGCTTTCCAGCACACGTCCCTTGACCAGCTCGCGCGCCTCAAGCTGCGTTCTTGCCTCGTCGAGCAGGCTCTGCGTCACGCCGCCCTTGCCGACCATGAGGGTCGTTTCCAGCGTGTTTGCCTGCGAACGAAGCGCAGCACGCTGCTTACTTGTCAGCATAGTTCCACTCCTTTCGGATGAGCTCGGCGAGCAGCGTCAGCGCCCTCGCACGATGAGAGATTTGATTTTTTACGTCTGCGGGCAGCTCGGCAAAGGTATGCCCACGCTCCGGCAGGTAGAACACCGGATCGTAGCCGAAGCCGTTTTCGCCGTGCGGCTCGGTCAGAATTTCACCGGGGCACTCGCCTCTTGCGACGAGCTTTCTGCCGTCCGGCGTCAGCAGCGTGATCACGCTGACAAATTTCGCGGCACGGTTTTCCTTCCCTTCCATTTTTTGCAGAAGGTAGTTGAGCCGGTCGCGGTCCGAGACGCACGCCGCGCCGCCGAACCGTGCGGAATAGACCCCGGGCGCGCCGTCCAGCGCCTCGACCATCAGACCGGAATCGTCCGCCACGGCTGCCATGCCGCTTGCGTCCAGCACCGCCTTGGCTTTGATATAAGAATTTTCCTCAAAGGTCGTTCCCGTCTCCTCCGGCTCGACCTGTATGCCCGCCTCGCGCTGGGAAACGACCTCCATCCCCAAGCGGGACAGGATCGCGTTCAGCTCGGCGATCTTATGGGCGTTATTGCTCGCAACGATCAGCTTCATTTCAAGCCTCCGAGGCAGGAGCTTTGCCGTCATTTCTCATTTTTATGCCTCCTTAAATCAGCGCATCCACAAACGAGCGGGCGTCAAAGGGCATCAGGTCGTCCGCCTGTTCGCCCACGCCGATGAATTTCACGGGAATTTGCAGCGCGTCGGCAACGGCGATAACGATACCGCCCTTTGCAGTGCCGTCGAGCTTGGTCAGCGCGATTGCCGTCACGCCCGCGATTGCCTTGAATTCCTTCGCCTGCATCAAGCCGTTCTGCCCCGTCGTGCCGTCGAGCACGAGCAGGACCTCCTTGTCCGCGTCAGGCAGCTCACGCTCGATGATGCGGGAAATTTTGCCCAGCTCGTTCATCAGATTTGCTTTATTATGGAGCCGACCCGCCGTATCGCAGAGGATCAGGTCCGTTCCGCGTGCCTTAGCCGCAGCGATCGCGTCATAGACGACCGCGGCGGGATCGGCGCCCTCATGCTGGCGGACGATCTCCACACCGCTGCGCCCCGCCCAAATTTCGAGCTGATCCGCAGCCGCCGCACGGAAGGTATCCGCGGCGCACAGGAGCACCTTTTTTCCCTCGGCGGCGTAGCGGTGCGCCAGCTTGCCGATGGTCGTGGTCTTGCCGACGCCGTTGACGCCGATCACAAGGACGACGGAGGGCTTCGTGCCCATGCGCAGCTCCGTCGAGCCGACATCCAGCATCTCGACCAAAATATCCTTCAGCGCGTCGTGAATTTCCTCGGCGGATTTCAGCTTTTCCGCCTTGACGCGCTCGCGGAGCCGCTCGACCGCCTTGCAGGAGGTCTCCACGCCGAGATCGGCAAGGATCATGCTTTCCTCCAGCTCCTCGTAAAATTCCTCGTCCGCGCCGGTAAAGGCGGAGAAAATACCGCCCAGCGTCGAAGCCATTGCCGTTCTGGTCTTTTTCAGACCGTTCTTGATTTTTTCAAAAAATCCCATAAGATTACTCCTCTGTCTTAATGCCAAGCTGCTGCTCCATTTGGTTCAAGTCCAAATGCAAAATCTTGGAAATGCCCTGCTCCTGCATCGTCACGCCGTAAAGCACGTCGGCAGCCTCCATCGTGCCGCGGCGGTGCGTAATGACGATGAACTGCGTCCTGCCGGAAAAACCGCGCAGATACCCCGCAAAGCGCTCCACGTTTCGGTCGTCGAGCGCCGCGTCGATCTCGTCGAGCATACAGAACGGCGTGGGGCGGACCTTCAAAATTGCAAAGTAAAGCGCAATTGCGACGAACGCCTTCTCGCCGCCGGACAGGAGCGTGATGGTTTTCAACTGCTTTCCCGGCGGCTGCACCTTGATCTCGATGCCGCACGAAAGCGGCTGACTTTCGTCCTCCAGCTCCAGCGACCCCTTGCCGCCGCCGAACATTTCGGTAAATGTCTCGCCGAAATATCGGTTGATCTTGGCGAATTCCGTCGTAAATATCTCCGTCATCTGCTTCGTGATGTCGCCGATGATGCCCTCCAAGTCCCGCTTGGACGTCAGCACGTCGTCGCGCTGCTCCGTCAGAGAGGTGTAGCGCTCGTTGACGCGGGCAAATTCGTCGATCGCGCCGAGATTCGGCGTTCCGAGTGCGGAAATCTTCCGTTTCAGCTCCCCGCTGCGCTTCTGCGCCGCAGCGACGCTCTCAATCTCGGCTGCCTGCGCGGGTGCGGTCGTGCGGGTCAGCTCGTAGCTCTCCCACAGACGGTCGAGAATCTGTTTCTCCTCCTGCTCGGCGGAGTTCTTTCGCGCCTCCAAGCGGGCGCTCTCGCGCTCCATATTCAGAATTTCGCGGCTTTTATTCTGCGCGTCCTTCTCGGTGGAGGTCTTGCGTGCTTCGACCTGCATCCGCTCCTCAAGCGCCTGCTTCAGCGTATCGCGGCGGGACTGTACCTCGCCGTTCTGCCGTTCCAGCTCCTCCTCCCGCTGCGCGATCTCGGCAAGCAGGCGGTCATTTTCTTCGCCGTAGGTTTTCAGCAGCGCAAGCTTCTGTTCGCGGTCGCCGCGCATGGCAAGCTCCAAGCCGCGCAGCCGCCCGATGGAGTCCACGGCGGTCGTCCGCTCCGCCTCAAGCGCCGCAATCTGCATCCGAACGGCGGTCATCCGCTCACTCAGGCGGGTCGATTGCTCGGCGGCAACGCTCTGCCCGTCGGAAACCGTGGCAAGCTCCTGCTCCGCAGCGGTGATCTGCTGCTCCAAGGACGCGATCTGCGCCGTCAGAGCATCGCGGCGGGCGGTGTCCTCTCTGCGGCGCTGCTCCAAGGAATCCAGCTCGCGTTGAGAGCCGCCGATCGCGTCGGTAATGGCATCGGCAAGGACGGAAAACTGCTTCCACTCGCCCTCCAGCCGCAGCGTCTCATCCTGCGCGGTGCGAAGACGCGTTTCCTCAACGCCCAGCTCATAGGTGACCTCGGCAGCGCGACGCTCCGCCTCGGCAAGCTCCGAGCGCAGCTTTTCCAGCCGCTCCTGCGTCTGCCGCTGTTGGGTGCGCAGGCGCTCCAGCTCGTTGGCGCGGGACAGGATTCCGGCGCTGCGGGATACCGAGCCGCCCGTCATGGCGCCGCCGGCATTGAGCACCTGCCCGTCCAGCGTGACCAAGCGGAAGCGGTGTCCGTAACGGTCGGCAATGGCGATCGCCGCGTCCAAGTCCTGCGCGATCACGGTTTTTCCGAGCAAATTCGCGACGATACCGCGATAGCTCTCTTCGCAGGAGATCAGCTCCGATGCGATGCCGACAAAGCCGCGGCAGCTCTCAACGCCGCGCTCGTCCAGCCGCTTGCCGCGGATCACGTTCAGCGGCAGGAAGGTCGCGCGGCCGGAATCGGTGCGCTTCAGATATTGAATGGCAGCCTTTGCCGCCTGTTCGTCATTCACTACGATCTGCTGCATGGCACTGCCGAGCGCGATCTCGATCGCGACGGTATATTCATCCTTCGTGCGGATCAGGGTCGAAACCGGTCCGCGGATACCGCGCAGAGAGCGCTCCTTCTCCTGCATTACGACGCGGACCGCCTTGGAAAAGCCCTCGTATTCGCGCTCCATCTCCTCAAAGAGCTTACGGCGCGAGGTGACGGTTTGTAAGGTGACCTCCTCCGCCGTCGCCTGCTTTTTCAGCTCGTCGCGGCGCTCGATCCGCGCAGTTTCGCGCAATCGGTAGCCCGCGATCGTATTCTGCGCGGCAGTGACCTCCTCCCGCGCCTCCTCCAGCGCCTTGGCGCTTCGGTCACGGTTGGAGATTGCCTCCTCCTGCCGCTGCGAGGCGCCGCTGCAATCCGCAAGGACCTGCTCGCGGCGCTCGTCTGTCCGTTCGATAGACTCCGTTGCCGCCGTCAGGTCCGAGCGCTTGGCGGAAAGCTCCGTGCGCAGGCGCTCCTGCTCGTTGCGGACGGTGAGATACCGCCGCGTCATGCCCTCGGCGGAGTCGGCAAGGCGTCTGCCCTCCTCCTCGGCTTCGGTACGCTGCGCAGTGAGGGCTTGCGTCTCCTGCGCGATCTCGGTAATGCGCGCCTCCAATGCGGCAATCTGCTCGCCGATGCCGCCGCTGCGGTTTTTCTGCTCGGCAAGCTCGCTTTCCACGCGCGAGATATTGGCGGCACAGTTTTCGCTGTTGGTGCGCAGGACTGCGATCTGCCCCGCCGTCGCCTGCGACAGCGCCTCCGCCTGATTGATCTCCTCGCGGAGTCGATCGGTCTCCATGTCGCGGTTGTGCAGATCAAAGGTCAGCGTCTCGGACGTAACGTAAAGCTGATCGAGCGCGTCATGCTCCTGCTGCAAAATAAATGCTGCGGAGCGGTAGTCCTCCTCGGCTTTGCGCGCCGTTGCGCTGAGCTTGTCCAGCGAACGCAGCCAGAGCGCGATCTCCAGCCCCTTATATTCGTCTCGATATTCCAGATACTTTTTTGCCTTCTCCGCCTGTTCCCGCAGCGGCTCGACCTGCAGCTCCAGCTCGGAGATGCGGTCGCCGATGCGCAGGAGGTTGTCCTCCGTGTTGGCAAGGCGGCGTTCCGTCTCCTCCTTGCGGTGGCGGTATTTGGAAATGCCCGCCGCCTCCTCAAAGATCTCGCGGCGATCGGTGCTCTTGAGCGACAGGATCTCGTCGATTCTGCCCTGACTGATATTGGAATAGCCCTCCCGTCCGAGACCGGTATCCATGAACAGCTCATGGATGTCCTTCAAACGGACGGATTGTTTATTTATATAGTATTCACTCTCGCCCGAGCGATAATACCGACGCGTAATCATCAGCTCGTCGGCATCGTAGCGGATAGCGCGGTCGGAATTGTCCAGCACCAGCGTCGCCTCCGCAAAGCCGACCTGCGCACGCTTGACCGTGCCGCCGAAAATAACGTCCTCCATCTTCTGACCGCGGAGGGAACGGGAATTCTGCTCGCCCATGACCCAGCGGATGGCGTCGGAGATATTCGATTTTCCGCTGCCGTTCGGACCGACGATCGCCGTAATATCATGCCCGAAGGAAACGACGGTCTTATCGACAAAGGATTTGAAGCCTTGGATTTCCAGCTCTTTCAGATACATCTGTACAATACTCCCATTGTATTTTCAATATAGGAGTTTACCACATATTGTGTCAAAAAGCAAGCAGAATCCGATTTTTGCGCAGTGCTGTAAGAAAATCGGTGTCGATTTTTCGCGAAGGGGCATACACTGTAGCGAAGGGAGGCGGTAGTGTGGCACGTTATGTGGATAAATTCGGTGGGACCTCGGTCGCAGACGCAGGGCGGCTCTATGCTGCGGCGCGAAAGCTGGCAGCGGCGCATCGAGAGGGCAACGAGGTCGTCGGCGTACTCTCCGCACAGGCGGGAGCAACGGATGCCCTGCTGGCACGGGCGCGGGAGATCGACCCCGACTGCGGCGGGCGGGAGCTGGATGCGCTGCTCTCGACGGGTGAGCTTTGCAGCGTCAGCCTGTGTGCGATGGCGCTGCGGCGGCTCGGCGTTCCCGCCGTCAGTCTCTGCGGCTGGCAGGCAGGGCTGCTGACCGACGACCGCCACGGCAGCGCCCGCGTTCTTTCCCTGACCTCGGAGCGCATTGAGCGGGAGCTGCGAGCCGGAAAAATCGTGCTGGTTGCAGGCTTTCAGGGTGTTGACGGGCACGGCGACATCACCACCCTCGGCAGAGGCGGTTCGGACACGACGGCGGTCGCGCTGGCGGCATTTCTGCACGCCGACCGCTGCCGAATCTACACAGATGTGGACGGCGTATACGACAAAGACCCGCGAAAGCACCCCGATGCCGTAAAATTCGAGACGGTCTCCTACAATCGGATGCTGACGCTCGCACGCGGCGGGGCAAAGGTGCTGCATGACCGCTGCGTAGAGCTGGCAAAGCAGCACGGCGTGGTGATTGAGGTCCGCTCCTGCTTCAACGATTCCTCCGGAACGCTGGTCTGCGGATAAAAATCGGAGCTGTCTTATTGTAAGGCAGCTCCTTTTTATATCGTTTGCTCCATAAAAAAGCGATAGGGGCGGAAGCCGATCGCCTCGTAAAACTTCATTGCCTCCGCATTGAACGCCCAAACGTCCAGCTCCAGCCGTGCAAAGCCCTTTTTCTCCGCCTCCCGACGGCAGAATTCCATGATCGCCGTCGCAACGCCCCGCCTGCGGTAGGCGGCATCGACGCCAAACTCCTCAATATGATAAAAGCGGCAGGCACAGCAATACGGAGACGCAGGTCGGTCGATATACTGTACCAGCGCAAAGCCGCAGACCGTTTCGTCGATTTCCGCAACAATCACATCCGCCTTCTCCGACGCAAACGCGTCATATGCGTGACGCTGCAGCTCCTCACAAAAGCCGGCGCGAAAAATGTCGGGACGCCCCTGTGCGTGCAGCTCGCTGACCGACCGACGCAGCCGATTGACCGCCTCCATGTCCTCCCGTTTTGCATATCGAACCGTCATTTTACAGTTTCTCCCTTCATCTCTGATCGTACTCTGCCCTATCATAGCCCGAAGCGCGGGATTTGTCAATGCGGAGGTAAAATGTAACCGCTTTCATCCCTCTTTGCCGAAAAGGGGCACTCCGATTGTCACTATTGCACAAACGCTTTTTGCCGAAATTGTATAAATATCCGAAAATAATTTTTCCTATTGACAACGTGAAAGCGTTGGATTATCCTGTAGATGTAAACAAAAGAAAGCGCTTACAGCGTTGTGTTTTTTGAGCAGGTTGATTAGATGAAGCAGGAAGCAAACATTTACGAAATCGCAAAAGAAGCCGGCGTCAGCATCGCGACGGTATCCCGCGTCATCAACCACAGTGCCCCCGTCAGCGAAAAGAGCTATCGGCGCGTCATGAACGCCGTCCAAAAGCTCAACTATGTCCCCAGCGGTACGGCGCGCAGCCTCAGCAAAAGCACCAGCAACTCTGTCGGCGCGGTCATCCCCGACATTAATAACCCCTTCTTCCCGCAGCTTTTGCAGGGTATCACGCGCATCGCCGACGAGCGCGGCTATAACGTGATCCTCTTCAACACCGATGAAAGCTCCCAGCGCGAGCATCAGGTCCTTCGCTCCATGCGTGAGCAGCGTCTGAGCGGCATTATTATCACGCCGGTCTCCGCCGAGGACGAGCTGACGCAGCGCAGTCTGCATGAGTTTGAGTCGCTGGGCGTCCCGGTCGTTCTGCTCGACCGCGAGGTGGACGGCGCCAACTTCGACCGCGTTATCACCGAGGACGATCAGGGCACGTTTGACGCGGTAAATACGCTCATCGCCGCGGGACATACCAAAATTGCAATTATCACGGGTCCCAAGACTTCCCGCCCCGGTCACGAACGACTGAAGGGCTTTCTGCGGGCGATGCAGCAGGCGCAGCTTCCCCTCCCGCAGGAGTACATCCGCGACGGCGACTTTATGGTTGAACGCGCTTACGAGCAGACGATGCAGTTATTTCGCCTGCCGGACCCGCCGACCGCCGTTTTCGCCTCAAACAACTTCACGACCTACGGCTGTCTGCGTGCATTTTCCAAGCTGAGGCTGCGCGTCGGTCGGGATATTTCCCTGATCGGCTTCGACGATATTGACGCCCTCGGCTGGCTGAACTACAACATTTCGGTCGTCAGCCGTGATGTTCCCGAGATGGGGGCGCAGGCGATGGCGCTGCTCCTCGGTCGGCTGGAAGAGGACGGCGCCAGCAGAGAGGGCAGACGCTGCTGCCTGCCGACGGAGCTGATTCTGCGCGGATCGGAGCTTCTGTGCGGCGGCAAAGCAGCCGATGCTGCCCCGAGTATGATTTAAGACAGGCAACAAATGTAGAAAAGGATACGCGTCATCCCGACTACGGTTGCCTTTCTCTTGCACAAAATATGTAAGCCCTTACATATATGTAAAATCCCCGTAAACTTCGATTGGAGGCAACTTTATGAAGGAAAAAGTAACCGTATTCGGCAGCTTTGTCGTCGATCTGATGGCACGCACGCCGCATTTGCCTGTTCCCGGCGAGACAGTAAAGGGCAGTCTCTTTAAGCAGGGTGCCGGCGGCAAGGGCTTCAATCAGGGCATTGCCGCGCATAAGGCAGGCGGCGATGTTGCGATGGTCACAAAGCTCGGCAGAGACAGCCTTGCCAATGTCGCGCTCGACGCGATGGACGCCGTCGGAATGCCGAAGGACTACCTGTTCTATAATGACGAGGTCGCAACGGGCATTGCGCTCATCATGGTTGACGAGAACACGAGTCAGAATGAGATCGTGATCGTCCCAGGCGCGTGCGGAACGATTACGCCGTCGGATATTGAGAAGGTCGCCGAGTGCATCAAGTCGTCGGGCTACCTGCTTTTGCAGCTTGAGGTCAATCAAGACGCGAACGAGCAGGTCGCTGCGCTGGCGAAGGAGAACGGCGTCAAGGTCATCATCAATACCGCGCCGTATCAGCCCGTTACCGACGAATTCCTGAACGGAGCCTGGCTCGTCACGCCGAACGAGGTCGAAGCGGAGGAGCTGACCGGTGTTCCCGTCACGGACCTTGAGAGTGCCGACCGCGCCGCCGCCGTATTCTTCGCCAAGGGCGTACAGAACGTCCTGATTACGCTCGGCAGCCGCGGTGTGTACATCAACACCGAGGGACACTCCGAGATCGTCCCCGCCTACAAGGTCAAGGCGATCGACACCACAGGCGCGGGCGATGCCTTCAACGGTGGACTTCTGACCGCCCTGTCCGAGGGCAGGACGCTGCGCGAAGCCGCTGTCTTTGCCAATGCGCTGGCTGCTCTGTCCGTCCAGCGTCTCGGCACGACGCCTGCCATGCCGACCAGAGAGGAAATCGACGCTTTCTTAGCCGAGCATCACTGACGAACTTTATTTAAGGAGGAAATACAATGCTTAGAGGAATCCCCGATATTATCGGCTCCGACCTGTTAAAGGCGCTCGCCGACACCGGTCACGGCGATCTGATCGTCATTGCCGACCACTTCTATCCCCCCATCACCAAGACCCCGAACGGCGTGAGCATTCAAGCCAAGGGCAACGGCGCGGCGGAGATGGTCGATGCAATCCTGAAGCTGGTGCCGCTGGACGTCGAGTATGAGGAGCACCCCATCCAGTACATGGTCCCCGATGCCGACTCCGGTATCACGCTGGAAAGCTCCCCCGTTTGGGAGGACACCGTTAAGGCGGTCGTCAACAACGGCTACAAAGCCGAGTGTGTCGGTCCGCTGGAGCGCACGAAGTTCTATGAAAAAGCAGCCCACGCCTATCTGACCGTCTGCACCAGCGAGCGTCTGCCCTACGGCTGCATCATCCTGCAAAAGGGCGTTCTGTAACATCGGATGTAATTGCAATAACAGCAATTTCATTATAATTTGAAGGAGGAAAACAAAATGAAGAAACTCATCGCAATGCTTCTGATCGTCGTAATGATCGCAGCGCTGTTTACCGGCTGCGGCGGCGGCAAGGACGACAAGTCCTACAAAATCATCTACGTCACACCGTCCACCGCTTCCGACTTCTGGAGCCAGGTCGAGACCGGCATCAAGCAGGCTCTGAAGGACTATGAAGCCTCCCTCGGCATCAAGATCGAGTACTCCCTGATGGGACCGGCGCAGGAAATCGACGCGGAAGGCTATGTCGCCGCGATGGAGAGCGCCATTGCCGCAAAGCCCGACGCAATCCTGACCGCTACCCTGAACATTGACCCGACCGTTCCCAAGGCTAAGGAAGCGACCGAAGCCGGTATCGTTCTGAACTTCGTCAACTGCGGTCTCGGCAACGGCGACGACGGCAAGAACGCCGACTACTACAACCAGTTCTACTACTGCTCCAACACCACCATCGGCGAAATGGCTGCACAGGCATTCCTCGCTGCGATGGAGAGCAAGGGTCTTTCCACCGAGTCCGGTGTCATCGGTATGCAGATGAACATGGAAAACGCTGCTCTGGACTTCAGAATGCAAGGCTTCCGTGACTACATCGCCGAGAAGGCTCCCGGGATCACCATGACCGACACCGAGTACAACGACAACGATGCGACCAACTCCCAGGGCGACGCCGAAGCCACCATCTCCGCTTACGGCGACGAGCTGATCGGCATCTACGCCGGCAACAACCTCACCTGCGACGGCGTCTGCAACGCGCTGCGTGCTGCCGACCTCAAGGAAGGCGTTGTTTCCGTCGGCGTTGACTCCGACGACGTTGAGATCGCGGCACTCCGCGACGGCTACCTCTCCGCTATCATCGTGCAGGACGCCTTCACGCAGGGCTACAAGTGCATGGAGAACGCCATCCTCACGCTGACGCAGGGCAAGAACCCCGAGTCCGCGAAGCAGGTCAACATTCCTCCTGTCATCGTTACCCCCGAGAACATTGACAGCGAAGAGATTACCTTCATGATGTCCCCGTACGTCAAGTAATTTTCCCAAAGCACCGCTTGGATCGTCCGCCGATGGTCCCCATCGGCAGACACCGAAACCGCTCTGCCGCTCAAAAGCAGAGCCGATAACAGACAAAACGCAGGCTGCCGCCGTGCACTTTCCTTTCCATCACGGCGGCAGCCCACTCCCAAAGGAACGAGGGTGCTACATTGCAAGATTTGATTTTGAAAATTGAACACGTCAGTAAGTTCTATCCCGGCGTGACGGCGCTCAACGACGTCAGCTTCACGCTGAAAAAGGGTGAGGTTCGGGCGCTGGTCGGAGAAAACGGCGCGGGAAAGTCCACTCTGATTAAGTGCATTATGGGCGTCGAAAAGCCCGAAGAAGGCACAATCCAAATGGAATACAACGGCGAATGGATCGTCAACAACAGCGCCGTTGACGCGCAGGCGCACGGCGTGTTTGCAAACTATCAGCACGTCAACATCGCGCCCGACCTGAGCATTGCCGAGAACTACTTCCTCGGACGCCAGCCCAAGACGCGGCTGGGTATCGTCGATTGGAAGAAGATGGCACGCGACAGTCAGGCGATCATTGACAAATTTGAGATGGGCGTCAACCCGCTGGAAAAGATCCGCGAGCTGCCGATCGCAATGCAGGCAATGGTCACGATCAGCAAGATCTCTGTGAATAAGGATATACGGCTTGTCATTTTCGACGAACCCACCGCGCTGCTCGAAAATGAAAAGGTTGAAATATTGTTCCGCTTCATCAAGGAGCTGAAAAGTCAGGGCGTCAGCATTATCTACATCTCCCACCGTCTGGAGGAGATTATGGATATTTGCGACACGGTCACCATCCTCAAGGACGGCACCTACGTTGACACGAAGGACATCTCCGAGGTCACGAAGGACAGTCTGATCTCCATGATGGTCGGTCGCCAAATGTCCGATATTTACAATATTGAGCACTACGCCACCGACGAGGAGCTGCTGCGCATCGAGGGCTTCACCGACTCAAAGAACTTCAAGGATGTCAGCTTCTCGCTGCATAAGGGCGAGATTTTGGGCTTCGCGGGCTTGGTCGGTGCAGGGCGAAGCGAGGTCATGCGTGCCCTGACCGCCGTCGAACGCAGGCTCAGCGGCGATGTCTATCTGCACGGCGAGAAGGTCACGATCAAAAGCCCCTCCGACGCGCTGCAAAAGGGCATCGGCTTCCTGACCGAGGACCGTCGCGCGGACGGCTGCGCCCTGAAGCTCGATATTAAAACAAACATCAACATGAGCTCCTATGACATGATCAGCAAGGCGGGCTTCCTCAGTCCCCCGACCGAGCGCCGACGCGCCGAGGATTATTCCAAGCGCGTCAATGTCAAGACTCCGTCGATCTCCCAGCTCGTCGGCAATCTCTCCGGCGGCAACCAGCAGAAGGTCGTTATCGCAAAGCTCCTTTGCCGCGATCCCGAGATTCTGATCTTCGACGAGCCGACCGTCGGCATTGACGTCGGCGCAAAGCAGGAGATCTTCAAGCTCATCGAGCAGTTGACCGCGCAGGGGCGCGGCGTGATTCTGATTTCGTCCTACCTCCCCGAGGTCATGGGACTTTCGGATCGGCTGATCGTCATGGCGCAGGGTAAGATCACCGCCGAATACGACAAAGAAGCACTCAAGACGCTGACCGAGGCAGATGTGCTCCGCATGGCGTCCATTGAAGAATAAGAGGAGAGAAGATTATGTCTGTGTTAACAAAAAACTCCCGTCAAAACAGTAACAGTCTGCTCCGCCGCATGACCAAGCGCTCGGAGTTCACGATCGGACTGGTCGTTCTGCTGCTGTTCGTGCTTGCCTCCGTCGGCACCAGCACCTTCTTCAGCACCTACAACCTCATGAACCTGACCAAGCAGGGCGCGATCGTCGGCGTTCTTGCCGTCGCGCAGACGCTGGTCATCATCACCGGCGGCATCGACATTTCCGGCGGTGCGATCGCGGGTCTCGGCTGTATGTCCATGGCGCTGCTGATGCAGGGCAGAGGCAGCGAGCGGCTCGGTCTTGCGCTGGTCGTCAACTTCGTGATCTGCATTCTCTGCGGCTTTATCAACGGCGTTATCATCTTCGACCTGAAGGTCCCTGCCATGATCGCGACTCTCGGTACGCAGACGATCTACCGCGGCATTCTGAAGCTCCTCTGCGCCGGCAACTCCGTCACCTTCTTTGAGCCGGACGGCTCCACCTTCGTCGGACTTTTCGAGAGCATCGGCAACTACAACGTTTTCGGTGTGCTTCCCGTGCTGGCTTGTATTTGGCTGGTCGTTGCGATCGTCGCCTTCCTGCTGCTGCGCTACACCGTGTTCGGCAGAAACCTGTTCGTCATCGGCTCCGGTATTGAGGTCGCCCGTCTGAGCGGCGTCAAGGTCCGCAAGACCTTCTATTTAGTCTATTCCCTTGCCGGTCTTGTCTACGGCATCGGCGCCGTCATGTTCGCCGGTCGTGTGCTGCGTGCAATGCCCGGCTCCGGCGAAGGCTATGATATGAACGCCATTGCCGCAGCGGTTATCGGCGGCGCTTCCCTCTCGGGCGGCCGCGGTGCGATCACAGGCACCTTCGTCGGCACGCTGCTGATGGCAATTATCGACAACGCAGGCAAGGCGTTCCTGATTAACCCCTACATCTTGGAGATCACCACCGGCGTCCTCATCATTATCGCCGTCGCGATGGACATGATGAAGACCCGCAAAAAGGCATAATCCGCGTTTGCGTGTTTTCTTGTTCCCCCCTGTTCTCCCCCCCTCGAGCCGTCGGACCGTCACATCCGGCGGCTCACCTTTATTGTTTGGCAGAAAATAGGGGTGGAAAAAGCAGCAGCCGTATGTTATAGTATACCGAGCAGGAGGAGACGGAGCGGTCCGCGCGGATTTGCCCCGCAAAACAGCAGAACATGAACAGAAAAAATGTCTCGTTGACCGAAGGGTCCATCTGGAAAAATCTGACGCTTTTTGCCATTCCCATTCTTTTGGGACAGGTTTTTCAGCAGCTTTATAATACCGCCGACGCGTGGATCGTCGGTCACTTCCGCTCCAACTCGGAATATGCGGCGGTGACCTCTACGGGAAGCCTTGTCTTTCTTCTGATCGGCTTCTTTTCGGGCATTGCCGTCGGCGCAGGCGTCGTTATCGCCCGCTACTACGGCGCGAAGGACCGCAAGAAGCTTGACAGCGCCATCCACACCACCGTCGCCTTCGGTCTGATCTGCGGCGTTGTGCTGAGCGTGATCGGCGTTCTGCTGACCCCGACCCTGTTGGAGCTGATGCAGACCGACGAGAGCTACTTTCAATACTCCGTCGAGTACTTCCGCTACTACTTCCTCGGTGCGCTGTCCATCGTCATGTACAACCTCGGCATGGGTATTCTCCGCGCCGTCGGCGACAGCAAGTCCCCGCTGTACTACCTGATCTTCTCGTCGCTGGTCAATATCGGGCTGGACTACCTCTTTGTCGGCGTGTTCGACTGGGGCGTTTGGTCGGCGGCGCTTGCGACCTCGATCTCACAGCTTCTGAGCGCCGTACTGTGTATTATCCGACTGGCAAAGGGCGGCGAGGACTACAGCTTCAGCTTCCGCCGTCTGCGCATCGAGGGACCCATGCTGCGCGAGGTCATTCGCTACGGGCTGCCCTCCGGTATTCAGAATTCCATTATCGCCTTTGCCAATGTCGTTGTCCAGTCGAACATCAATATGTTCCACGAAGACACCGTTGCCGGCTGCGGCACTTATTCCAAGCTTGAGGGCTTCGCCTTCCTGCCCATCACCTGCTACACCATGGCGCTGACCACCTTCGTCAGCCAGAATCTCGGTGCAAAGCAGCACGAGCGCGCGAAGAAAGGCTCTGTGTTCGGCATTGTGAGCTGCGTCATTATGGCGGAGCTGATCGGCGTTGTCATGCTGCTGTTTTCGCGCCCGCTGCTCTCCTTCTTCACCAAGAATGAGGCGGCGATTGACGTCGGGCAGCGGCAGATTCAGGTCGAGGCGCTGTTCTTCTGTATGCTGTCGTTTTCCCACTGTATCGCGGCGATCATGCGCGGCGCGGGAAAACCGCTGATCCCGATGTTCGTAATGCTGGGCGCGTGGTGCGTGCTGCGCGTCGCCTATATCAGCATCGTCGTACCGATCGTCGGCGAGAGCTGGGTCATTTTCTCGGCATACCCGCTGACATGGACCGTCAGCAGCATCGTTTTCCTGATTTTCTATCTCAAGAGCGACTGGATCCACGGGTTTGACAAAAAAGCCGCCATTGAACAACAATAAAATACACAAAAGCCTTCGGCACCGCCGAAGGCTTTTTGTCAGACTGTCAAAGAAGTTCAGTTTGTCATTGCGAGACCCTGAAAGGGTCGTGGCAATCTCGCAGAATTGTTCTGAAA
>OLSB01001740.1_pt1 | contig 19783 bp, 24 predicted proteins | sample 1672071 | NCBI WGS metagenome assembly OLSB01 (sample SAMEA3136642, study PRJEB25190) | human gut metagenome | biome: human gut; feature: human-associated habitat; material: faeces | place: Austria | collected 2013 | reverse complement strand
GAATATGCTTGAAATTACAATTAATTCTATTAGATGATTTATTTTATCGAGGAACCCCACCAGGAACAGGTGTATACATGCTAGATTTCCTTTTAGCATTTATTGATACATCACCATATATTTTGCCATTCACCTTATTAATACCCACATCTACAATAATTACTCCATCTTTAACCATGTTTTCCTTAATTAAATTTTTCTTACCTACCGCAACAATTAAAATATCAGCACTTCTTGTATAATCCCCTAAATTCTTTGTTTTACTATGGCATATTGTAACCGTAGCATCTTTTTTCAAACATTCTTGGAATACTGGTTTTGCAACCAAATCACTTCTTCCTACAACAACCACATGTTTACCCTTAAGCTTTATCTTATAAAAATCAAGTAAATACATAATTCCCTTAGGAGTACAAGGAACAAAACCATCATTACCATTTATCACATGCCCAATATTAATATCAGTTAAACCGTCCACATCTTTTAAATAACTAATCTTATTTAAGATATTTCTCTCATCATACATATCAGGCATCGGTAACTGGCAAATAATTCCATCAACAGTACTATCATTATTTAACTCATTTATCTTATCAACAATTTCCTTCTCACATCTGCCCTCTTCATAGTAGTAATGCCTAAAATTCATCCCTATATATTTACAAGCATTCTCTTTATTTCTAATATATATATTACTAGCATCATTATTGCCCACACTAACAACACACAAAGAAGGCTTATTATTACATAATTCTATTTCATTCTTTAATTTATTCTTAATTTGTAAACTTACTTTTTTACCATCCATTATCATTTTAATCACCACAAATAATATACTAAAAAAAATTAAAAAATCAATTAATTTCATTTTTTCTACTAGTCTTTGAAACTAAATTAACAGGTAATTTCATTTTCATAAGCACTACTTCATTAATCATATCGTTAACCATTTCATCAAACAAATACTCCTTAAACACATAAATCATCTCCTAACAAATCAATATTACCACTTTTAAAAATAAAATACATCACATTCGACAAATAATCTAATATTTAGAACCAATTCTACATACTATAATGTATTTTATCACAAACTTTTCTCAAAATATGGACTTTATCGCATATATTTGGTATAATTTTTATGGTGATAAAAAATGCGTACTATGAATTATACAAAACAAAAAAATAATTACATCAACTATGCTAATCGTGGTATGCAACTAGAAAATGATATTAACGAAACAAATCTATATTATAAGAACTTTGATATTGCATTAATCTATAAAAAACCAACACCAATCAAAATTATTAAAATGGAATATCCTTATAAAATAAAAGAAGGAATATTTGAAACACCATCAACCCTAGATTATAATGGTATTTACAAAGGCAAATACCTAGACTTTGATGCCAAAGAAACTAATAGCAAAACTAGTTTCCCTATTTCTAATATTCATAAGCACCAAATAGAACATATAAAAAAAGTTATATTTCACCAAGGTATTTCATTTATTATAGTAAGTTTCACATCACTAAATGAAATTTATCTATTATTTGGAAAAGACTTATTAGCCTTTATAAATAACAATAAAAGAAAATCTATACCATACAGTTATTTCAAAGAAAAAGGACATTTAATTACCTTAAAATATGCCCCAAGAATTGATTATTTAAAAGTAATAGATAAATATATGGAGGTAGAATGAAAAAATATATTAATAGAATTAAAAATAGACTTATTAAAACAAAATATTATCTTATTACCAAGATAAAAACATTACAAACTAAAGACTATATAATCATCAGTGCTTATTTAATACTAAGTATAGCCTCATATATATTACTTAAAAATTTTAGATTAATAATACTACTTACAATAATAATCTTAGCATATTACATTGGAGGATATATTATGAAAAAAAAGAATAAAAAAGAAAAGAAGAAAAAATCTAGTATTTGGAAAAATATATTAATTATTTGTTTATTTCTAGCAATATTCATGATTGTTGCATTTGGAATTTTTTGTGCTTATATTGTACTCACCACAGAAACATTCGATCCTAATAAACTAACTTCTCGTGAATCTAGTATCATATATGATATAGAAGGTAACGAAATATACACTTTAAGTAACAATCAAAATGATGATGTTGAAAAAAGAATTAAAATTACATATGATGATTTACCTCAAGTTTTAGTGGATGCTCTTATTGCTACAGAAGACTCAAGATTCTTCCAACATAAAGGTGTTGACCTTGCTCGTTTCCTAAAAGCATCCATTTATCAATTACTTGGCCGTGATGCCGGAGGAGCTTCAACATTAACCATGCAAGTATCTAAAAATAGCTTTACAAATACAACGAGCACTGGTATAAAAGGTATTATTAGAAAATTTAGAGATATTTATATATCCGTATTTCAAATAGAAAAGAAATATACTAAAGAAGAAATAATTGAATTTTATTTTAATAATAACCTTCTTGGAGGTATTAACTTTGGTGTCGAACAAGCAAGTGAATATTATTTTGGAAAAAGTGCCAATGAACTTACACTAGCCGAGGCTTCCCTACTTGTAGGTATGTATCAGTCGCCTAATGCTTATAATCCTTATAATCACCCTGAAGCTGCTACTAAAAGAAGAAATACTGTTTTAAAATTAATGGTAAGACATGGTTATATTACAAAAGAAGAAGCAGCAATTGCTAACGCAATACCAGTAGAAAGCCTTGTTGTTAGAGACAGTGAAAACAAATCTTCAACCATACCATATCAAGGATACATAAACATGGTTATTGAAGAAGCCCAAAAAATTACTGGCAAAGATCCTAACACTACTCCAATGAAAATATACACTGCCTTAAATACTAATATGCAACAAACAATTGATGATATCATGTCAGGCAAAATATATACTTGGGATACCGAAAAAGTACAGTCCGGTATTGCCATTGTTGATGTTAACACAGGTGAAATTGTCGCAGTAGGAGCAGGAAGAAATAAAGGTCCACGTGATTATAACCTAGCCACAACAGCAAGAAGAATGCCAGGTTCAACCGCAAAACCTCTATTTGACTATGCACCAGCCATTGAATATGAAAACTATTCAACATATACATTATTTAACGACGAACCATGGTCATATAGTAATGGTATTGAAGTAGGAAACTGGGATGGAAAATATAAAGGACTAATGACAATGAAATATGCTCTAAGCGTATCAAGAAATATACCAGCCCTAAAAACATTCCAACAATTAAAAAGCAAAGACATTCTAAACTTTGTAACTAGCTTAGGCATTAAACCCGAAATAGAAAACGGTTCCATCCACGAAGCCCACTCCATTGGAGGATTTACTGGAGTTACACCGCTTGAACTAGCCACAGCCTATGCATCATTTGCCAACGGTGGTTACCACATACAATCACATAGTATCAAAAAAATAGAATACATCGAAACTAAAGAAGTAAAAGAATTTAAATACAAAAAAACAAGAGTAATGTCTGATTCTACTGCCTACTTAATAACAAATATGTTAGAATATGCCGTCAACTATGGATTTAATGGAGGCGCTAAAGTATCAGGCGTAGCTGTGGCTGCAAAAACAGGTACAACCAACTATAGTGATGCAGATATTAAAAGATTAGGCTTAAGCAAAACAGCCATCCCAGATTTATGGACCGTAGCCTATACCCCTGAGTATTCAATCGCGGTATGGTATGGTTATGAAAAAGCCGACTCAGAAAATCATTTAAAAAACAGTAACAACACACCAAAAGACAAAATAATGAAAACAGTTATGACAGCCATTCCAAAAACAGGATCTAAATTCAATATCCCATCAAGCGTTATCAAAAGTAAAGTAGAAATGGGAACATGGCCAGCTCAACTACCAAGCGATTATACTCCAAGTGCCTTCATTACAGAAGAATGGTTTGTTAAAGGAACAGAACCAACCGAAGTATCAGAAAGATTCGCTAAACTAGAGGATGTAAAATCACTAGAAGCCAAATACAGCAAAACTAACAACACCATAAAACTTACATGGGAGCACACAACTCCAAACGTTCTTTCCACTTCATACTTAACTTCATATTTTAATCAAAACGTCTTTGGTAATGAATCTGCTAAATATTTACAAGAACGTCTAGATTACAACAGTGGCACCTTAGGTACATTAAAATATCACATCTACTTAAAAGATGAAAGCAATCTAAAAGAAATAGCATCAACAACTAATAAAGAGTACACCTACAAAATATCTATAAGCGATGCAAATACTCTAACATTTGTAGTTAAAGTTGAATATGAATATTTCAAAAGCAATGCCTCAAATGGTGTAACTAAAGAAATAAAAATCGATTCATCATCCATACCAGAAGAAGACAGTATCGTTATGAAACTTATCGGTGATGAAATAGTTAACATCAAAAAAGGTGAAACATACAAAGAACCAAACCCAGGTATCAGTATCACCGAAGATAATATTAGCATCTATAACATATGCACCATAAATATTACTGTTCAAACCAACAACAAAACTAAATCAGTTGCAAATAGTAAAGAAGTAAGTAATTACATAAACGAAGCCGAAGCAGGAACCCATTACATTAAATATACTGTCAAATACGATGGAAAAACTTATACCAAAACAAGAACAGTAAACATAACTCAATAAAACAGGTATCACTTACCTGTTTTTCTTTTATAATTACAAAAATCTTTTATCTTACATTCACTACATAAAGGACTAATTGCCTTACACTTATATCTGCCAAACAAAACCAATTGATGATGAGTACGATTCCACCTTTCACGCGGTACCTTTTTCATTAGTTTTTTCTCAACATCCAAAACACTATCCTTACTCTTACTAACACCCAACCTTTCACTTACCCTTTTTACATGAGTATCTACGGCCATCGCTGGTTCATCAAACAAATTAGCTAAAACAACGTTACAAGTCTTATGACCAACACCCTTAATACCTTCCAAAAATTTTCTATCATTTGGCACATAACCACCATATTCATATATACTCTTAGCTATTTCTTTAACAAACAACGCCTTCTTATGATAAGTTCCTATCTCTCTAATAATATCTTCAATATCATTCACATTAGCATTCATTAATTTTTCTAAATCATCATACTTTTTAAACAAAACAGAAGTAACCTTATTAACTTTTTTATCGGTAGTCTGAGCACTAAGTGAAACAGCAATTAAAAACTCATAATCCTTATTATAATTAAGTTCACACTTTGCAATAGGAAACAAATAATCTAAATAAGCATAAATATTCTCATTCATCTAACCAATTATAATCAAAAACATCAACATCCTCACCTTTTTTCTTGCGAAATCGTTCCTTGTCCTTAATTACATCCTCCTTTGTCTTAATATTCTTCCTCTTCCATTCATATAATATTTTCTCAATATACCTTAACCCAGTTGCTCCATTATAAACAGCTTCCTTCAAAGCCTCAATAATAAGCTCATTATTTATATTAGAATTTACCCATCCCTTAATAATCTCATATTCCATTGGGGACAAAGTTCTCCCAAACTCTTTTTCGAAAATACCATAAATACTATCATCTTCCTCATCAACACAAATAGCACTTTTATCAATAGCAAGACCGAGTAACTTACTATAAAGCAAATCTAAAGAAATATATTCCTCACTCTTACCATGACCATTCTTCTTAATATCTATAGAAATAATCCTCTTATCACATAAATTAGATATTATTTCCATAACTTTAAACTTATCCATATCTAAATCTAGTGCTATCTTATTAGGATCATAACTGCTCTCATCACTCTCATTAATAATCATAATTAAAATAATTAATTCCTCTTCAGTTAAATTAAGTTTCTTATAATTATAAAACAAAATATTTGGTACCATCATTGGCCTATTCTTAATAAGTTCAATAATTAAATTACTGTTATTCATAAGTTACCTCCTAATTTCTATTTCATTAATAAGTTTACCATCTTCTATATCATAATAACTATAAACTAAATAATAAGTATCCATAGACTGTCCTTCATACATAAGCATATTTCTTTTATAAACAATATCATACTTATCATAATTAATATTACCACGTTCTTTTTCTAAAACCAACTCATACTTATCATCAAAAACATATACTTTATCTTTAGTTAATACTACGTAATGATAGTTACTTTTATTAACATAAACAATATTTTTAATTTTTGTCTTATTGCTTACTTCATTAATTAAATCGCCATCGTAATTACCAACTATAAAATATAATAAACCCCAAAATAAAGCAAATAACAAAACAATTACAATTACTATTTTTTTCCATATACGCATACTAATCACTTAAGAATATTTTACCAAAGATATTAAAAAATGTCTAACTAATTAGACACCTTTTATACACAAATTATTCACTCGTATTTTTCTTTTATATAACTAACAATTTCTTCATATTCATTAATAACATTTCCATATATAATATCTTTTTCTAAATTATCCATAATCTCCTTTAAATATGAAGAAGGCTTTATATTTAAGATACTAGCAATTTCTATAGGATGTATCTTAATATCACTCTTTGATAGTATTGGAAAATTCTCTCTAATAACATTTATTTCCTTTTTATCAATTCCCTTAATATCCGCACATATAGTAGAAATATATAAACCATATTTATAAACATTATATTTATCTAATAAATCTAGTTCCAATAATTCCCTAACCTTCTTCATCTGTAATTTTTCCAACTTAGTAAAAGGATATAAATTATCCACATCCAATTGACTCCATATACCAACAATATTATCACAAACAATAACATCTTTTAACTTAGGAATACTTAAATATTTATCTAAACCTAAATTAAGAATTAACTTAATACCCTTTTCCCTATTGCTACTAGAGAATATCTTATCTAATTCCTCTTTTTTTCTATTATAAGATAGATTCTTTAACAAATAACCATATTTCTTTAAATAAATCATAGTCCTATCATCTATCTTAAAATCAAGTATAGTAGAAAACCTAATTGCTCTTAAAATACGAAGTGAATCCTCCTTTATTCTATATCTAGGATTGCCGACAGTTTTAATAATATGATTATCTATATCACATCTTACACGAAGCAAATCAATAACATTATTATTACTATCAATACATAAAGTATTCATTGTAAAATCTCTTCTTAATAAATCCTTTTTTAAACTATTAATATATTTTATTTTTATTGGTTTTCGATTATTCTCATACTTTATATCTTTTCTTAAAGTAGTAATATCAAAAAAACACTTTTTATAAACAACAACAACAGAACCATAAGTATTATTAGGAATATTCTTGACATTAAATAAGTTAATTATATCCTTAGGTGTAGCACTTGTACATATATCAATATCAGTAGACTTTCTTCCTAAAATATAATCTCTTACAAAGCCACCCACAATATATGCCGTATAGCCATTACTTTCAAATATCTTTAAAATCTCAATTGCCTTCTCTAACATTAATTTATCACCTTTTCAAAAAAAAACCTTTAAGGTTTAGTTTAAAGATTCTTTTAATTTGCTACCTGCTTTAAAACCAGCTACAACTGAAGCAGCAATTTTAACTGGTTCACCAGTTTGAGGATTACGTCCAGTTCTAGCAGCTCTCTTTTTAGCGGTGAAAGTACCAAATCCAACTAAAGTAACTTTCCCTTCTTTCTTTAATCCTTTAGAAATTCCTTCTACCATTGCATCTAATGCTCTAGCCGCAGCAGCTTTTGATAAATCAGCATTTTCAGCAATGAATTCTACTAATTCTTGTTTTGTCATTTTCTAACCTCCATTATTTTTTAATAAGCATATGACATCAATAACATATCCTTACAACATAAAGATACCACGAAACATAAGTAAAATCAAGTTTTTTTTACACTATTTTACAAAAAAAAGCTAAATAACGATAGCAATCATATTATTTGAGCCTTTATTAACTATTTTAGATAATGTTGTTCTTAATTTATATCTTATATTTTCAGGCATAATCGATAATTTTGCTTGAATTCCTTCCTGAACAATAACATCTAAACTTCTACCAAATATTTCACTTTTCCATATATCATTACTCTCCGGATCTTTCATTAAATAATTAATTAATTCCTTAGACTGTAATTCAGAACCTATAATCGGTTCAAATGTACTTTCAACATCAACTCTAATCATATGAATAGATGGGGCTATTGCCTTTAACTTAATCCCATATCTTGAACCTTGTTTAATTACCTCAGGTGTATCTAATTTCATATCCGACAAAGTTGGTGAAGCAATACCATACCCCGTTTGTTTTACCATCTTCAAAGCTCCTTTAATTTGATCATATTCCATTTTAGCAATACTTAGTTCCTGAAATAAATTAAGTAAACTAGCTTTCGATGTAATATTAACTCCAATAATCTCATTTAAAACTTGATTATATAAACCACTTGGAGCCTCTAAATTAATTATAACTTCACCAGTGGACGCATCTACCTCTGCGATATAGGATTTACTAATACAATCACAATCATTAAAATGACTAGTAATACTTTCAATATCCCTTAATTTATTAACCTCAATAACACTTTCTTTAATCTTATCAATATACATTTTCTTTAAACTATGATTATGATTTAAAATTGCTATCCACTCAGGCATATTAACCTTAACCATTGAAATAGGGAATTCATATAAAGCCTCTTTTAAAATCATGTACATATCCTTCTCTTGCATAGACTCTACATTCATAGGCATAACAGGAACATTATAAGTTTCCTTTAAATTTAAAGCCATTTTCTCCGTTTCAGGTAACATAGGATGAGCAGAATTTAAAATAACAATAAAAGGTTTCCCAATTTCTTTTAGTTCTTCAATAACTGTTTTCTCTGCCTCGATATAATCAGCACGTGGAATTTCTCCAATAGAACCATCCGTAGTCATTACAATACCAATTGTTGAATGATCTTTTATTACCTTCTTTGTCCCTATTTCAGCAGCCTCTACAAAAGGAATAGCCTCATCATACCAAGGTGTCCTAACTAATCTAGGACCATTTTCATCCTCATAACCCTTCGCCGCAGGAATAACATAACCAACACAGTCAACCATTCTAATATTTGCAGTAAAATCACCAACATTTATTTTAGCTGCTGTCCCAGGAACAAACTTAGGCTCAGTAGTCATAATAGTTTTACCTTGAGCCGCCTGTGGTAATTCATCTAAAGCTCTTTTCCTCTCATATTCATCTTGAATATTAGGAACAACTAAAGTTTCCATAAATCTTTTAATAAATGTACTTTTCCCAGTCCTAACAGCTCCTACTACACCTAAATATATATCCCCGTCAGTCCTTTTAGCAATACTTTTTATAACTTCTATCTTTTCCATAAAATACCTCACTCTCTTATCACTAAATATTATGAACAAAAAAAATAAATATGAAAAAAAAAGATACTTTTTAAAAGCATCTTAAATAACATATAAAAATATTTAAAAAAAAATATAAACATCCACCCCATAATAATATACAAAAACATAGATAATTTTTAATATTTATTTAAATCAACAACATTTAAAACTATACCAATAATAACATAATCCATCCAACATTCTTAAGAAAAACCACTAAAACAGATGGTGTATAAATACCCACAATAAGCAAAGAAATACTACAGTGGTCAATGATAATTTTTACTCAATTTAACTAAATTTTCTACCCTTTCACTAAAGAATATACCTTTTAAACATATTAAGATAATTCAGTAACACCATCGTTATTAAACTTAGAAATACCAACCAAATATAATTTTGAAAAATTAATCCCTAATAATCCACGATGAAAATAACTAAATACCTTGCTTCTTCTTTAACGAAGTAATAAATATCGTATTTTTATTATCAAGAATACTATCTATAATAACATTCTCTATCTTAATCTTAATTATCTTATCAACTTTTCTAGCTCCAAAATCATAATAATTAGAAAGCTCTATAATTTCATTAATAACATTCTTACTTATTTTTATAGTAACATTTGAATACTTTTTCTTTAAATTGTTTATTTTATTCTTAATAATAACCCTAATATTCTCTTCAGTTAAATGATTAAATAAAATAATATTATCAATACGATTAACAAAAGACAAACTGAGTTCATTTTTAAGTTCAGTTAAAATAGTACTTTCCGTTTTATTATTAAAACCAACATTATTTTTTTCATACCCAATATTGCTAGTCATAATAATAATATTATTATTAAACTTAATCATATTTCCCTTAGAATCTTTAATTAAACCATCATCTAATATCTGATAAAAAAGATTAATTACCTGAGGATGAGCCTTTTCTATTTCATCTAAAAGAATAACACTATAAGGTTTATTTTTAATTTCCTCTAAAATATTTTTATTATCATCATATCCTAAATATCCAGGTGCCGAACCCAATATCTTATTTACCGAAGTAGCATCAGCATACTCACTCATATCAAGCCTTATTAAATTCTTACCACCTACTAAAAAATCAGCATATATTTTAGATAAAGCCGTCTTGCCAGTACCACTTGGACCCACAAAAAGAAATGAACTACATTTATTTTCACTCTTATAACCAAACTTAATACGCTTAGTAATATCTATTAAATTCTTAATAGCTTCATCTTGACCAACAAAATTATCACGCAATTGCTTTTCAATATTTTTAACTACCTTAACATCATCCTTTAAAATCTCATAAACAGGTATTTGAGTCTTAGTATGAATAACATTAGCCACATCTTCTATAGAAACTATTTTATTTTTCCTAATTGAATTAAGTAATAAATTATCTAATTTCTCTTGCAATACTATTTCTTTTTTACGATAAGTATACGCCTTATCAATATTATTTTCAATAATATAACTATTTTTTAACTTAGCAAGTTTATCTATCTCTAATTCTAAAGAAGTAATCTCTTTATCTATTTTAGTTTCTTTAATGCTAACCTTAGAACACGCTTCATCCATAATATCAATTGATTTATCAGGTTCACTTCTATCATAAATATATTTTGCTGATAACTTAACAATCTCATCTAACAATTCAGGTGGTAATATTACATTATGAAACTTCTCATATATTGGCTTTAATTTAGTAAGTATTTCTAAAGTTTTCTCATAACTAGGTTCTTCAATATTAACTTTTTGAAATCTCCTTTCCAAAGCTTTATCCTTTTCAATAAATTTTTTATATTCTTCCACCGTAGTAGCCCCGATACACCTTAAATGTCCACGTGCCAAAGCAGGTTTTAAAATATTAGAAGCATCAATTGCTCCTTCTGCACCGCCTGCCCCAACAAGAGTATGAATCTCGTCAATAAATAAAATAATATCATCATTCGTTTCAATTTCATTCAGTATTTTTCTCATTCTTTCTTCAAATTCGCCACGATATTTAGTCCCCGCAACTGTTGTAGCCATATCCAATGATATAATTTTTTTGTTTTTTAAATAATCAGGCACTTCATTTGTTACAATACGCTTTGCAAGTTCCTCCACTATTGCTGTTTTACCAACACCAGCATTACCAATCAAAATAGGATTATTTTTAGTACGACGACAAAGAATTTCTAAAATACGTTCAATTTCTTTTTCCCTATCAATTACTGGATCAGTTAAATTACTCATAACCTTTTCATTTAAATTAATACCCAATTCTTCAATTAACAATTTCCTATTCTTTTTAGGTTTAGCCTTCTTTATCAAAGAAGTAGCAAATTCCTCATACATCGCATTAATATCAATACCCATACTCAAAAATATCCTAATTGCAACCCCTTCTCCTTCTTCTAACAAAGAAGAAAATAAATGCTCAGTAGTAACTAAACCATCATTATTATCTTTACTATCTAATATTGCAGAGTTTATAACCTTTTTCAAAAGAGGAGTATATAGAAATAAGGAATCATCTTTTTCACCTATTCCCAATACTTTAATTATTTCTTTTTTAAATATTTCATAATCTAAATGATAACTACTTAATTTTTCCTTAATTTTTTCACTATGATTTAACATAGATAACACCAAATGCTCAGTCCCAATATAAGGATGCTTTAATTCTAACATCTCTAATTTTGCTTTTACTAATATATTTTGTGCTTCTTCACTAAAATTACCAAACATAAAAATACCCTCCTTATACATTATTCTATGTATATATTGGGTATTTTACCATTTTTTTAAACATTAACTAAATTATTAATAGAATACATAAAATTACAAATATTACAATTAATAATTCTAAAGCTAAACGCCAAATAAATTTAAACCATTCTTTGTATGGAACATTTAAATAAGTTAAAGCCACTACAAGAATAACACTTGTTGGAGCTATTAACATAGTTAAATAATATAAACTTTGGAACATTACCGCAAGGACTGGATTAACTGCTGTATCAGTTATTTGTTCCATAAGTGGACTTAGCACTCCTACAATTGTATAGAAATAATCAACATGTAAGAAACTACCAATTACCACAAGAATAGAAGATAAAGCAACATTAAATCCACCAGTTAGATCAACTGTCCATTTAACAATATTTGTCATAAATCCATTATTAAATACAAACACTAAAACAGCTAAAGCTAATATCATCATTGAGGCTGTTGGAACCATTTTTCTCATTCCCTCAACAAAACCATTTAAAGCATCTTCAAGTTTTACTCTATAAATAATGGCTATAGTTATTGTAGCTACTACAAGTAAGTTAATAGTCATTAATTGATTACCTACATTACCGATTGATAACCAATTACCTAGTGCTGGAAATGTATTAGAAATAATATTTCCAAAAACAGAAAACTCGCCAATTTTAATGCCTAAAATCCAATCATGAAACTTATTAAAGATATCTAATCCAAATAATGAATTCCATGGTGTTAAACCTAAAATTAAGAATAAAATCACAACACTAAATACTGTTATTAAAGGCCATACTTTAATATTTTTATAACTACCCTTAACTTCAGTAATTAAAATGTCTGTATCATCTTTAATTTCATATTTAACCTTTTTTTCTTCTACTGATTTAATATGTTTAAATACATATAAAATTAGTAAACCTACCGCAATAACTAGTAAGAATATCTTAGGAAATATATTAGAATACTTTTCGATATCTAACAAATCTTCAAGTGTTATTAAACTAAATGTATATGAATTAAAATCTACAAAAGTTACAAAAATTCCACCTAATAAACCAACTAGAATTGCTCCAATTGTTGAAGCAAGTGCCACTAATTTATCATAACCCATTAACAATATAATTGATATTACAAATGGTACAAAGATAAAAAGTGGTAATGAAATGCCAGTTAAAGACGCAATAAGAGCAAAAATAATTATTACTGCTACTAAAAAATTTTTATTATCTTTATATTTAGTAACAATAGAATCAATTAATTTCTTATATGCACCAGTTTTATTTAGAATACCATAGAAACCACCAATTAATAAGATTAAAACGATAGTATCAGTAAAATAAGACAAAGTTTGAGCAATACTTATAACTGCGGTACCTATCCCTAAATAATTTCTTTCACCACTAGAACCTGGTATAGCAAATGTTAATATCATTGCCAATAGTAATGTTCCAGCAATTAGTTTAAATAATCCATTTTTTTTCATATTTTCCTCCCATACTAATTATAACACTTTCAAGTATTTTTTCAATATATTGTGTAAAATATATGTAAAATTAATAAATATATTTAAAAAGTTGCTAACACTTGATAAAAATTTCCATAACAAACAAAATAACACCTAATATATAACAATTAAAAATAAGCCTAAAAATATTAATGAAATTACAATTTTCTTAAATGTTTACGTGATAAAAACAAGAGATAAAAGTGAATAACTATGACGAAATTAAAAATATATATGATAATAATTTTATTTATAAATTTAATTTTTATCTTTTAAGTCCATTTGTATTGTTCATTTGTTGGTTTCTCATAATAATTTGATTTCTAATACTTTTTAAGATTATTTCTGCATTAATTCTTTCATCAAACGAATTATCTTTTAAACTAATTTGTTTCAATATTTTTTTCATTTCATCTGTGTTTGAGCAACCTGATAATGATTGAATAATTAAATCAAAATTTGGTTGACCATTTAATATTTTCATATATTGTTGATAAATATAATTAATTTGATTCATTTGACTTTCTGTTAGTTTTCTAAATGGATCAAGACTATTTATTGTATTTGTTTCTTCATCATATTCAATAATATCACCTAAAAAACGAATTTCATTTCCATTATATTTAGGTTCAACTTTTTTCATCATAATGCCAGCTACATCACAGATAGTTACTGATAAATAACTAACATATACATATCCATCAACTTCTGGATTTTTATAAATAATATTTTTTGTTCCAGGGCCTGAAAGCTCAACTTTATCTATAATTCCTATTTTTTTCATAAAATTTCCTCCACACATCAATTATACCACATTTTCTAAATTTATTAGTAATATAGTGTAATTATTTTAATTTTCTTCTAGATTCAACATTTTCAAACCCATAAACAGGGCTATTATAATTTCTCTCAAATAATCTTTCAGCCATTTCTTTATTCCCAAAACGATTATTTAATAATATATAATTTTTATAATTTTGAGGGGTATATTCGTCTATTTTAAAGTAATCTTTTTTATGATAAATATTAAAAAATAAATCAGTTAAATCTAAATCTACAAGAGTTGATATTCCACACTGATAGCAATATTCAGCAACTCTTTTAACACAATCTCCAAAGTGAAATCCACCAACGACTATTTCATCAAAGTCTCCTAATTGTTCTATTAAGTATCTTTCACTAGGATATTTAATATCTTTATCTTGTTTTTCACTACTATCCTTATTATAACCACTAGCTTGTTCAAAAGTTACATCAGTATAAATTATTTTATCAGTAGTTAAAGGGTTAATTCCATAAATATTTTTATCAGGATAAATTGCATAAACAATTTGATATCCTTTTTCTCTATATCTTTTTTGTATACATTCATTTAATACATTATATGGATTTCCTCTGCCTAATTGTTTTAATAATTTATCCGAAATTTCAAAAGAACTATTATATTCTTGAACAGGATATAAATATAAAAAGACTTTTTTCATAAATAATCACCTGAATATATTTTATCATGATTTAGCCATTTATTAGCAATAAAGTGTATTTATCTTTATCAAATTTATGATTCTTTTTATTAACACTATCTAAGCTACAATTATATTCTTCAATAAGTTTACAAATAATTTCTAAATCTTGAATTGACCTTGTAAGTCTATCTAGTTTGTGAACAATGATTCTATTAATCTTTCCATCTTTTAAATTTTGAACAACAAAAAACATAAGAGAAATTTCCTTGTGTAAGAACTACTAAATACCATATATACGACTAAAAAAAATGCCTATCGGCAATTGTCGTATATTACCATAATATCACATTTTAACCGGAAAGTAAACGGCAAGGTTTTCAAAAAAGCAATCTTAAAATTGCTTTTAAACCCTTATAAATAAAGGAAAAAACAAAATTTTAAAAAAATTAATTTTTTTTGCGTTTTTCACATTTTTAAAATTAAATCAGATAATTTGCTTAAAGTCATAATTTCGTGATTGTCTTTTACGTATAAGTTGTTATCATTTTCATAAGAAATTAGGATTAAACAAGATGATTCATTACTAATAATAATTTTATGTGGCTCTTTTATAGATAGGTTAGTTTTATCAAAATGAATATTCTTACCTGATATAAAATCTAAATGTAATTTCGACATTTTAGGTATTTTAGTAATTTTATCCTTAACACTTAAAGGAAATTCTAAATGTTCTATGGTTATTTTCATTTGTTAATCCTCCTTTCATATATGAAAAAATCCCATATCAACAAGTGATATAGGATATTCTATAAAAATAAAACTCACACAAAAGTGTGAGTAATTCTCTCAATGGAGCAGTTGCTAAACGGGTTTAGCACACTTTTTAAATAAATTCATTTGCATTTGATGTGTTAATTATACCGCATTTAGACTATATTTACAATGATTAATGTAGAAATTTATTAAAAAAACATTCAAAAATACGATAATTGTTGCAAAAAAACAAATGTTATGGTATAATTACATCCGGTAAGGGGGAATTATGTTATGGATAAAAAGCAAAGAGATAGACTTATAGTTATTTCAATAATGAGTTATTATGCTAGACAAATTTTTGCAGAAACTAAAGGATATGAATTTAGAAAGTCGCCTTTAAAGGATTGTGACTTAAACAAAAAAATATATGTATATTCAGCAAAAGAGGATAAAGCATTAATTGGCTATATGAAAGTTTCTGATATATTGAAAGGTAATACAAATCAAATATTAAAAGCAACTGGTTATGATGTTCGCCCAGATGGACATGAAATAGTTGATTATTATGGACAAAATTTTCAAAGATGTTGTGCGTTAAAATTATATGATGTTACTGAATTTGAAGAATATCTTACATTAAGAGATATGAGAAAAATTAATCCTAATGTACAATTACCACAATACTATTCTTATATTTATGAAAATGATCCATTATATCAAGTTATAAAAGAATGGGATAATGCTTTTAGTTTAGATGGCAACCTATGTGAAAATCCTGCTAGAGAAAAACAATTCATATTACAAAGAGCAAAAGAAAGAGGTAGAAGATAATGATACATGAAATGAAATTACAACCAGAATATTTCAATTTTATTCTTAATGGTACAAAGAGAATTGAAATTAGGTTAAATGATGAAAAAAGACAAAATATTAAATTGGGTGATAAAATTAAATTTTTAAAAGAACCTGATTTAAATGAATCATTTGAAGCACAAGTTATAGGATTGTTAAGATATAATTCTTTTGAAGAAATGTTTAAAGATTATGATATTTCAATTTTATCAGATAAATCTATGACAAAAGAAGAATTGATATCTGTTTTAGAACAATTTTATACAAAAGAAAAACAAGAAAAGTATGGTGTTTTAGGAATTAGAATTGAATTAATCTAATTCCTTTTTTATAGATTTAAAAAAAATATGCAAAAATACGATTTTTATATTGACTTATTAATATAAAAGTGTTATTATAGAACACAAATTTTTGGGAGGGGATTTTAAATGGTAAAGATTGAAAGTTTAAAAAATTATATTGGAGTTTTAAATGAAGATGAATTTATAAAGTTATCTAAACAAATATATGATATTACTGATTTCATCTGTGAAGATTACCCAAAGCACAAAGAATGGTATTTTCACAAACAAATTCCTAGAATTTTTACACCAAGTGGAGAAATACTTTTTGCAAGATCTGAAGAAGATGAAAATAAAATCATTGCAATGGCTTGTCTTAAAAAAGATGAAGAAGAACAAAAAATTTGTACATTATATGTTTCAGATCAATGTAGAGGACAACATTTAGGTACAAGAATGGTTGAAGCATCAATGGAGTTTTTAGGTACTACAAAACCACTTATAACATTAGCAGACTATAAATTGCCAATGTTTCAACCTATTATTGAAAAGTATGATTGGGAACTAACAGAAGTTGTATCTGGTCTATATAATGATAGGGCAAAAGAACTATGTTTTAATGGAAAACTAACTAAAGATGTTAATCTTGAACAATCAGGCTTGACTTTAACAAAAAAACCGAGAAAATAAAAAACAGATTAATTCTGTTTTTTATTTTCTTCCACAAAGCCAATCAAGAGAAATGTTGTATTTATTAACTATTTCTAATGCAAACGCTGTCAATAATGTTGTTTTACCGCTTTCATAAGCACTTATAGTTGATTGAGTGGTATTAAGAATATTAGCTAGTTCAGTTTGAGTTATTTCATTGGATTTTCTAAATTCTTTTAATCGTTGTCCTATTATTTCATTACTAAATTTGTATTTTTTAGTCGATTTTGAGGTACGAGTAATTCCAATAACATAATCCATACTAACTTTAAAATGATTACATAATATATTTAATTTACTTAATGGAATTAATTCTTTTCCATTTTCCCACCTAGAATAATTTGATTGACTTACCTTTAAAATTTCTGCCATATCTTCTTGATTCAATTCAGCTTCATCCCTAATATCTAATAATCTTTCACTAAGCATACTATCACCTAAATATAATTTTCCCATTTTAAATTTAAATATCAGGTTTTTATGCAAAATAACGATATTTGTGTTATAATATAATTGCAGTAAAAAATTTGGTTAGGAGGTAAAAAAATGAAATATAAACAAAAAGATAGTTGTTATTTGCCAACAAAAATAACTTTTTATATGTTTTTATTGCTTAGTATTCTTTTTTTATTAAAATTTAATTATACTGTAAGTATTAGTTATTGTAATGCAAATAACATTCCATTGAATTTTGTATTACCTACTAGTGGTATGCCTTTTATATTTGGAATGATTTTAACACTATCTATTCTTGAAAGTATTGGAATATATTATTTTAGTAAATTGCTAAAGAAAATTTCTTTTATAAACTCAATTAATAAACATTAATGAATGGTGGTTAGTGTGAGAGGAAATGATGATGTAAGATTTTATGTAATTTTGTTAATTATACAGGTAATATTGTCAATAATATATGCTGTTTATATAATTGTTGATGAAAGAAAAAAATGGCAAAAAAGAGAATTTTTTAAGTATACACTTCGTTATGAAATGGATTATTTTCTATATATAGATATGGTTAAAAAAATGAGAATAGTGTTGTTTAAAAAGAAAATGCAATTATTTTTGTTAAGCGTTTTGGTATTATTAAGGAGGATGTTTGTATGGAAGAAGAATTAATAATTCCAATTTTATTCTTTTTTATAGCTGCTTTAGGTGGCATATGTTTATTGATATTTTGTTTTAGAAAAAATGATGATGGCTATGATTATGATAAAATTATAAGAATGATGCATGAGCAAACTGAAGAAAATTTGGATGCACTTTCAAAGATGAATAAAGAAAAAGATAAGATAGAAGAAAAAATAAGAGATAAAAAGAAAAAACTTGGCATGAAACTTGTTGATAAATGATTTAAGGAGGAATAAATAATATGAGTATTAAAAATGAAGTTGATATTATAAGAAAAGAAAACTTAAAATTAAATAAAAAAGATACAAAATTAGTTTTTGAAACTTTAATGAAAGTATATAAAAGTAAAATTGTTAATGAAGCAAGAAATATAATGGGTTATACATTAGATGTAGTTGTTGCCAATATGAATGGATTTAATAGACTTGGTAATTCCCAAAATATTTATCAAAAATGGGGAGATAACTTTTATATAGATTTCTATAACTCTGTATTTTGCAAAGAAGAAGTAGATGAAAATGGAGATTTAGTTAGTAATAAAAGTGAAGCCTTTTCTGAAATTAACGAACTTGATTCTATTAAAAATATATCATTTTCTTTAAAAGAAATAATACTAATATGTAAGCAGAATAATATTGATATTAAACTACATACGAAAGATGATTATTCAACTATGACTACACTAGAAATTAAACCATATGAAGGTCATATTCAAGATGATACAAACATTGATAATTATTTAATGTCAGTAATTGATAATTAAATATATTAACAAAAATTGATATATTATAATTTTTAGAAAAATCTAACATTAATATATCTTTTTTATTGTTTTTAACATATATTTAATTTCAACAGGATATGGGATAAGTACCT